>ERZ780144.582-NODE-582-length-49809-cov-4.210355_pt1 | contig 49809 bp, 38 predicted proteins | sample MGYA00511380_ERZ780144 | MGnify/ENA primary metagenome ERZ780144 (study PRJEB29588, sample SAMEA1965858) | human gut metagenome | biome: human gut; feature: human-associated habitat; material: faeces | place: Denmark | collected 2008/2010 ... | reverse complement strand
CCCCGCCGTTTTGTGGATACTCTGCGCGCAGGCATCCGCACCACTTTCCAGTGCGCCGAGAGGAAGCTGTTCGGAAAAATAGAGGTGCGATCCATGTGCTTCATCGACAAGAAGCGCTGCGTTGTGGCAGTGACAGATTTCTGCGATCGCCTGCAGATCACTGCAAAGACCGTAGTACGTCGGGCTGACCAGAAGTACGGCTTTCGCATCCGGCGTTTCCGCGAAGGCTTTTTCGATCGTCTCCGGCGTTACGCCGCCCCACATCTGCCATTTCGTGCTGTACTCCGGCATCACATAAACCGGTGTGGCTCCGCTTAAAATCAGGCCCATCAGCACCGATTTGTGCACGTTTCGCGGAACAATGATTTTTTCGCCCTCTTTCACAGACGAAAGCACCATCGCCTCGTTGCCGCATGTTGTGCCGTTGACAAGAAAAAAAGTTTTTTTTGCCTTCCACGTTTCCGCCGCCAGTTTCTGCGCCTCTGCAATCACGCCCTCCGCGTGATGCAGATCGTCAAGCCCTTCTGCCTCCGAGAGGTCATACGCCGCAAGCGACGCTCCGTTTAACGTCTCATCCAGCCCGCGCTCAAACCGGTGTCCCGGAATACGGAAATAGGCCGGTGCTTCCTCCCGGAACTGTTGTAACGCCTCCACAAGAGGCATTCGATTCTGATCCATTCTGCTTTGTTTCCTTTCAAACGATTTCTGAATCTTTTTCTGAAGCGAAAGAATCCTCCCCGCACCGCTGTGCGGGAAGGACCCCCTTATCTGCATTTTTCTGTTTTATATGGTTTATTCTACCGGAGTAGTCCAGCCATATTTATCTTCCAGTTTACCCCACTGGATACCGGTCAGGGTATCGTACAGTTTCTGGGTCAGCTCACCGATCTTGAAGTCATTTACAACAACAGAATCGTCCTTGTATACAAATTCACCAACCGGAGATACAACTGCTGCTGTACCAGTACCAAATGCTTCTTCCAGTGTGCCGTCATGACCTGCTTTCATCAGATCGTCAACCGACAGATGTGTTTCGTTTACTTTATATCCCCAGTCTCTTAAGATATGGATCAGGGAATCACGGGTTACGCCCGGAAGAACAGTTCCTTCCAGCGGTGCGGTGTAGATTTCGCCGGCAATCTTGAACATGATGTTCATGGTTCCAACTTCCTCTACATATTTACGATGTACGCCGTCCAGCCACAGAACCTGGGTGCATCCCATCTTCTCTGCTTTTACCTGGCCTGCGATGGAACTTGCATAGTTACCGCCGCATTTTGTAAATCCTGTGCCACCTTTGACTGCACGAACATATTCATCCTCAACCAGGATCTTAACCGGGTTGATGCCCTCTGCATAGTATGCTCCAACCGGAGTGGTGATGATAACGAATTTGTAGGATTTTGCCATATGTACGCCAAGGCTTGCCTCAGTAGCGAACATGAACGGACGGATGTAAAGAGATGTACCTGGCTCAGACGGTACCCAGTCTTCCTGTGCTTTAACCAGTGCTTTGACAGCCTCTACAAACATCTCCTCCGGTACGCCCGGCATGCAGAGTCTCTCGTTGGATTTAATCATACGGCGTGCGTTCATTTCCGGACGGAACAGCTGGATCTTTCCTTCTGCTGTTCTGTAGGCTTTCAGTCCCTCGAACGTTTCCTGTGCATAGTGAAGTACCATGGTTGCAGGATCCATCGGGATTCCGCCGTACGGTACGATTGCTGCATCATGCCATCCCTGCTCTTTGTCCCAGTCCATGACAAACATATAGTCTGTAAAGTGTTTTCCGAATCCAAGATTTTTCTGATCCGGTTTTTCCTGTAAATGTTCTCTTTTTTCAAATCTGATATCCATTTTTTGCCTCCCCGGCAGTTGAGGATAAGTTTGTTCAGCTGCCTGTATATTTAGATTCAATAGTGATAGTATAAAACTGTACCCGAAAACAGTCAATAGAAAATACGACTAATTTTTCATTTTTTCGTTCTTATTTATTGTATCTTTTCCGTATTTTCCTGTATCAGCCGCATTTTTTCTGCTTTCCCGGCACAGCCATTGTGTTTTTTTCTATTATCTGTTAGAATGGCAGACAAGAACCTGATAAGACTTGAACACGAAAAAGGAAGGTAATACAAATGAGTGAAGAATTATTCAACAGCGCATCCTGCAGCGGAGACTGCGCAGACTGCGGCAGCGACTGCCAGGATCTGGATCAGCCGACTGTTACCCTGACACTGGACGACGATACCGAAGTAAAATGTGCCGTACTGACCATTTTCCCAGCTCCGAACCAGAAAGAGTACATCGCTCTTCTGCCGCTCGATGAAAACGGCGAGAACGAAGACGGCGAAGTTTATCTGTATCGTTACTACGAAGAGAACGGCCAGCCGAACCTCGACAACATCGATTCCGATGAAGAGTACGAAATTGCAGCAGACGCATTCGACGAGCTGATGGATACCGAGCAGTTCAACGAGATGGAAGAAAATTCCACCGAAGAGTAAGAATCACAGACTTTGAAACGATTGCAGAACCCGGCGGGAGACCTTATTTTCCTGCCGGGTTTTTCTCTCTTTTTCTCTCAAATTCCCATTATTTCTTATTTGTACAGCTTTTCTGCATCTCTCTTTAAGATCTGTTTCTATTCTTTTACAGACGTATAATATATGTGAGTAGCAATTTTCATGCCGCTACATTACATAGGAATACGAGGTATCTTTTTATGAGAGATAAAGATGTGATACAGCACATTCAGGATTTATGCAAAGAGCGTTCCTGGACTTATTACCGTCTTGCAAAAGAGGCGGACATTCCCTATTCTACCTTAAATAATATGGTAAACCGCACCAATATTCCAACCATCCCTACCCTGCAGAAGCTCTGCGACGCTTTCGGCATCACACTTGCCGATTTCTTTCTCGACGAGCCGGATGCCCTGCAGCTTACCGAAGGACAGCAGGAAATCATTACGCTTTACAATAATCTTTCGCTGGAGAAAAAGAAAATCTTAAAAGCTTATATGAAAGGTCTTCTGATGGAAGTCTGACTTTTCCGGCATCATAAGTATCACAGATAAAGAAAGTTCCGTTTTTTGTTTTTCTAAAACAGAGGCGGAACTTTTTTTCTGTCGATAAACTTTTCTTAAATTTTTCTAAAGCCCGGGACTTTTCCCGTATTTCGTTGTAGAATAAAGGACAACTGTTCACATATTAATCACAGAAGGAGTTACCCTTTCATGCTACAGATTCAGCATATCAAAAAAGAATACCGGACCGGGACGCTGGTACAGAAAGCGCTCGACGATGTGTCCTTAAATTTGCGCGACAACGAGTTTGTCGCTATTTTAGGGCCGAGCGGTTCCGGAAAGACGACGCTTCTGAATATCATCGGCGGCCTCGACCGCTACGACAGCGGCGATCTGATCATCAACGGCATTTCCACGAAAAAGTATAAGGACCGCGACTGGGATTCCTACCGGAACCACACGATCGGCTTTGTCTTCCAGAGCTACAACCTGATCCCGCACCAGACCATCCTTGCAAACGTAGAGCTGGCGCTTACCATTTCCGGTGTTTCCAAAGAGGTGCGGCGCAAAAAAGCAATCGCGGCACTTGAAAAGGTCGGTCTTGGAAAACAGCTCCACAAGCGGCCGAGCCAGATGTCCGGCGGTCAGATGCAGCGTGTCGCCATCGCCCGCGCTCTTGTCAATGATCCGGAAATTCTGCTTGCCGATGAGCCGACCGGCGCGCTCGATTCCGACACCAGTATTCAGGTCATGGACCTGCTGCAGGAAGTTGCCAAAGAACGCCTTGTCGTCATGGTCACACACAATCCGGAGCTCGCCGAGCTTTACGCCAACCGGATCGTCACCCTGCGTGACGGTGTGATCTGCTCCGACACGAACCCGTTTGAGCCGGATTCCGAAACCCTGCTTCCGCCCAAACACAAAAACATGGGCAAATCGTCGATGTCCTTTCTGACGGCGCTCTCCTTAAGTTTTAATAACCTGCGCACCAAGAAAGCGCGGACCTTGCTCACCTCGTTTGCCGGCTCAATCGGCATCATCGGCATTGCACTGATTCTGGCACTCTCCTCTGGTGTCAACGAGTATATTCAGAATATGGAAGAGGAAACTCTCTCCGAATATCCTCTTCAGATCCAGAGCACCGGCTTTGACCTCACTTCGATGATGGTCGGCTCACAGAATGCCGGCAAAGACTCAAAAGATTCCGGCAAAAAGAATGAAATCAAAGTCCAGGAAGTCGTGACCAACATGTTCTCCACCATGAACTCCAACGATCTCGCTTCCCTGAAAAAGTACCTTGACGGCGGTGCGGACGGCATTTCCGACTACACAAATGCCATCGAATATTCCTACTCCGTCACGCCGCAGATCTACCGCGAAAACGGCGATTCCATCCGCCAGGTGCACCCGGACCAGTCGTTCCGCTCGCTCGGCCTTGGCGCAAGCTCCAACAGCATCATGTCATCCATGATGAGCACCAACGTCTTTTACGAGATGCCGGACACCGCTTCCCTGTACGAGAACCAGTACGACTTAAAAGCCGGACACTGGCCGGAAAACTATAACGAATGTGTGCTTGTCCTCACTTCCGACGGCGGAATGAGTGATTTTCTGCTCTACACCCTGGGGCTCCGCGATGCACTCGAGCTGGATGAGATGGTCCGCCAGTTTTTAAATGAAGAAACCGTCGAGACCCCTTCCTCCATCGGCACGTATTCCTACGATGATATCCTCGGCACCACGTTCCGTCTTGTGAACAGCGCCGACTGCTACGAATACGACAGTCAGTATCAGGTCTGGAAAGATAAAAGCGACAACGAAGACTATATGAAAAAGCTCGTTGCCAACGGCGAAAAGCTCACAATCACCGGTATTGTCCAGCCGTCCCCTGACTCTGCCGCCTCTGCCCTGACCGCCGGCATCAATTACCCGGCATCGCTGACCCGCCACGTTGTGGAGGAAGCAAAGAAATCCGAGATTGTGAAACAGCAGATGGCGGACTCCTCCATCGATGTCTTTACGAATCAGGAATTCGGCACCGTGGATCAGAACAGCGGTCTTGATATGGATTCCTTTATCACTGTCGATGAGGACAAGCTGCAGAACGCTTTCCAGTTCGACGATTCCGCACTCTCCGGTGCTTTTTCCGGTGATTCCATGAACCTTGATTTTTCCAGTGCCTTTGCGGACGCCGGAAGCAGCATGGATCTCGCGGGTGCGATTGACCTCAGTCAGATCTCTCTTAATTTCGACGGACTGCCGCAGCTTGATCTTGGCCAGATTTTATCCGGGCTTACTCTCAATGTCAGTGAAGACGGCATGCAGGAACTGGCTTCCAGCCTCATGGAGGGCTATCAGGGCTACGCCTCGGAGCACCCGGAGGCGGATTATTCCCATTTACAGGAGGATTTCGTCTCCTACATCAATTCCACGGAAGCACAGGAAATCCTGCGGCGCCACATCCAGACCATCATTGCAGGCGGCGGTGTTTCCATTACACAGGAACAGATCCAGGAACTCATTCAGCGGATCTTCAAAGGGTATCAGGCATACCTGATCAAGATGGGCTACACCGACCCGGAACAGTTTGATGCTTATCTTGCGGAGTATCTGCAGACCGAAGAAGCTGTTCAGATCATCAACGACTGGATTTCCGAGGTGATGCAGAACAACGGCAATATCGAAATTACATCCGACCAGCTCACTGCGCTTGCGACGGAGCTTTCTAACGGTTATCTCGCTTACGTGAAGGAGAACGGCCTGCCGGATCCGACGGAGATGGGCCAGCACTTTATCGCCTACCTGAACACGGCGGACGGCCAGCAGCGGCTGAACAGCGGTATCACAAAAATCGTCGATCTCGACGGACTGCAGTCCCAGGTTTCTTCTGCGCTCACAAACTACATGGCAGGCGTTATGGGAAGCTACTCCGCTTCTGTCGCCTCGGTTCTGCAGACACAGATCACTTCCGCGATGGAACAGATGATGACGCAGATGGCCTCTGCAATTCAGTCCGAGATGGAGCGCGCCATGACGCAGGTCGGTAATTCTCTGCAGGATTCGATGGGCGATGCCATGAAGATTGACACCGATGCCTTTGCAAGTGCCTTCCAGATGAATATGACTGAGGATGATATGAAGGAGCTCTTCGCTTCTCTTAGTTCTTCCGGCTCTTCCACCTATGAGGGCAATCTGCAGAAACTGGGCTACGCTGATTTTGACGAACCCTCTTCGATCAGCATTTACCCGAAAAACTTTGAGAGCAAGGAACACGTTGTCTCCATCCTCGACGGCTACAATGACACGATGGAAAAAGAAGGCAAAAACGAGCAGGTAATCTCGTACACCGATGTGGTCGGCACTCTGATGTCCTCCGTCACGGATATCGTCAACATCATCAGCTACGTGCTGATCGCTTTTGTCGGCATTTCCCTTGTGGTTTCCTCGATTATGATCGGCGTCATCACCTATATCAGTGTTCTGGAACGTAAGAAAGAGATCGGTATCCTGCGCGCGATCGGTGCTTCGAAACGCAATATTTCGCAGGTCTTCAATGCCGAAACCTTCATCATCGGACTCTGTGCAGGACTGATCGGCATCGGGCTCTCGCTGCTTCTGATGATTCCGGGCAACCTTCTGATCCACCATCTGGCGGATACGACGAAGGTCAGTGCTTCTCTTCCACTCGTCCCGGCGCTTGTTCTGATTGCACTCAGCGTCGTTCTGACCCTGATCGGCGGTCTGATTCCGTCGAAGAAAGCGGCAAAAAGCGATCCGGTTACGGCACTCCGGACAGAATAATCTGATCCTTAAAACACACTTTGCAAGTACGCAAAAAGCGGCCGGCAGAGGCTTTTCAAAAGTCCCGCCGGCCGCTTTTTTCTATCTTAAACTTTTATTTTTCTTCCAGAGAAAATCCATGCTCTGTCCGCACCAGTGTCGTCTCATAGAAGGTCTTTGCGAACTGCACCAGATAAGCAGTATCTTTGGCGCCTGCCGTCTCATACGGGGAATGCATCGCAAGCTGAGCCATTCCGATATCCACGCTTGTCACCGAGACAAGAGAGTTCAGAATTGCGCCAAGCGTGCTTCCGCCCGGAATGTCGGCGTGGTTTGCGAATACCTGGCACGGTACGCCGGCCTTCTCGCAGAGCATCTTTGTTACTGCCTCGGAAACGGCATCCGTTGTATATTTCTGGTTTGCGCTCTGTTTAATGACAACGCCCCCATTCATGTATACGCGGCTCTTCGGATCGTATTTCTCCGCATGTGCCGGGTGGAAGGCATGTGCATTGTCAGCAGAAACAAGGAAGCTTCCCGCAAGATCTCTGTGATATGCAATCGTGTCTTTTCCACAGGCTGCATTGATATGCTGCAGTGTCTCTGTCAGGAACGAAGAATCCGCACCCTGCTTTGTGAGGCTTCCTACCTCCTCATTGTCAAAGATTGCGCAGACATTGACCTGGCCTGTTGCCTTTGCAGCAAGAAAGCCCTTTAAGGAGCCAAACGCGCTCTGCAGGTCATCCAGACGCCCACTGGATAAAAACTCCCTGCCGGCACCCCAGATGGATCCTTCCACTCGGTTATACAGATAAAGCTCCATGGAGAGAATATCCTCTTTTGCGGTATCCGGCAGAAACAGCTCATAAAAATGATCTTTCGCTGTCTCATCACCGAGAATCGGGAGCATGTCGGTCTGCACACTGTATTTGATTCCGTTGTTGATGTCACGATTCAGATGAATCGGCAGATTCGGGATCGTCACCAGATCTCGTCCGGCATCAACCAGCACGGATTTCACGCTGTTTCCGTCACGTACCACCATGCGGCCCGCCAGGGAAAGCGGACGGTCAAACCATGGGGAACGGATCATTCCGCCGTAGCCCTCCACGTTCAGGCGGGTGTAATGACCATCCGTCACGAATGGGTCCTCTCCCTTTACTTTAAACGTCGGACAGTCGCTGTGGCTTGCGATGATCTGGTAGCTGGAAAATGCGCTCTCAGGGATCTGGAACGCAATCACCGAGGATTCATTTCTCGTCACATAATATTTTCCGCCCGGAACGAGACTCCATTCTTTTGTCTCCTCCAGTTTTGTATATCCATTTTCGTTCAGCAGATCGCCGGCTTCTTTTACCACATGAAACGGGCTTTTGCACCGCATGATAAAATCGAGCAGCTCCTGCGCTGTATTCAGGTATTCCATAGTTTTTCTCCTTTGCATATATTCAAACGCTTCTTCTATTTTATAAAATCCCGCTGTCTTTTTCAAGACCCAAAAACCTGTGGGAACTTACTGTATCACTCGCAATCATCATTTCGAAGCGGATATTCGCAATCCGCTTCGCTACTCGCACATAAAACCAGCCGCTGCTTCGCAAAAAAATCCCGCACAGACAGATTTTTATTTTCTGTCGTGCGGGACTTACTTTTTCCGTTTTTTCTGCTATGCGGAAACCTGATTTCCGGTATACAGCTGGTAATATTTTCCTTTCTGTTCCATCAGCTGATCATGGGTACCGCGTTCAATAATTTGTCCCTGCTCAAGAACCATGATACAATCGGCGTTTCGTACGGTAGACAGACGATGTGCGATAACAAAGGTTGTTCTTCCGCTCATCAGCTTATCCATACCATCCTGAACAATGCGCTCGGTACGGGTATCGATGGAGCTTGTCGCCTCATCGAGAATCAGTACCGGCGGATCTGCAATGGCTGCACGCGCGATCGCAAGAAGCTGCCGCTGACCCTGGGACAGATTCGCACCGTCTCCGGTCAGCATTGTGTCATAGCCCTGCGGCAGACGCATAATGAATCCGTGCGCATTCGCCAGTTTTGCTGCTGCTACAACCTCATCCTCCGTCGCATCGAGCTTTCCGAAGGCAATATTTTCTCTTACCGTTCCCGTAAACAGATGTGTATCCTGCAAAACAATGCCAAGCGATCTTCTCAGGTCATCTTTTTTGATCTTTCCAATGTTGATCTCATCGTAACGGATCTTACCTTTCTGAATATCATAGAAGCGGTTGATCAGATTGGTAATGGTTGTCTTTCCGGCTCCGGTAGAACCGACAAACGCGATCTTCTGACCCGGCTCTGCAAACAGCGATACATCGTGCAAAACAATTTTATCCGGGTTGTAGCCGAAATCAACATGTTCGAATACCACACGGCCCTGCAGCTCGCGGTAATCCACAGATCCATCTGCCTGGTGCGTATGCTTCCATGCCCATTTTCCGGTACGCTCTTTCGTCTCGGTGAGTTTTCCGTTTTCTTCCTTCGCATTGACAAGCGTTACATACCCCTCGTCCAGCTCCGGCTCTTCATCCATCAGTCGGAAAATACGTTCCGCTCCTGCAAGTGCCATAACAATTGCGTTCAGCTGCTGGCTGACCTGGTTGATCGGCATGTTAAAACTCTTGTTGAAGGTCAGAAAGCTTGCCAGACCACCGAGCGTAAAGCCACCGACGCTGCCAAGGGCAAGTGCACCGCCTACAATTGCACAGACAACATAGCTCATATTTCCAAGCTGTGCATTGATCGGTCCGATAACATTTGCAAACGCATTGGCATTGTAAGCACTCTCATACAGATTGTTATTAATTTCTTTGAATTTTTCGATATTCTCCTCTTCATGACAGAATACCTTTACAACCTTCTGGCCATCCATCATCTCTTCGATAAAGCCGTTGACTTTACCAAGATCCCTCTGCTGTTTTACAAAGAAATTTCCGGAAAATCCGGCCACCTTTTTTGTCACTCCCAGCATGATAGATACCATAACCAGCGTTGTAATCGTCAGCGGGATGTTCAGAATCAGCATACTGACAAAGACACTGACAATCGTGATTGCACTGTTGATGATCTGCGGGATACTCTGACTGATCATCTGACGCAGGGTATCAATATCATTTGTATAAATCGACATGATGTCGCCGTGCGCATGGGTATCAAAATATTTGATCGGCAGCTTTTCCATATTGCCGAACAGATCATTTCTCAGATTCCGCAGGGTTCCCTGGGATACATAAATCATGGTACGGTTCTGAACGAACGCAGCCACAATACCGATTCCGTAAAATCCGGCCACCCGCAAAATTGCGTGGAGCAGCGGGCCAAAATCCGGATCCGGCTGGGTCAGCATCGGCGTGATATAGCCGTCAATCAGCGTTTTCATAAACATCGTTCCCTGTACATTTGCCAGGACGTTGACAAAAATCGCAATGACAACAGCGATGCAGTGTACCGTATAATCCTTTAATACATATTTCATAATTCTGGTAAAGATCTTCATCGGATTCTTGACCTGCGGTTTCACCCCTCTTGGAGGTCTTGCTCCCGGCCCCTTTACCTGCTGTACTCTCTCTGCCATTCCTTACTCACCTCTCTTTTCGTCAAAGTCTCCGCCGCCACCGGTCTGAGACTCATATACTTCGCGGTAAATTTCATTGGTTTTCAGTAATTCCTCATGGCTTCCAAAACCATTTACTTTTCCGTTCTCCATGACAATAATGCGGTCTGCGTCCTGCACACTGGAAATACGCTGTGCAATGATCAGCTTTGTCGTTTCAGGGATCTCGGTCAGGAATGCCTTCCGGATTTTCGCGTCGGTTGCGGTATCGACAGCACTTGTACTGTCATCCAGAATCAGCACCTTTGGTTTCTTCAGCAGTGCTCTCGCGATACAGAGGCGCTGTTTCTGACCGCCGGATACGTTGGATCCGCCCTGCTCGATGTAGGTGTTATAGCCCTCCGGCATCCGATCGATAAATTCATCGGCGCAGGCAAGACGGCAGACACGCTTGCACTCTTCTTCCGAAGCATTTTTATCACCCCATCGGAGGTTGTCGAGAATAGTACCGGAAAACAGCACATTTTTCTGTAAAACAACGGCTACTTCATTTCGCAGCGTTTCCATATCGTAGGAGCGGACATCCTTTCCGCCGACCTTAACGGATCCATCTGTTACATCATACAGACGGCTGATCAGGTTGACAAGACTTGTCTTCGCACTTCCGGTTCCGCCAATAATACCGATTGTCTCACCCGATTGGATGGAAAGATTGATATCCGAAAGAACCGGCTCGCCGGCTCCTTTTTTGTAGTTGAAATAGACATGATCGAAGGTAATGCTTCCATCCGGAATCGAAAAGTCCGGATTCTCCGGATTATCGAGATCACTCTTCTCATTCAGGACTTCTGAAATACGGCGCGCACTTGCAAGGCTCATTGTGATCATAACGAATACCATGGAAAGCATCATAAGGCTCATCAGAATGTTCATGCAATAGGTCAGAAGGCTCATCAGTTCTCCGGTCGAAAGACTGCTTCCGACAATCATTTTGGCGCCGAGCCAGCTGATCAGAAGAATACAGCTGTACACGGTCAGCTGCATCAGCGGTGCATTAAAGGAAAGATTTTCTTCTGCTTTACAGAAAATTTTATAAATATTTTCGGACGCTTTGTGAAATTTTCCTGTCTCATAATCTTCGCGCACATACGCTTTTACCACACGGATTGCGGATACGTTTTCCTGCACACTCGCATTTAATTCATCATATTTTGGAAATGCCTGCTCGAAATATTTGGTTGCAGACCGCATGATCAGAAACAGACACGTTCCAAGAAGAATAACGGCCACCAGATAAATGCTCGCAAGGCGTGCATTGATGTAAAACGACATAATCATTGCAATGATCATACTCGCCGGTGCACGCATGCACATACGAAGGATCATCTGATATGCATTCTGCAGATTCGTCACATCTGTGGTCAGACGGGTGACAAGACCTGCTGTACTGAATTTGTCAATATTGGAAAAAGAATATTCCTGGATATTTTCAAACATGGCCTGACGCAGATTTTTTGCAAATCCGGCAGATGCCTTTGCTCCATATTTTCCGCCCATGATACCTGCAAACAGACCGATGGCTGCTGCTACTACCATGAATGCTCCCACCACGTAAATGTGATGGAGATCGCCTTTTTCTACACCGTCATCGATAATGGATGCCATCATAAGAGGAATGATCATCTCCATGATAACCTCCAGAATCATGAAAATCGGAGTGGCAATGGAGGCTTTTTTAAACTCTTTTACCTGTGCTCCAAGTGTTTTTAACATGATGTCTCTCCTAACATATTTTTTACGTTGTTCTTGACCTGATCGATGACACGGTAGAAAGTGTCAAGATCTTCTTTTGAAATTCCCGCAACCGTCTGTTCTTCCAGCATATCGATCATATCTTTCGTCTTCTCGTGAAGCTCTCTTCCGGTATCGGTCAGCACCAGTTTTTTCAGCCGCGCGTCATAGGGAACGGACTCCCGTTTGATGTAGCCCTTTTTCTCCATGAGCTTTAAAATGTTGGTCACGGTAGAGCGGCAGATCTTAAATTCCGCTTCAATATCTTTCTGGAAAATATCTTTGTGCTCGTTCCTGCACAGATAGCCCAAAATCCACCCGTGCATGGCCGTCAGTTCATCGACGCCCCGCTCTCTGGCGGCTGCCATCAGGTTCCGTGACATCATATTGTCCAGCGTCCGCAGTTCGTGGCCGATTTTTCTTTTTTTACAACACACGCTGCTTTTTTCCTCCTTTCCCCTTTGCTGCCGTCCCCATCTGTTCGTTATAAAACTGTTTGAATAAGGACTGTTCCATAAGCAACTGTTCTATAGATGACTGTTTCATATTAAACAGTTCGCTATAGAACATTCTAGGAGATTTTGTGGGAAATGTCAACCTGTTTGCGTAAAAAAATCGAAAAAAATGCTCCGGATAAAAGTTTTTCACTTTCCGCCCGGAGCATTCCGCTCGTTTATTCTTCGATTTTTCTTCTTAAATAGCTTCCCACCATATGGGAAAAGTTGCGGATATCGCGCGCATACGCGAAATCCTTGCCGAAAATCTTCTGCTCCGCCATAAGCTCCGTCTCCTCGCCTACAAAGACCCCAAGCACCGAGACACCCTGCTGCCTGAGGCGCCGCACCTCAGTTGCCGTGTCATGCAGTGCATAGTCATCCCGGTACGGCTTTGGATTTCTCGCATTCGGCCGGTTCACCAGCACATCGTACGGCTTTCCGTCGCTTAAGAGGATCAGCAGCTTCCGGTCCTCCTGGCGTTTTAAAAGATCCATCCCCGCCGCCTTGACAGCAAGCCCGTCGCGGTTGTTTGAGGATGTGATATACTCAAAAATATTGCTGTTCTTCTCCCGCGGATCGTCGTAATCGCGCATCCGGTGCAGGATCGTGTAATCCCAGAACGTACAGAAGCTCATCACGCGGAACGGGATGTGCAGGCGGCTTAAGGTCTCCGCCAGAATGTACGTCTGCAGTGTCACATTCTCCTGGCGCGGCCGCTGGGAACCGCTCGCATCTACGAGAATATCCACGACAAAATCCAGCGAATTCCGCCGCTGCTCCAGCCGGAACAGATCCGCATTCTGGCTCCGTCCCACCTTCCACATCCGCGCGGGCTGTAAAATTCCGTGGTCTGCATCCGCAAACGACTGATCCTCCTGCAGCAGCATCGCTTTTTTCAGTTCCTGATACAGCAGCGAAATGTTCTGCCGCACCGCGCGGTGCTGGTCGTAATAGGCATGAAGGTTTTTATCCTTCTGCTTCTGCGCGTAGGAGAGCTGATAATACTTTCCGACCGGATTTTTCAGCACACCCTCCGTGTAATAGAGGCTGCAGTCGCTGTGAATGCCGCGGCAGAGCTGGTAATTCCGGCTTTTCTCCTCACTCTCCGAGAGCCACGTTTTTCCGTAATTGCGCTGAATGTACTGATACATCCGTGCCAGCGCTTTCTCATCGACGACAACGACCTTTTTGGTATCGCTTCCCGCTGTTTTTTCTTTCTTCTCTTCCGCCTCTTTTGATGTGAAATTTGTCATATCAAGCGAAACTCGCTCCAGATATGTCTCGAGCCCGTCCTCATACAGCTCTTCCGAAAGGAAATCCTTCCAGGAATACTCGGTGAGCTCCTCGATCGTTACCGCAAGAACCGAGGCAAGATCACCGTGCTTTTTCACAAATGCGGGATCGACGACCTTATTGTACAGCTCGTCCGTCACCCGGATCAGTTCCATTGTATCCGCTGTTTCGGATGCGTGCTTCAGCAGTTTCATCCACTCCCGCGTTTTTCCCGAGTATGAAGGGCTTTTCCCCTCGTCCTCCTCTCTTCTTCCGCGCAGATACTCCAGTTTCAGGCGGCCTGTCTCATTTTTGGATAAAGATTCAAACGAGTGGTCCAGTATTTCCTCCGCTGCTCTCCTTCGAAAGCCCTTGACACCGGGGCGCTCGCTTTCGAGCCGCTTCGATACGGCCTCCTCCGTCACCAGCTGGGCGAGCATCATCAGTTCTCCCTCCGCTGCGCCGCTGTAAACCTTCTTCACCAGATACAGGCTGTAGGCTTCCCGATCAAAGTAACACGAAAAGGCGCCCTGGCGGATTGTGTCGTACAGTACCGTATCCGGCTCCTTCGCATACCGCTCCACATCCGGGTTCAGCTTCAGCGTGTAGTCGCCGCTGACAGTCCAGACGAGATTGCGGATCCGGCTTTCCAGCTCCATCTCATGCGTTTTTAATGTTTCCTCTGTCACCATACGTATTTCCTCTAAAAAATATCCTGCGGCGTCCACTCTTCCGGAATCCGCGTGCGCACGACATCCCGCACGATCTCTTTTTCAAACAGGTCAAAGCATTTATTGACAATGCCGATCTGCACCGCAAGATACGGGGACAGCCCCTGGCGCATCGTGCCGATCGCTCCGAACAGACCGCGGAGGTCGAGCGCGCGCGTGGTGATTTCCGCCTGTTTTGCCTTTTTCTGCAGATCGAGGTAAAGGCCGGCCAGCGCTTCGCGTGCCGCCGGTTTCAGATCCGGGAATTTTGACTGCATCAGATAAAACAGTGTCTCTTCTGTAAGCGGCGGCATGTCAATCACCAGAAAGCGGGACACCAGCGCTTCATTCAGCTCCCTCGTTCCCGCATAGCCGTAATTCATCGTTCCGATCATCCGCGCCGCCGGGTGAAGCGGAATTTTATCGTAGCCCGGCACATCGATGATGCGGCGGTAGTCGAGTGCGGCATGAAGAACACTGACCGCATCGTTTTTCGCCATGTTGATCTCATCGAGAATGCCAAAACCGCCTTCCTCTGCACAGCGGTAAATGCTGCCTTTCCGGAGTGTGACCTCCTGGTTCTGGAACGTATCGGTTCCGATCAGCTCGGCGCTTCCTGTGTTTACATGGAAGGAAACGTTGTACGTCGGTCTTCCGAAAACATACGCCAGTGTCTCTGCCAGCACGTTTTTTCCCGTTGCCTTCTCGCCGGTCAGCAGCAGATTTTCGCCCTGCAGCAGCGCGGCAATTGCCATCTCCAGAATCTCTTTTCCGAAAAACGGGATTTCCGGCGTGCTCATGCGGTTCTCTAAGCCCTCCACCACCGGATAGCTCTCGCGGAATTTCCGCACACTCTCAATTAACGCCCCGCTTACGCCCTGTTCCTGTAAAAATGAATCGTTCATCTTCTATTTTTTAATCCTCTCTGTCGTTAAAATATCTTTTTGCTTCTACCAGTATACGGGATCTGCCTTTTTTCTGCAAGACCTGTCGTACTTAGATTGAATTGGATTGAAACATAAAGACACCGGAAAACAGGCTCTATCCCGTTTCCCGGCGTCTTATTTCTGTCATTGATTCAGTTCATGCATCGCATTATCCGCGGATTCCGGAAAGAATTTCCTCTGTGGAAGCTTTTGCCTCCTCATCCAGGTTCTCTTTCTTATAGTTCTCATATCTCTGTTTGTGATGCGGATTCTCTGCCCACAGCTCGTCTGCGGCTTTTTTCCACTCAGCAGCATACAGATCACATTTTCCGCACAGATGCTCTGCGCTCTCCGGAGACTGCAGGTCGGTTGACTTCGCGCCGGTCTTCTCTACCATCTCACGCAGCAGTTCCGGATTTTCGAGCATCGGACATGGGCGCAGGTGGTTGCGGTTGAACGGCTGTCCATCGCGGTATGCCTGGAACAGCGGCTGCTGCAGTGCTTCGATCAGGGAAACTTCGTTGATGTTGGCGCCGGAGTAATGGATGAAAACACACGGCTCCACATCGCCGTTTGCATTGATATGGCAGTAGTTTCTTCCTCCTGCGATACAGCCTCCGACGAACTCACCGTCGTTCTGGAAGTCCATAACAAAGATCTGTTTGTCGCTCTTATCGGAACGGATCTCACGCAGTCTGTGATAGATATATTTTCTCTGCTCAACCGTCGGCATCAGCTCCCGTGCTGCATCCATACCAACCGGCATAAAGTGGAAATACCAGCTGTAGCGGCAGCCATGTTCGATCAGCAGATCCAGGAATTCATCACTTGTCACGGTCTCGAGATTGGCTCTTGTATAACAGATGGAGGTTCCAAACAAGAGACCATGTTTTTTCATCAGATCCATGGCTGCAAGAACTTTGTCGAAAATACCTGCACCACGGCGGCCGTCATTTACTTCTTCAAAGCCTTCCAGTGACAGGGAGAAGGAGATATTGCCGAGCTTCTGAACTGCTTCACAGAACTCCTCATCGATCAGGGTTCCATTCGTGAAGCAGTGGAATTCACAGTCATGATGCTCTTCTGCCAGACGCAGGATATCTTTTTTACGTACAAGCGGTTCGCCGCCGGTGAACATATAAAAATACGTTCCCAGTTCTTTTCCCTGACTTACAATATCGGAAAGCTTTTCATAGGAGAGATTCAGCTTATGACCATATTCTGCTGCCCAGCATCCGGTGCAGTGCAGATTACAGGCACTCGTCGGATCCACCAGCATGGTCCATGGGATATTGCAGTTGTATTTTTCACGGTTCATACGGATCTGTTTCGTTCCGACAAAAGCCGCCTGAAATCCTAAATTTAAAGCAGTCATTTTGATCACCTGCGGATCCAGCTCATCCAGTCCGCGGTTGACGTACTGTACCCATTTGTTGTCCGGATTTTGCAGCATGGTGCGGATGTTGTCGAAGGTTTTCTCCGCAAACATATTTCCGGTAAATTTCTGTACAAAATCCGTCAGATTCAACAGCGCTTTTGTTCTGTCGTCTCCGTGATTCACATATTTTAAAACACCATCGATCGCAGCGCCTGCAGCGGCTCTTTCTACTTTCATTTTTCCATCCATTGTTCACGATCTCCTTTGTAATAGTTTAATATTTTTATGCCTGAGACAGATCTGGTTTTCAATACCACATCTCGGCTTTTTCCCATTATATTCTTCATATTTTGAAAATACAACCCAAAGTTCCGCTGTTTGGGACACATCAAAAAAAGTGTCCCACAAGGGAACACTTTTTCCTGTTTTTCTCTTTCCGTTATATTTTACATTGCATTTTCAGATTCACACAAAGCATTTTCTAATTTTCGATCAGAACCGCGCGGATCGGTCCGCCGTACTGGTGTTTCTTTTTGACCGGAGCAGCCACAAGAAAATAATGACCCGAGGTCACTTTCTCCAGATTCAGATTTTCGACAATCACCGTACCTTTTTTCAGCAGCTGCTGATGAACATCATTCCCCGATGTCTCATTTCCGACGGTTTCCTGCTCCACACCGAGCAGCACCAGTTTTTTCTCTGCCAGGTAATCTGCCCCATCGCGTGTAATCTGCGCATCGCCGCGGATCAGGAGACGTTCACAGTCTTCTTCCATGACCTCCTCGAGCACTTCTCTTGTCACTTTTCCCTCAAGCTCCGCCACCTGACAGATGCCAAGCGACCGGTCGAGCGTCGTCTGCGCCGTTCCTTCCTCCGTCATCAGATGACGCGGCGCGTCCATTGCGGAAAACTGCTCTCCGGAAATGTCATATAATTTCATATTTTCCTATCCTCAAACCGGGAAACTCCCGTCTTTCTTTTTTCCAATATTTGCCGATACTGCCAGATTCTGCCGGCAGCCAAACCTTGTTTAGTATAGCCTATTTTCGGACGCTTTACAAGGCTCATTTCTGCAAAAATTCTGACTTTTATACAGCAATCCTGTCTGCAATAAACAATTTGTCATTTTCACTCCCCTGGTGTATAACAGAAATATCCAAACGGTTACGCTATCTTTCAAAAGGGAGGGAAATCTTATGAAACTCCGGCTAAGCCCGTGGATCTGCGCCACGGCTTCGCCGGAGTTTTTTACACTCTTCTGGTTTACGGAATCAGACGGTGAATGTCTCTTGGAAACAGGGATGCGTTCCGCACATTTTCAAATCCGAGAAGCCGTGCCGTAAACCGCTCCAGCCCAAGACCGAGGCCGCCGTGCGGGGGCATGCCGCAGCGGTGCATCATTAGATAGCTCTCAAACGCTTCAACATGCATGCCGCGGCTTTCGATCTTTTCCACCTGCTCCCGGTAATTGTGGATGCGCTGGCCGCCGGTTGTCACTTCAAGGCCGCGGAAGAGAAGGTCAAAACTTTCCGTCACTGCCGGGTTTTCTCTGCTGTCCATCGCGTAGAACGGGCGCTTGGCGCTTGGATAATGTGTCACAAATACGAAGTCACTGCCTGTCGTTTTCTTCACGTATTCGCACAGCAGTTTTTCCTCCTCCGGTTCAAAGTCCAGTTTCTCCGAAAAGGCTCTTTTGTATACGCGGCTCACCAGCTCTTTCGCCTCGGAAAAACGGATTCTCGGAATCTCCGTGATCACCGGCACCTCTGCTTTTAAAAGCGAAAGCTCCGCTCCGCATGTCTCCTGCAGCCGTCCAAATGTGTACCGCAGCATTTCCTGCTCCATCGCCATGATGTCCTCAAAATTCTCGATATAGCCCATCTCAAAGTCCACGCTTGTATATTCGTTCAGATGACGCGCCGTGTCGTGCTTCTCCGCCCGGAAGACCGGTGCGATCTCGTAGACACGCTCGAAGACGCCGACCATCATCTGCTTGTAAAGCTGCGGGCTCTGCGCCAGATATGCCTGTTCGCCGAAATACGACAGGGAGAAGATATTAGCTCCGCCCTCGGCTCCTGCCGCTGCGATTTTTGGCGTATGGATTTCGGTGAAGTGATGGCTGTCCAGAAATTCGCGGAACGCCTGGCAGATCTTTGCCTGGATCTGGAAAATCGCGCGCTCTTTTTCGTTGCGCAGCGTAATTGGGCGATAGTCCAGCAGGTTCTCAATCGAAGTGTTGACCCGCTTCTGGTTGATGACAACCGGCGGTACTTCTTCCGGCTCGGAGAGGATTTCCACTTCTAACAGATGCAGGTCATACCCGCTTCTGGAACGCTCTTCACGGATCACCTCCGCGGTAAACCGGACACACGCCTCTTCTTTTAATTTCTCCAATGCAAACCGGGCATACGCCGGCTCGTACACGCACTGTACCATCTGCCGTTTCGTCCGAAGCAGCACAAATGCAAATGAGCTCATTTTTCGGATTTTGTAAATGCTTCCATGCAGCCGCACGATTTCGCCGATGTGTGCTCCTAACTGCTCTGCTTCGAGTTCCTCTGTTTTTCTTACTTTTACGGTATTCATTTCTGTCTTCATAGTCTTTTCTGCCTTTCTGTTCTGATTTTTCTTTATCGCCGCAAAATCAGCAGAAAATCCATATGGACATAATCTGTATGTCCCATACGATCACAACCCTTCTCTGATGTAAATTTCAAGTCATTCCCGCATGGATAAAAAATGGCAAAGAAAAACCACACGGGGTATTTCTTTTTCTCCCGGTGTGGTTTCCCTTTGCCTTATCTTCCACACAGGTACAACACAATCAGCGCCTGTACCTGTGAAGTATAGTAGTCTTCACTTTGATACAAGCGCTATCAATCGTCGTCCCTGTGCATTTGTACGCTGTGCATCTCGTTCATCGTTGATAACCTCTGTTTCGTAGTTTTGTTGTATTATAATTCTGCGTTCCGGTTTTGTCAACCCTTATTTTCCGTAATCGATCATCACCACTTCCGCTTTCGTCCCGATCCGCATCGGCGGTCCCCAGAGACCCACGCCGGATGTGACGATGCTGTACATGTCTCCGACTTTCTTCATCCCGCAGGCATTCTCCCACATCAGGCCGGTAAGGATATTGCCTGGGAAGAGCTGTCCGTCGTGCGTATGGCCGCCAAGATCAAGGTCTGCGCCTGCCTCTGCCAGCTCGGTCAGCTCCGACGGCTGGTGGTCAATCACAAAAACCGGAAGCGACTGGTCCAGTCCGGTAAGCAGTTCGGACGGCGTGTCGCGTGTCTCCTGCGTTTTGCGGATCCGGTCGGGATCTTTTCGGCCCGCCAGATAAAAGGCATCATCGATACAGACCACATCATCCTCCAGCAGATGAATCTTCGCGCGGTCCAGAAACTCACCGAACCGGCGGTCGGCGATGCGCTCCTCCTTCGTCTCAAACGTAAAGCCCGCGAGAATCTTCTCATCGAGATCGTGGTTGCCGTAGCAGGCGTACGTGCCGTACCGGCTCTTTAAGCCCGCCAGAAGATCCGCCACGCGGTCCGGCTCATAGATGGCATCGTACTCATTATCAAAAATATCCCCGGCAATCACAACGACATCCGGCTCCTCAGCATTGATTTTTTCCACCATCTCTTCCATCTGATGACTGCCGATGCTGTACCCCAGATGAAGATCTGCGACGAGCGCAATTTTCAGATGTGCATCCTTTTTCGATGGAACCTCATATCGTGTCGTGTAAATATGGACTGCATGCACCATTCCGTAGATGCACATTCCCGTCACAAAAAGGATCGCGCCAAGGCCGACCGCTTTCAATCCCATCGGAGAATACAGCCAAGTTTTCGTCAGTGCCGTATGCGCAAAAATGAAGCGCAGCAGCACCAGAATCGCGGTGAAGCCAAGAAAATACAGATACATGCCAAGCCAGCAGTTGCTGATGACCTTTAAAATCCGGTGAACGGGATCTCTTTTGATCAGAAAGCTCGTCAGCAGGGAAAGTGCAAAAAATGCATACAGCACCAAAATGACACCCAGCACGGCCGGATGGCGGAACAAAGGATGCACCTCCTTCATCCACCGCAGCAGCCAGTAGGCGGTAAATACATTTGCCAGTATGTAGACCGGCGCAAGAAATATTGCAAGCATACGTATGTTTCCTCTCTTTTTCGATTCAAATACAGGGCAGGAAAAAGCGTGCCGAACGAAACGTTTCCGGCACGCTTTTTTGCCAGGCATTCATCAGAGTTTTTTCTCTATGATATCAAACAGCTCACGTCTCCGCTTCCGCCAGCGCCAGCCATTTGCAAGTTTGTTGTAGAAATAGAACGAATCCACAAGCACCATGTTCAGGCGGCCGATCCGGTCTTTCGTCGTTCCGTTATAATGTTCTCCGCCGCATTCGATCTGCGGGCACGTTTTTACGTAGGCGATCAGATCATCCTCACTTCTGATGGTATCCGGCAGCTCGGTGTACGCTTTTCCGATGCAGTTCAGCCGGTGCGCATCGCTTCCGCCAAAGCCGGGCTTATTGAATTTCTCCGCCAGCCGTTTCGCTTTTGCGTTCGTCTCCGCGCTCTCACACGCATTGAAAATTTCAACAAAATCGAACTGCGGGAGAAGCTGGGCAATCCGCTGCTGATACTTTTTCTTCCGTTCATTCGTGCTGATCATGCTCATAAATTTTTCGCCGTACGGATGCGCCGGTCCTAAAATTCCGCCGTACGCATGGACGATCTTGACAAGGATCGATCCCGGCAGGCCGCGCAGCTCCAGAATTTTTAATTTTACGCCGAACGGCATAATCACAAGAATGTGGCCGCAGTCGCACGTATCGTACTCAACACCTTTTAATACCACAAAATCCTGGTGTGCTCTTCCCTTGATGGCATTCTTCCACTCGCGGTATCCGTCATAGGAATCGTGGTCGGATACCAACATTCCTCCAAATCCTTTTCGTTTCAGTGTTCGGATGTACTCCTCAATCATGACTTTTCCATCCATCGAACCCTCTTTTGTGTGGCAGTGCATATCAAATTTCATGCAAAACGCCTCCTTTTATCTTCCATGTTCGAAAACCATTTCGTTTTTCCTATTTTTCTTGAATCGTTTCGGATGGTTCCGCCGCGTTTTTGGCGCGGCAGAATCGATAGTTTGTACCATCTAACTTTATTTTACCACTTTTTCCACAAAAGAAAAAGAAATTTCTTCTGAAGATCTGGTAAATTTTCCTTAAGGAATGGAGTTTTTAGACAATTCCTGTTCTTTGTCCCTGTTTTTACCGTGTTCTTTTTGCTATGATAAAAACAGCTTATTTTACTTGATCGGAGGAACACATTATGAATTCACAGGACATCACCCGCGCACTGATCGACACAACAGTTGCACGCGCGATGGTGGAGATGGACGCAGATCCGAAACGCAGCGTCCGCAAGCTCTGCGATCTTGGCCGCCAGTTTTCCCGCGGCCGCTTTCAGAATCAGATTTTTGCCATTTTTCAGGATCTTCTGCGCAACGATGAAAGCCCGTATTATCAGGCAATCGACTTTCTGCTGCGCAGCAACGATCCGGAAGCGCTTCGTCAGTTCGGCATCAACATCGGCTACAACAGTTTTACCTACGGTGCGCAGATTCTGCGCCAGAAGCAGAAAGAACTTTCCTTTGCTGTTCCCTGGGTTGTCAAGCTCCGTCTCGACAGCCGCATCCCGGACACTTACGATTCCTCGTTTTTTGCATCCGTGGTCAGAACCGGTCTGACATACGGCATCTACTCTTATCAGCTCCGCTCCATGGATCATCATGAGGATATGGAATCCTACCTTGCCGTCATCCAGTCACATCCGGAATGCGCGTTTCTTTGGTTTCTTTCCGATACGCCGCTTACCGAAAAACAGCAGAAACTGCTTTTATCCTGCCCGAACCTGATGGTTTCTCTTCCAATTGATGCCCCCTCAACGGTTTCCATGGCAAAAGCCCTGCGCCGTCAGAAAACGCTGTTCGGTATGCACAAAGTCTATCAGGATGCAGATGCTGCCGCTTATCTGCTCTCTTTTGACCACCTGTATTCCCAGATGGAACAGAGTGTCTTTTTCTTTCTGGTCGCAGATGATTCGTGCTCAAAAGAAAGTATCCGGGCTGTTTCCGATGTTGTTCAACAGTACCGCTTCACCCCCATACAGCCATTCTTCCCGATCGAAGTGCAGGAAGACTCCCGCAAAATTGAGCAGATTATCACCGCCCATCCGGCGTATCTGCTGCTTCTGCCGGATCACATGGCCCGCACACTCGATACGCCCACCGTTTCCTTTGAAGAGTTGTCTCTTCGGAATATATTTTACCGTGAACTGCTCGCAGATGCATAAAAGTACAGCCAAAGCGGAATTTTATTTCTTTGGTTCCGCTTTGGCTGCTATTTTTTCTGATGATCTGTATATCACTTCTTTCAGTTCTTCGACAAACGTTTCCGGTTCCAGCTCGCTTTCCATGGAAAACCAGCGCAGAACCGCGGTCAGGAAGGCATCACAGAAGAACGTTACAAACAGTTTCTGATTCTGTACCTGAAAGAGATCCTGTACAAAAAACGCCATGACCGGCTCGAGCATCTCGTAAAAGTAATCCTTAAAACTGTTCTGCCCTTCGATCCTCAGGGCACTCTGGTAAAATGCTTTATTCTGATAGAAAATATTGCAGACCGCCACCAGCACATCCCATTCATTCTCAAAGTTCTTTCCTCCCATGTTTGTCAGAAAGTCCACATAAAAGATCCAGTTTACCAGATCGTATTTATCTTTAAAATGATAATAAAAGCTTTTCCGGTTCAGACCGCATTCCTCGCAGAGATCTGAAATACTGATTTTCGCAAAAGACTTGCGTACCATCAATTTTTTCATTGCATCTGCAAGCGCACTCTTTGTACTGTTGGAATCCGCCATCTCTTCTCTCCCTCTCTTTTCGACCGTTTGTGCTATTATTCTACACCATCTTTTTCCTTTATGCAAGAAAAGCGCACCAGGAAAAGGCTGTATTTCCTTTTTCTGGCACGCTTTTTGCAATCATGCTTCTTCCGTTTTTCCATCTGCCTCCAGTGTGAACCAGAATGCCACACCGTTGTCGTAATTCTGGCAGCCGCACTGCTGCTGGAAGGAATCCATAATGGCTTTTACGATGGAAAGGCCGATGCCGCTTCCGCCGTATTCCCTTGTTCTCGCTTTGTCCACCTTGAAGAACTTCACCCATACCTTGTCGAGATCCTCCTCCGGGATCGGGTCCCCGGTATTGAAAACGGTTGTCTTTACGACATTCCCTTCTTTTTTGCAGGTGATCTCAATCGTGTGGTCGTAGTCCAGATGGTTGAGGGCATTCGTTAGATAGTTAGTGATAACCTCCTCGACTTTGAATTCATCGCCCCAGACATAGAGCGGGTCGCCGCCGGTAAAGAGCACTTTTGCCTCTTTCTGGCGGATCAGGATGTCGGAGGACTGCAGCACGCCTTTGATCACGGCGTTCAGATCGAACCGTTCCATATTGACCTGATCCTCACCGAACTCGAGTTGGTTCAGGTTCAGGAGTTTTTTGACCATCTCGTTCATCTTTGCCGCCTCGTCGATGATGACATCACAGTAGAACTCGCGGCTTTCCTCATCGTCGTTGATGTTGTCTTTCAGGCCTTCCGCATAACCCTGAATCAGAGCGATCGGGGTTTTCAGCTCATGTGTGACATTTGAGAGGAACTCGCGGCGCATTTCATCAATCTGCGTTTTTTTGTCAATATCTTTCTGCAGCTCAACGTTCGCACTTTTCAGCTCGGAAATCGCCTGCTCAAGCTGTTCGGACATGACATTGAAGTTGTTTCCAAGCTCGCCGATCTCGTCTTTTCCGCCGCTCACGTAGCGGGCATCGAAGTCAAGGGCTGCCATTTTTTTCGAAATTTCGGTCAGCTCCTGCACCGGACGGACGATCTGGCGGGTGATGATCCAGATCACAATGGCACCGATGATGATGATCGGAATGCCGATAAAGAGGTAAAACTGGTTGGAAAGGCCGACCGCATCCGTGATGCTCTCCAGCGGGCATCTTGCAAAGTAGCAGTTTCCATTGTCAAACCAGCCGATGATCTGCAGATACTCGGCATCGGCGTGGCTGTCGTAGAATTTCTGGATCTGATAGTTGTCTTTGCTGTCAACGACTTTGGTATTTGCCTGCTCGTTTCCGCTGATCAGGCCGAAGATCAGGGTCTGGAGGCTCTGGCGGTCGGTTGCGTTGGAATAGACGAAGCTGCTGAGCTCCGGTCCGGTAATAATGACTTTCAGGTTGTTGGTAGCGCAGAACTGCTCGAAGGTATCAGGGATATTGTCGCTGTCTCCGCCTGTCGCATTCAGTTTCTGAAAGCTCTCTGCCAGAATGTGTTCTTTATCCCGGATATAAAAGGACCCGAGAAAGAAGTAATTGATCAGGCCGATGATAAGCAGGGTAGCCGCCATGGTCGCAATAAAAGTGTAGGCAATTCGTTTTTTGACGGAGTGTTTTCTTCCCTTTTGTGGCATTTTCAAGTGAAACCGGTGCTTTTTCTCCGTCTGGTTTCCCATTGTCACACGGGAATCTTCTGCAGGTATCTCCATGGAAGTCTCATTTTGTTTTTCTGTTCCGTTCATGATTCGTCCGCCTCGAATTTATAGCCCATGCCCCAGATGGTCTTGATTAAATCGCCTTTGTCGCCCATTTTGCTGCGGAGTTTTTTGACGTGGGTGTCGATGGTGCGTGCGTCGCCGTAGTAGTCGTAGTTCCAGACGTTGTTCAGGATTTTTTCTCTGGAGAGGGCGATTCCCTGGTTTTCGAGGAAGTAGGTGAGGAGTTCGAATTCTTTATAGCTTAACTCCATTGGTTTTCCGTCGATGGATGCCATGTGGGCGGCTTTGTCGATGCGGATGCCGCCGGCTTCTAATACGTCGTCTTCGCCGGTTTTGCCACTGCGGCGCAGGATGGCTTCGACGCGGGCGACGAGGATTTTCGGGGAGAATGGTTTTGAGATGTATTCGTCTACGCCGAGCTCAAAGCCGAGGAGTTCATCGCGTTCTTCGCTTTTGGCGGTGAGCATGATGATCGGGACTTTGGAGTTCTGGCGGATTTCGCGGCAGACCTGCCAGCCGTCCATTTTGGGCATCATGACGTCGAGGATGATGAGGGCGATGTCTTTCTGGGCGTAGAAGGTGTCTACAGCCTGTTCGCCGTCACCGGCTTCGATGACGTCGTATCCGGCTTTTACTAAGAAATCTTTGACGAGTTTGCGCATGCGGCTTTCGTCGTCTACTACTAGGATTTTTAATTTTTCCATGAGTTTTGTCTCCTTTATATGACGGACGGAAAACGCCCGGCTGCCCGCCCGCTCGTGCTTTTTCCTGATCTCGTTGTGTTTTTATGTTTGATATTTTTACCATTTTACTTTAACATGGGTTTATGTTTTTTCTGTGAAATGGGGTGAGTTTATTTTAACATATAGGAAGGGAGTTGGAAACTTCTATTTTTTGTATTGATTAAATTTGGGTATGAAAAAAGATCTCCTGGGGTTGGCAGGAGATCTTTTTTCATACGGGTTATTCTTCTTCGTCGAGATAGTATCTACCGTAGGCGTCGGCTGCTTTAATGGCGGCAAAGACGGTCTCCGGGGTTACTTCGAATGGCATATTGTGGAGGGTGTCGGTCTCTGCGCATGCGGTTTTGGCTACTTCCATGAGCTGGTCGTCGGTTACGTTTCCGGCACCGAGTTCAGCCAAGGTGACTGGGAGACCGACTTCAATGCACCATAAGATGATGTCTTCGAGTTCATCGAGCGGTACGTTTTCCAGGACGAGCTGAGTCAGGGTTCCGAAGGCTACTTTTTCACCGTGGTACATATGATGGCACTCTTCGAGTACGGTGAAGCCGTTGTGGATGGCGTGGGCTCCTGCGAGGCCTGCGCTTTCAAAACCGATTCCGGAAAGGAGGGTGTTGGCCTCGATGACTTTCTCGACTGCCGGGGTGCATACGCCGGCTTCAAGAGCGATTTTGGCTTTTACACCTTCTTCCATCAGAGTGTCAAAGCAGAGTTTCGCGAGTGCCATCGCTGCCTCGGTTGTTTTTCCACCGGCGCAGGAAGTAGCTCCGCTTCTCTGGCAGGCTCTTGCTTCAAAATAGGTGGCAAGTGCATCACCCATTCCGGCTACGGTCAGGCGGACTGGAGATTTTACGATGATATCAGTGTCCATCAGAACCAGGTTCGGGTTTGCCGGAAGGAAGAGGTATCTCTCGAATACACCCTCTTCTGTGTATACAACAGACAGTGCGCTGCACGGTGCATCGGTCGATGCAATGGTCGGGCAGATGAATACTGGTGTTTCTGCGTAGTAGGCAACTGCTTTTGCGGTATCAAAAATTTTGCCTCCGCCGACACCGATAACCAGATCACAGCCTTTTTCTTTCACGATAGCAACCAGACGGTTGATCTCACTCTCACAGCACTCGCCGTTGAAATAATCAAAAACAACGTCGCAGTCGCTTCCCGCAAAGCTTTCTTCGATCATTGCTCCGATTCGTCTGTAGCCTCCCTGGCTGATCAGAACCAGTGCTTTCTTTCCGCATTTTGCCGCATATGTTCCGATGTTTTTCATTTCCCCTGCGCCCTGTAAATATTTAGAAGGGCTAATTAAAATTTTTGCCATTTCTCTTACGCTCCTTTTTTGTTTTTTGAACGTCAGCCTCCGCTTCTGGCGTTTTCTGCGAAAAATGAGTTTACCGCAGAACTTGTCTTTATTATAATAACTGCGCTGTAAAATTGCAAGAATATTTCCATTCAAAATGAACCCCGGAAGTTCACATATTTCCCCGGGATTTTTCGGTTTATTCTGCCTGATCGTAAATGATTTTACAACGCAGCAGTCCTGTGCGTCGTTTGGGTAGGTATACGGTGCAAACAGATAGACAACTGTCGGGGCATCGTAAAAAGCATTCTGGATTGTGCTGTCATCAGCGATACTGTCGGCTTCGAGAATTTTGTCCAGTTCTTCCTTTTTGATCTGCTCCGGCTGGTAAAACGGGTGGAATGTCTGGCTTTGATTAAAGTAACCGCCCCTCTGATACGTTTTCACATAAATTGGCTAAGGGTTGGCTGTGTTGACGATCGCATCGGCATGAACTTTTGTGATGTCGTTTCGGATGATTTTAAATGGCATGGGGATCACCTTCTTTCGTGGGATTTATAGCTGTTTTAATTTATAAGTTGCAAACAGCGTATAATGGTATATTTACCATCCGCTCCTGCTCTTTATACTTCAATGTTGAAAATCGAACTGCTTCTTCCGGCTGGAACTTTTCGCAATATGTTTTAAGACTATGGGATCGAATGTTCTGTTCCGCCTTTACTTCAATCGGCACAATACTCTTTGCCTTCTGAATCAGAAAATCCTGCTCGAAAGTTGCTTTTTCATTTCCATAATAATATGGCGTATAAGGGGTATCTGAAATCAACTGCTGCAGAACGTACTGTTCTGTAAGCGCGCCTTTAAATTCAACAAAAATATCGTTACCCTCCAATATGGATTCTGCTGGCAGTTCACTCATTGCTCCGAGCAGTCCTACATCCAGTACGAATAATTTATATGCATTCATATTTTTATACGCCTTCAGCGGCATATGAGGCTCATTTACCCGGTTGACTTTATATACTAATCCACAATCCAGAAGCCACTGAATTGCTATTTCAAATTCGCTGCTTCTGGCTCCTTTCTTTATCTGTCCAAAGAAAAATTTTTTATTCTCCTTCGCCAGCTGCATCGGAATAGAATCCCATACCATTCGTATTCTTGGGAGAACTTTTGCTTCAATATGCTTTCCAAAATCACCCTCATACTGCCGTACAATATCACTCTGTATCTGTCGTACTTCTGCATAATCTTTATTCAAGCGAAATGCATCTACAACTGCTGGCATGCCGCCTGTATAATAATAATTTTTCAGCCAGAACAAATATTTATCCGCAAAATTGTCAATTAAATTGTAATCCTTTGTTTCCAATGCACTTTCCAGCCCTTCTTCGTCCATAGCGCACAGGAATTCTCTAAAATTGAATGGATATAAATCCAGTAAATCTACTTTTCCCACCGGATAGGATATTCCCTCATGAAGCGCCACGCCAAGAAGTGAACCTGCTGCTATTACATGATATTCCGGTGCTTCTTCGCAAAAATATTTCAAAGATTCCAACGCTTTCGGTGCATTTTGAATTTCATCCAGAACAATCAATGTATTCTCTGGGGTGATCGTTACGCCTGATTCAATATTGAGGTTCATAATAATACGTTTTATATCGAAATCCGTATCGAAAACCGCCTGCATTCTCTGATTATTGTAAAAAGAAATGTAGGCGGTTTTTTCATAATATGTCTTACCAAATTCTTTCATTAACCACGTTTTACCAACCTGCCGGGCTCCCATTAAAATCAGTGGTTTTCTGTTACTTTTTTTCTTCCAGTCTAATAGTTTATCCATTGCAAATCGACGCATGCTGATCTTCCTCCATTTCTCTTTTTTATTATTTCACATTTTTCCCTGGTTATTCTTACTCTAATTTAACATTTTTCCCGACCTAATTCAATATAAAATTAACATTTTTCCCGACTTCACCGGAACAGAATCTGCTGTGAAACCTTCTCTTAAGACAAACATAATCTCTCCACGGAAAAATACGACAGCCAGCCACCGTCGTATTTTTCGTTATCAAATATTTTTATTTTTCTTCTCTGATCAGTCTGAGTCCGTCTTTTTCCAGCAGATACTCCTTCCCGCACACCTCTCCGATATACTTCCTGTCATGCGAAATGCTGATGATGGCGCCTGGAAATTCGCGGAGCATTTTTCTTATGACCGGTCCCGATAAGGGTGAAAAGTTTCGGGTTGGTTCATCCAGAATCAGCACATTGGCATTGCCAAGGCTCATTTTCAGAAGCAATACTTTTGCCTTCTGGCCGCCGGACAGTTCGCGGATGGGGTGATCCATCTCGTCTGCCGTGTACTTCAGCGATCCGAGATACGTCCGAATCTTCGTCCTCTCACTCTTCTCCCCGGTGGAATCCAGAAAATCGACCGGCGTCATGGAAAGATCCAGCTGATCCTCATAATTCTGCGGCATATAATCTACGCGGAGATCCTCCCGTTCTTTCAGCTCTGCCGCAATCTTTTTCAGCAGTGTCGTTTTACCTGCCCCGTTCGGGCCGACAATGCATATTTTTTCCGGTCCTCTTATCTTTAAGGTGATATTTTCCGCCAGAACCCGCTCCCCATCCGGCGTTTCCAGTTTCGGAAGCTGATATTCGATGACCGTTTTCCCGGCGGGCATGGCTGCCTCTGCTCCTCCAAGCTGGAAGTAAATCGCTTCCTCCTGCTCCGGCATTTCTGTCATGCGGGCATCTTCTTTTTCAAATCTGCGGTTCATCGCCTTTACGGTATGCATTTTATCCTTCAGATTTTTCGCCACGGACGGTGCCTGACGGGAACAGTTGCTCAAGGCGTTCTGCACGCTCTGGTATACCTTTCGGTATTTCTCATCGCGCAGCGCTTTCTCTCTCCTGTCACTCTGCGCCTTCTGTTCCTGGCGCTCGAAATTCTGCAGGCGCTCCTCTACATACGTCCGATAGGGAAGTTTCGCAACCGTGTATCTCGATTTTGTCTTCCGCACAATCTGTTCAATATGAATGACCATATTTGCCGTGTTTTCAATCAGCGTTTCATCGTGCGAAATAAAAACAACAATATGCTCCCATTCGCGGATCAGTTTCTCCAGAAGTTCCAGTGTCGCAAGATCAATATCATTTGACGGCTCATCCAGCAGAAGGACCGTGACATCCTCCATAAGAAGACGCATCATCTGCGCTTTCACCTTCTCGCCGCCGGAAAGCTCACTCATCTGCTGATCCCGATAGAAAAATTCTTCCGTCAGACCAAATTTTCTTGCCAGCACCGCCAGATCCTTCGGTGTCTGATCCCAGAACTTTTCTTTTTCATAGAAATACTCATACACCGTCTTCGTTTTCTCCGCCTCCGGAAGTTCCTGCGGCAGATATCCAAGCCGCTCCTTTCCGATGATGCGCTCGCCTGTGGATTCGATGTAATCTTCCGTCAGTGCGGGATCGTACATCCACTTCAGCAGCGTCGATTTTCCGTTTCCCTCCTCTCCAATGATAACGGCCTTATCTCCGTCATTCAGTACAAGCTGAAAATCTTCGAGAATCACCCGCAGATCTTTTTTATGTGTCAGTGTTAATTTTTTTATCTGCATCATACAGAAGCCCCCTTTGCTCCGGCAGCCTCTTTTCTGCTTTTTTACGCAAAACGAGCCTGTCCTGCGTACGCAAAACAGACCCGCAAAAAAATATCCCTGTTCTATTCTCATAAAAAAGGGAAATGATTCAGCGATTCTCGTCTTTAAGCGTACACGAAAAACAGGCCTGTTTTCCAGGCTGTCCGTTCTTTGTGTTTTTCTTAAAGTCGATTATCGCAGAAACATTCCCTCACCTTTACACCAATGGTGCTCTTTCTTTTTATTTTCTGTTCCCTATTATAGGACAACTTACAGATAAATGCAATCCGTTTTTTTACAAATTGAGAAGTTCCTCTGCCAGCGCCTGTGCATGCTCCAGATACCAGCCGTCTTCGTCCTCTTCTGCTTCCACAAACTCGATATACTCATTCAGCGTGGCCAGCTTCACATCCAGATTGAACTGTTCGCGTGAAATCTTTGTCTTTAACGCTTCATACATCCGATCCAGAAACAGCTCTTTCTGTGCATCGTTCATGTAGAACGGGAAAGTACTCCGTGTCTCGGTCGCATGTGCCAGGAATCTTGCAATGTCCAGAGAATACGGCATCATTCCACCAAATCCCCAGTCAATCATGACAACATTTTCGCCGTCATAGATCACATTCCACTGCTGGAAATCACCGTTTGACATTGTACATGGACAAGTCAGCTGGCGGTCCAGGAACATCTGATACGCTTTCCGCAGAATTGGATCATCCGCTACGGACGATGCTCGGCGCAGAACGCGTTTCCAGTATTCGACAAATCTCTGCTCCACTTCATTTTCCGGCGCTTTGTCCATCGACGGTGTCCAGAAATACGACTGAATTTTACTTAAGGTTTCTGCCGCTTTTTCTGTTGTCTCGTCCGTCATATCCCGCATGTCGTTTCCTTCTACATACTTCATGCAGATCCAGTCCGCATCCTCTGCCTGCCGCATGCCGACATACTGCGGTACGTGAAACTCTCCTTTTGACAGATACTGCGCATAAATCTGCGCTTCTTTGCTGCCGGTTTTCTTCAGTGTATATTTTCCTGCATCTGTCTCGATCACATACACATCGTACTCCCGCACTTCATCTTCCGCCTCGCCCCACTGCTCGCAGATGCGGGAAACTGCTTTTACCGATTCTCCGATGATTTCAAATGCCATTGTTTTGATTTCATCTGAATCTACTGATTTCTGAAAATTTCCTAACTCCATCTCTTTTGTCAAATCCTTCTCTTTTTCACATTATTCTACTACTATATCACATCTGTGACACTTTTGTCATTCTATCTTTCTGGCTTTTAAAAGCTTTGAAAAGTTTTTTCACAAAAAAGCAGGCGCACCAGACATTGCCGTCTGATGCGCCCGTATCTGTCAATTTTATGATCCAATCGAGTATTCCATCGATGCCACGCTTAAGATAACGGTTGCGCTTTCATCCCCTTCCGTAAAAGCCGTCAGCTGCAGAACCGTATCCTGCTCCCCCTGCCACTGATAAATCTGATTTCCGAGTCCAGTTGCAATTCCTCCGCCGTATAAAGAATTCAGTTCGTCTACTTCTTTCTGAATCCATGTATTGGCATCCTGTTCGATGTCAAAAGTAAAGGAAACCTGACTCAGCTGACCGTCCGAAAATTCCAGATCCATGTTAGATTCTGCATTTTCCAGGGAAAATTTTTCTTTGCTCTCGTATGTCTTTGTGCTGCTCTCATCACCCTGTCCCAGATCTTTTTCATCAAACTTCAGGAAGCTCTGTTTGAAAAGCTGTTCCGAATCCGTTCCCCATTCAAAATCCGCATACTGGAAAACCTGCTCCTCTGTACAGAGTTCCTTTAAATCCAGATCTCTGCTCTGTGATCCTCCTGCAGATGCGCAGCCCGCCAGCAAAAACAAAGGTAATAAAAAGATTGTCTGTCTTATCTTCATAAACTTCCCCCCTTCTGTTTCCTGATTTTTTAATTAATACTGAATATTCTATCGTTTCTTTATTTTTTCTGTAAATTTATTGTATCATACTTTATTCTGCTGCGCAATACTTTTATCATGTTTCTATTTGCATCAAAGGAATGGCCGCCTCATGATATGCATAGAAAAAGACCGGTAACCCGATCTTTTTCCATACACCTTTTATCCAATTACACTCGTGCCAAATGGCATAAACGAAAGCCTTGCCATCTTGAAAAACTGCCGTCCAAACGGAATTCCAACAATCGTAATACACCAGATGCATCCTGCAAAAATCCATGCAAGTCCGCCGAACATGCCTCCAAATATAAACCACAGAATATTTCCCAAAGTTCTCATATCCGCATCTCCCCTGACGCCATTCCAGACACTGCCAGCTATCCATTATTTTGTGAACAGTTTGCCGCATCGATCGCCAGCACCAGTAATAATGCCGGAATTTCATTGCTCGGATTATCATATTCGATGACATACATGTCACCCCAGCTCAGAAGTTTTTTATGTACGTGGACGACTGCACTGCAGGCTTCATATACATCGTAATCCCATCCCATGAAGTCACCTTCTGCACGCCATCCCATGAAATCTACATCGTATTTGGGGCGGAACAGTGCAAAACGTTTTTCGATATGTCCCATTAACTGCCCGTTCCATTCAATTTCGAAAGTCGGAAGAAAGCAAAATAATTTCTGTTTGATAAACCCAATTTCATTATGCGCCGCATCGTACACATGCAGACGGTGTCCCAGCGAGATAAATTCATTTTTCACAAAATACTTTTGGTTCCCCTGCTCGTCATAGATATCATACGTGTCTGACCAGGAAAATACACGTTGTTTGATTAGTAACTGCATATCTGCTCCCCTTTTCATTTTTCTATCAGATAATCAACTTTTTTATGGAAAATTTTTCCTTTTCCCCTTAATTTTCGACCGCGATTTTGACCCCATTTTTTTCGGTCTGAAACAGTCTATAGCAAAACCTCCATATATCGCAGCACCTTGGGCTTCACACGAAGCTGATCTGCGTACTGCATCAGTCTGTGAATGTTCTTATCCTTGGATGCTGCATAGCGTTTCATAGCTTCTCCGACAATCTGTATATCACTGCCGCTGCCGCGCAGGATGTCACACAGCGTCCGTTCCAAATTGTAAACACGAATTGGATTGCCGGATGGGGATTTCATTTCAATTCTGCCAAGTTCATAGTTCTCCGGCACAACGCGCTTGACAATTAGATTTTCCCGTTTCAAGGATGAAGCATTGTAGCCTTTGGGAAAGGTCATCGTATATTTTGCCGGGGTACGATCCGAATAGCCCCGCAGATACAAAGCAGTATCGTGCGAATAAATTCCGCGCCCATACTTTCGCTGTAAAAGGTAGAAATCATCCTCCCATACGTCGCTCCACACATACAGGCCACGCCCGAAGCGGTATATCTCGCCGCTCTTGACAAACTTCTGTAAAACGCTGCGGTGCAGTCCGGCTTCTGTTACTTGCGCTGCGGTAATCGTACCGTCCTCTGACGCTTCTCGCAGTTCTTCGATTTTCTCCTTAACATTCATGTTTCTCACCCCTCTTTGACAATCACACATTATATTATATTGAAATAATGTGTGATTGTCAACTGTAAAGCGACGAACACACATTAAATTACGTAAAAATAATGTGTGATTGTCAGATACCAGGGAATTTCTAACATGTACTTAAGTAAAAAACAAAGAACGGCATAGCCGTTAAGCTATATCGTTCCTTGTTTCCATATTTTTTAAATTACCACCGCATTACTGGCGTTTTTTCTGCGGACGGTTTCTTCCAGCACACCGAAAAATCCTGCCACCAGCGCCATTAAAATGCCGGTCAAGGTCGCATCTCCTGTTTCTAGGCTTCCGGCTTTGGTGATAGTCGTACATTTTTCATTGTCATTCACAATGTTTCCAGTTCTTACGATTAGGACCGTAGCTCTTATGAAGCGGTTATGGCATAATCAATATATAGAAGCAAATGCAATTGATAAGTTACGGAATATATTGGGCTACAATGCGAAAGGTATCATGACGCATTATTCGGATGATAATGTGTTTTAAAGCCTGTATAAATCGGCACATGCATAGAACATAATGAAACAGCCTCACCCCTGAAAGTCCCGGTAGTGAGGCTGTATTCTTTTCCTTAATCTTTTTCTGTTAATTTCACCCGTTCTCCATTTGTCAGTTCTGATGTGCTTACGACCATCGGTTCGTCTACTTCTGATAAAAGTACCACGAAATCTGAATTTCTATTTGGAAAACATGTCACAGCTTTTTCTTCCAGAATATTTTCATACCCCCAGGCTCCCTTCTGACGCTTAATATAATAGACACACGTTTTTCCAAAGTCTCCTTCATGAATCGCCTGCCGTGTGATCACTTTTGGAAAAACATCTTCAGAAGTGATTTCGATTTTTCCCTCAACGTTTTCACCAATCGAATGTTTTTCATACAGATCTACCGTAAGCTCATACAAATCATCCTTTCGAATGACAGAACACACTTTTCCAACCAGAAGATCTCTGCCCTCCTGCAGCAAAGATTCCGGAACGTTATCATACATGCTGATATAGCCAATTGCCTGATCAGCTGCGCTTACTTCCAAATCAACTGGAAATTCATACTCAATGCTGCCTTCCTGTGCCTCCTCTGTCCAGACGGAAGGAAGCGTTTTGTTCTCTTCTTTGACCGACCAAAACGTTGCGGCAGTTAAAAACAGAAACCACAGAGCGATTAACCCTATACTTATTTTTTTGAACTTCATCGTACTTTCTTCCCCTCTACGCTTTCACACCGGACATACTGATTCCCTGTATCAAATAGTCCTGTCCCATTAAGAATATCAATAAAACTGGTACTGCGTAAAAAACGGACGCTGCATAAAAGATATCCGGCTGTTCCTCTAAAATCTGGCAAAGATACACGGATAACGGCTGCTGATATGGCTCTCTCAAAAAAATGACCGCCTGGTCTACAATATTCCAATTGTCAATAAAAATCAGGATTAATGCAGCAGCAATGGCTGAACTCAAATTAGGCTTTACAATGGAACGATAAATTCTGTATTCGCTGGCTCCGTCCAGTCTGGCTGCTTCTAACGTTTCCTGCGGAAAATCCTGTATCTGCTGACGAATCAGAAATACCCCCAATGGCTGAAACATTGCCGGAAGAATAATTGCCAAGGACGAATTTTGAATGCCCAGCCAATTCGCCACTAAATAATTTGGCACTAAAGTCAGCTGCAGCGGCATAAGCATGACAATCATGTAAAGATAGAACAAAATCTCCTTGTATTTCCACCTGCATTGCCAAAAGCCGTATGCGGCAAGCGGTGCAAGCAAAAGCTGTCCAATCAAAACCGGAATAGTAATAATCAGGGAATTCCACATCATCCGCAAATACAAAGGTCTCTTAAAGAGCAATATAAGATACTCTTCTGGAACTTGTACCGACTTTCCAGCCACAAACAACAACGGAATGACTGCCAAAATGACAGCTCCCATGCAGATCAGCTTTTCGAAAAAATTCGAATATCTCTTTTTCATAAAATCACCCACAAAAGATCTTTACAAATAATCCAGATTCTTCCTCTGGACCCGATAAATGATGCCCAGAAAGATTCCCAGTATGAGAAACATACACCATGCTGCAGCAGACAATTTCTGCATATTAAGTGACAAAAACTGGTTATTCATATAGTGCTGCAGCATATAAACATACGGTGATGGATAGGCCCCATACAGCATATAGATCTCTTTAAAAACCTTAAAAGAATTCACGATCGACATCAACAGCACAACTAACGTCGTTGGTTTTAATAAGATCCATGTAATATATTGGAATTCCTGCCGCCCTGTAGCTCCATCCAGCTGGCACTGCTCATGATAGATCTGCGGAATCCAGTTTATCCCGGACCAGAAAAGGACAATCGAAAAACTGATATTTTTCCACAGATACATCAGGATAATAATCAAAATGGCCCATCTGGAATTCTCAATATCGAACATGTTTTTTCCAAAAAGCTGTAAAAACCCATCCAGAAAACCATTTCTCTCAAACAAATATTTCCAGAAAGCAATCACCGTTCCAGATGGAACGATTAATGGGATCAGGAGCAGGATAAGAAGAATTCGACCTCTCCTCTGCTTTTTCAAAACCAGTACCAGAAGCAAAGCAATCGCCATTCCCAGCGGTATTGCAATCCCGCAAAAAATTCCGGTATTACGGAGTGCTGAAAGGAATAACTCATTTTCGAATAACAGTTTAAAGTTTTTAAGACCCACCCATTCCTTGTTCATCATGTTGTCAATCACTGCAAAATACAAGGACAGAAGAAACGGCACGATGTAAAAAGCCATGATCCCGATAAAACTTGGAAGGATAAAACACATATAAATAAAATTTCGTTTTTTCATTTCATATACCTGATTCCATGGATTAAGGACAGCTTCTACTCATTAACATAAAGCTCTGCTCTTTGCTGAAAAAGCTTCGCACATTCCTCTGGGGTGATTTTCTGCTCCATACATTCGTTTCGAATTTCAGTCAAAATACTGTCTAACTGTAAATCCCGAAAAGCTTTTGCAGAAACTTTTTCATTGTATGCTTCCCATTTTTCTGCTGTGTCGTCATCATTTTCCAATTGATACGCAACAAGCTGCCGTGTGTTTTCTTTGTTCAGCATACTGCCATAGGTAACGAAATTTCTGTAGTAAGAATCACTGTTTGCATCTTCGAACTCAAATTGTTTCTGACCAATGCAGAATTTGATAAATTCCCATGCAAGCGCTTTATCTTTGCAGCCTGAACTCATGGAAAAGTCCTCACCAATTCTCCAGAAAGGAATTTTTCCATCCGTTGATTTCAACAGGATCGGTTTTGTTGCCGTATCGGTTTCTTCAAACATTCCGCTCGGAGAACCTTCGAGTAAATTTGTAAATGTATTCAGCAGGACACTCTTTCCGGAAAAGCTTTTAATATCCGTAAATGCATGGGTCGCATAGGATGGTTGATATTGATACAGTTCCTGCATTTTTCTCAGAAAATCCACATAATTTTCTGAATCAAAATTTACTTCTTCCTTCTTCAAATAAGCTCTGTCCTCTGTCATCGGCAGAAACACGTAAATATTGTTTTGTACATCAATCGTAAAATCATCATCTGCAATTGGCTTGGCCTGCTGATATAACTCATATAAATCATTGATATCCATTTCGTCCGGGACTTCATAATTCAGTTCATCCGTTATGTTTCTATTCAACCGAAGCATAACATAATAAAAACCTTCCGGAATTTGATACAGTTTTCCATCGACTTCTGCTGCTCGCAGGATATTATCGTAATAATCATCTCTGTTAAAATTAGGATCTGCATCAATATACTGATTTAAGTCCTCGAAATAGCCGCTGCCTTTCGTCTTAATTTCCGATGGTAAATACGTTGCATCATAAATATCCGCCCGTTGATCCGATGCAAGTTCTGTAAGCAAGGTATTTAAGCCTTCATTATACTGTTCATCCGTAACATCATTGTCAAAAACAACCTTTGTTTCAATTTTTACGCCTGGATGCTCCTTCATAAATAAATCAATCATATGCTGGGTCTGCGGCTCAATAAATAAGGTTCCATATGTAAGCGTTCCTTCCAAATCAGCTCCCTCTTCATAGACAGAAATATCATTTCTCACATCTTTTTCATCTTGGGACCCACTTTGTGTGCTTCCACAGGCGCCAATCGCTGCTGCACATAGCATTCCAATTACCACGCAGGATACCTTTTTACCATATTTTCCGAGTTTTTTCATAGGCACTTTTCCTTTCAATTTTTCTCACCGCTTATATTTCTATATTTTATTATATACCCTTCGTTTCATTTGACAATATGCTTATTTTTACTATATTTTCAGAATTATTTTTATTAGTTTTGCACATAAAAATGCCCTGACACTTTTTCCTTTTTGAAAAATAGCATCCGGGCATATCTCCTAATATTATCAAATCACTTTATTTCACTCTCTGATAATTTTATCTTCTAAACTCTTTTCCTTCTTTCTCCTGTATCATCCCTAACATTTTTTCAAAAGACTGTTCAAATCCTTCAGTATCCGCCTTTTTTTCGCTTCTTTGTCCTTCTGACACGATGATGCGGGTATTTTTTCACTTCGTTGTTTAAATAACGCTCCATGAGAATGATGAATCGCATAAGAACCTCTTCCCAACGCTATCGCCGTCACACCATAATCCTGCGATACGACAATATCGCCTTTATGACAGACACGGATCAGTTCATAATCCACAGCATCTGCTCCATCACCAACCACGACTATTTCGCTATAATCCGATATCAAATATCAAATCATGATTGGTATCGCACAACAGTGTTACCGGAACACAATGCTCTTTTGCAATTTTCTCAACCGTCTCAATTACCGGACAGGCATCTGCATCGACCAATATTTGCATTCTTCTGTTTCTCCTACTTTATGATTACCCAATTCGATTTTCTGTGTGTTCCATTTTGTACCAACACACCATTTTGCTGTAAAGAAACAAATATTCGTGAAACAGTTCTTTTGGACACACCGATCTGTTCCGCATAATACGCCTGGGTTGCAAATGGGTTCTTTTCTATAGCCTGTAACAGTTTTTCTATCTGAACCTGTTCCTTCGTTCGTGATATTTTAACGCCATCAATGCCATTTTTTATATCATTAACGCCATTTTTTGTTTTCTTGGCGTTGATTCTGGCGTTATTTGTATCGTTTTGTCCTCGATAGATATTGATACGCAAGTCAACTTCTCCACCAATAAACTCCGGTTCCTGTAGTCCAGCAGATTTTACCTTGTCTATAATTCTCGGAATCCCGCTTCCCCAATGTTCAATCAGATTCATATACGAAAAGGCATGTGCAAGGGCTTCATTCCTGATTTTGGAATAGCCTTCTTTCATACGCTCCAACGTTTGTCCCATCGGCAATTTCCCCGGCGATGTGATTTCCAGTCGGTTGTCATACACCGCAACCTGTATTGTACCATGATCCAGATAGCTGCGATGCACCACCGCGTTGATAATCAGCTCACGAATTGCATCCGGCGGGATTTCATAAATATCCTGACGGTAAATGCCGACAAGCGTAGCTCCCAGATGAATATTTCGCAGAACAAACTGAAATGCTTCCTCTATTTGTTCCCACAAAGGACCCGTATATTCCCTTCGATCAACAAAAACCGCTTTCGTTGTTCCCTTAAACACACCGCACTGAATGGCAACATGAAGCCCTCCACAGCCCGTTAAGATAGCATAAGCGTTAGAAGGGTAGTCTTTTCCATCACGTTCAATCAAAATACCCCAGGACCGAAGCTGCTGCTTTCCAACGTCTTTTACCGATGCTTTCTGCTCCTCATTATGGGCATTTTTGACTGCCTGCTCCTTCATCGCTTTACAAAGCGTATCAATTTCTTCTTCTGTAACACTCAGTCCAGTACATAACGCCTGATCAAAATAACGATTGCTTCCCTCAAGCATCAGCTCTTTGATCATATACTCGTCAGCAAGCCGGGTTGTTCCAGCAACACGGACATATACGCCTCTCTCTCGTCCAAGCGCTTTAATGTAATATGGCCGCTGTCTGCCTTCAGAAATTTCTGCCACAATAACCGTCTTGCCATCAACTGTCTGCAGCGTAATATCTGGAATAATTGCCGGTTCACAGCTATCCGAGACGGCATTGGCAATCGCATCCATCTTTTTGAATACATCTTCCTTGTCAAAGCCAACCACTTCTCGGGTTTTGTCCGCAATTCCAAAAATAATTTTTCCTCCGGTTCCATTTGCAAAGGCAACCACAGACTTCATATATTTGATGCTCTTTTCCGGCAGGTTCTCTTTGAATTCTACGTTTTTGGATTCTCCTGCAAGAATTTCTTCTATGGTCATAAATACACCTCGCTATCCGTGTTTATTTTAATAAATCAATGCTTAAAGTTCTCTTTATATCTGTTACCTTAACATATAATTCTCATTCAAGCAATGCAGTACTTTTAAAAATCGTAATTCATTTTTTCAAGTCTGTCAATTCTATTATTTTCCTTTTCTCGCGCATGATCAGATTCAATCATAGGGCGAAAAGTACAGAATCTATTAGTCCCTTACCAACTCAAAACATCCTTAAGCATTTGTTTTACCGCTTCAAAAGTTAACCTGCTGGATATTTTTTTATATTGTGAACAGAAATCTTTGTTATAAGGAGCCACCGTTTTTAAATAGTGCATATGCACTATTTTCTTACCGAAGATGACGATCTTGATGAGGATGAATTTGAAGAAGGCTTTTACATTGACTTCTTTTAATCTATCGTCTGTTTGCCATGCCCGCCTTTGTGCGGGCTCTTTTTATCAAGAGTTCGACGGAAGTCGAACTTTCCTATTGTACAAAAAAGCAGGCACATCAAGTATCTCTACTTCATGTGCCTGCAGCACTTTGAAACGGTCTCTTTTACGTTCTTAACAATGCGAATAAAGATAAAGTTTGACAAAATTTCGAATTTTTCCTTTCTTTTTTGACCAAAATTCATGCGGTTTTAAACGGTCTGAAACGGTCTAAAGCGGCATTTTTGCCCTGTTTTTTCCATCAAAAATGTACAAAAAAACCGCTAAAACACTGGATTTTAGCGGTTTTTCAGGTATGGACCTGAGGGGAATCGAACCCCTGTCCGAAAGCCTATTCATTCAGGCATCTCCCATTACAGTCATTCTATTAAAGGTTCCCCCATCGGCACGCCGGATGACAGGCTTGCCGCTTCGGTAGCTTCATAAAATCTTCCATCTCCGCAAAGCTTTGGAAACGAAGTGCTCCGCATCTGTTTGATGCCAGGAGAATAGCCGCGGAAAACTATTCAGCTGACAACGCCGCACTTAGGCAGCGTACGCTACGTAATTATCGTCTGCGTTTAAATTTAGGTTCCAGGTTGATGACGCGGTCCCGGAGTCCACGAATGGCTTCCCAAACTTCAAAACCCCCGTCGAAACCAGTACAAGCCCGTGCTGGCTCTACAGACGCTTTTCTTTGATACGGGGACGCAAACAGATCGTCCCGGTGCAGTGAAAACTCTCTTTCAACTGCCGTATATTGTATTATAGTCTTTCCCCATACTTTTTGTCAAGGATTTTTAATACAGATTTTTAACTTTGAAATCTCTCTCCGCCTCACGTCTCTGATCCTTCTTTGCGATATCCTGCCGTTTATCATACAGTTTTTTACCGCGTGCCAGACCGATCTCGACTTTTACGAGGCTGCCTTTAAAATACACCTGCAGCGGAACGAGCGTGTAGCCTTTTTCCTTGATCTGCGCCTCAAGTTTGCGGATCTCATAGTCGTGCAGCAGCAGTTTCCGGATGCGCAGCGGGTCTTTATTGAATATGTTGCCCTTCTCGTACGGACTGATGTGCATGCCGTAGATGAATACCTCATCACGCTCAATGCGGATGAAGGACTCCTTGATGCTGCATTTTCCCATGCGGAGGGATTTTACCTCGGTACCGGCAAGGGAGATGCCGGCCTCGTATTTATCCTCGATAAAATAGTCATGATATGCCTTTTTATTGTTGGCAATCATTCGATTTCCTTTTTGTTTTGCCATAACTTTTTCCTCCAAGGATTTATTCTGTCTCGGTTTCTTTTTCTACATACGTAAAATCGATTGTCCGGTTGGCAGGCTCGGCGTTTCGGACACGGACACGCACCGGCTCACCAAGGCGGAATACTCTTCCGTGCTGCTCTCCGACCAGACGGTAATTTTCTTCATCGAAATTGTAATAATCGTCTTTGAGTGTCATAATGTGAACGAGTCCCTCGACGGTATTTGGCAGCTCTACATAGAAGCCCCAGCCGGTCACGCCGGAAATGACGCCGTCGTACTCTTCGCCGACATGCTCCAGCATATATTCGGCTTTCTTCAGTTTCACAGCCTCTCTTTCTGCCTCTGCAGCACGCTGCTCCATCGCACTCGACTGCTCCGCCACATGCTGCAAAATGGACGAATATTTGCCGATTCTGCCGCCCTTGTCGAGACGTCCCCGCAGATCATCCTTGATAATGCGGTGGATCTGCAGATCCGGGTAACGGCGGATTGGTGAGGTAAAATGGCAGTAATATGACGCTGCCAGTCCGAAGTGGCCGCTGCATTCCGGGGTATAAATGGCTCTTGCCATCGACCGGAGCAGCAGGCGGCTGATCAGCGGCTCTTCCGGGGTTCCCTCGATGCTGGTGAGAATCTTCTGCACCTCACCCGGCGTAATCTCATGGGAACGCTTTTCGACTTTGATGCCCTGTTCACGGATCAGCGTCAGCGTTGCCTCCATGCGGTCTCCGTCCGGCTTGTCATGCGTCCGGTATAAGAACGGGATTTCGCGTGTGCAGTATTCCTCTGCCACGGTCTCGTTCGCCATCAGCATGAAGTCCTCGATCATCCGTGTTGCCACGTTCGACGGATACGGGCGGATCTCCACCGGCGTCCCTTCTGCATCAAGAATTACTTTGCTCTCCGGGAATTCAAAATCAATTGCTCCGCGTTCTTTCCGACAGCTCCGGATCAGTGCAGACAGTTCCTGCATCTGGCGGAACATCGGAACCAGCTCATGATATTCCTCCAGCAGCTCCGGATGTGCTTCCGGCTCGGTCAGGATTGCATTGACGGCGGTGTAGGTCATGCGGCGGTCCACGCGGATCACCGTCTCAGCGATCTGATGGCCGATCACACGGCCTTTCTCGTTGATCGTCATAATACAGGAGAGTGCCAGGCGCTCCTGTCCTTCATTCAGGGAACAGATGCCGTTTGACAGACGCTTCGGCAGCATCGGAATAACGCGGTCCGGCAGATAGACACTGGTGCCGCGCTTTAACGCCTCACGGTCGAGGGCGGAATTTTCCTGCACATAGTTGCTCACATCAGCGATATGAACGCCAAGCGTCCACGTATCGCCCGCTTTTGTGACGGATACGGCGTCATCGAGGTCTTTGGCATCCTCGCCGTCGATTGTCACCATCTGCCAGCTTTTTAGATCGAGGCGGCCGTTGTAATCGTTTGGAATTACTTCCTCCGGGCATTTTTCTGCCTGTGTGATCACGCGTGCCGGGAACTCCTCCGGGATCTGGTAAGCGTCCACGACTGCCTGGATATCGACAGTCTGGATACGCGGCTTCTTCTCTGTGTCGCCGTCCTTTCCATTCTTTCTGCGGAATCGGTCATCGCGTCCTCTTCTGCCCTGCTCTCCGGCGCGGCGGTCTCTTTTTTCCCGTTTTTCCGTCGTTGTGGATGCACCGCGGCTCTTCTGGTAACGGCCGTCGGAGATCACATCGATTTTTCCTTCTTTTACCAGGATTTCCATAACCTCCGCAAGCTCCGACCGTTTTGCTTTCGGCACCTGCAGCAGCATGGCAATGTCTTTCAGACGCATCGGCTCATAGTTTTTCGAGCTTACGAGATCCATGAGCAGCGTCTTGCGGTTTTTCAGCAGTTTCGAACTTCTGGAACGCGGATGGCCCGCATGACCGCCATGGTTCCCGCTGTTCTGTCCTGCATGGGACGCCGCGCTGCCCTGCGGATATTTCCTCCGATCTTTTTTCTTCTTATTATCTTTCATCTATTATCTCCTCTTTGTAGAAAAAGACACCCTTACGCCTTCTCGTGGGAATAAGGATGTCTTTACTTTGCTAAAAATTCATGTTTAATACAACCGACAGTACAATAAACAGAACTGCCATGATTTTTGTTGCACGGATCAGAGTTCCTTCTGCAGAACGGCTTTTGTTTCTTCCCCAGTAAGTGTCTGAGATACCTGCGATAGCACCGAGACCCTGCTGTTTTCCTTCCTGCATCAATACAACAACGGTTAAAGCAATACAATCAATGACATAAATGACTGTCAAAATCGTTCTTAAAATTTCCACAATTACACCTCCTACGGCCAACTTATATTATTTTACCATAGCGGAAGAACGATTTCAACTGTTATTTGCCTATTTTAGCCGTTTTTCACCACTCTCTTACGCCGGTTCCCTTTTGCGGGAACGGATTCCGGTATTTCGCTTCCTCACCGAGGCGTTCCTCGATGCGGAGAAGCTCATTGTATTTCGCATTCCGCTCCGACCGGCACGGTGCTCCGGTTTTGATCTGGCCGGTGCCTGTCGCGACGGCAAGGTCTGCCAGAAAATCATCCTCTGTCTCTCCGGACCGGTGGGAAATGACGGCGCGGTACCCTGCTCTCTGCGCCATCTCCACCGCATCCAGCGCCTCAGAGAGCGTTCCGATCTGGTTTACCTTGATCAGAACCGCATTTGCCGTGCCAAGTGCAATGCCGCAGGAAAGCCTTCTTACATTCGTCACAAACAGATCATCCCCGACCAGCTGTACTCTGTTCCCGAGCGCTTCCGTCATCTGTTTCCAGCCTTCGAAATCGTCCTCGCACAGCCCGTCTTCGATGGATACGATCGGGTATTTTTCGATCAGTTCCTCATAGTAGGCAACCATTTCTGCGGTATCCCGAAATACTGTCTTTCCGCACTGACGGGATTCCCCGGGAAAGTAGTAGACGTTCCTGCTCTCCTCGTAGAGCTCGCTTGCCGCCGCATCGATCGCGATCATCACGTCGTTTCCGGGCGCATAGCCGGCTTTCTGGATCGCATTGACAATGAGCTGCAGTGCTTCATCGGAATCCTTTAAATCCGGCGCAAAGCCGCCCTCATCGCCGACAGAAGTCGAGTATCCCTTCTCCTTCAGGAGCTGCTTCAGCGTATGGTAAATCTCCGCGCACATGGAAAGACCCTCCCGGAATGAGGGAGCGCCGCACGGCATAATCATAAATTCCTGCAGATCGACGGTGTTGTCGGCATGACGGCCGCCGTTTAAAATATTCATCATCGGCACGGGCATACGGCTTGTGTGGCAGCCGCCCAGGTACTGGTACAGCGGCAGATGAATCGCATTTGCCGCCGCGCGCGCCACAGCAAGTGAGACACCGAGAATGGCGTTTGCCCCGAGGTTTTCTTTCGTTTCGGTTCCGTCTGCCTGGCACAGGATATGGTCGATCCGCTCCTGCTCGAGCGCATTCTCGCCGACAACGGCATCGGCCAGCACGGTATTGACCGCTTCTACAGCCTTTCTCACGCCCTGCCCCAGATAGCGCACTTCCTGATCTCTTTTTTCCAGTGCCTCAAATTTTCCTGTCGATGCCCCGGACGGCACCTGGGCACGCCCCATATGGCCTTCCAGTCCGAGAATCCCCTCCCCGACGGCCACTTCCACCTCTACGGTCGGATTTCCGCGCGAATCCAGAATTTCTCTTCCTGTCACGCTTCGAATTGGTAAATATCGAAACATAGTTTTCCCTCCTGTTTTGCTGCAAAGTGAACAGTAACCAAGTTTCTTCTCTGCGTTCACAGTATGACCGTGCTATGGGAAAAATATGTTGCTCTCTCTGTCGAAACCTCTTTTTTCCAGTCCTTATTCTTTTCAAACATAAAAAAACGCAATATGAAAGCCATCCGATTTTTCCATTTTCGGATGGCTTTCATAAGTTAGAACTGTGCATTGGACTGAATCCTTTCTTTTTTGTTCTTTTGTTCTTTTGTTTCACTTTGGGGTACTTCGTTACGTTTTCTTGGGTCCATACCTTCGCTTTCTTAGTTTATGGGGTAATTCGTTATGTTCTCGGTGGTCCGTCCTCTCTTTCTGTTTTTTTTCTTCCGTTTTCTTTTGTTGACTTTACTATATCAGTTTTCTCACCGTTTGTCAACACTTTATTTTGATTTTTTATCTGTTTTCCATTTTTATTCTGTCTCTTATTGCGTAATTATTTTTATTTTCAGATTATTATAATAAAATATCCCTGCCGCACCCGTTTCAAAACGAATCCGGCAGGGACATTTTCACGATTTCTCTTTATTTCTTAATCAGCAGGGATTTTCCTGTCATTTCTTTTGGCTGCTCCATGGCCATCAGTTCAATGAGGGTCGGGGCGATGTCTGCCAGGCAGCCTCCTTCTCTTAACTTGTAAGACGGATCTGCGTTAACCAGAATAAACGGTACCGGGTTGGTGGTATGAGCGGTCCACGGCTCGCCGGTGCTGTAATCTACCAGCTGCTCTGCGTTTCCATGGTCAGCACAGATAAACATGACACCATTCACTTCTTTGATGGCATCTACTGCTCTGCCCACACAGGCATCTACGGCCTCAATTGCCTTGATGGCTGCGCTCTCTACGCCGGTATGTCCCACCATATCCGGGTTTGCAAAGTTGATGATGATAACATCGTACTTGCCGGACTTGATACAGTCTACCAGCTTGTCGCAGACTGCCGGTGCGCTCATCTCCGGTTTTAAGTCGTAGGTGGCTACTTCCTTCGGAGATGGAACCAGAATGCGGTCCTCGCCCGGGTTCGGCTCTTCCACGCCGCCGTTAAAGAAGAAGGTAACGTGTGCGTATTTCTCAGTCTCGGCAATACGGGCCTGCTTTAAGCCATGGGCTGCCAGGAACTCACCGAAGGTGTTGGTGATGCTTTCCTTCTTGAAGGCCACCAGCTTATTCTCGATGGTCTCATCGTAATCGGTGAAGCAGACGAAGGTGGTCTTCACACGCTCGCCGCGGTCAAATCCGGTAAACTCATCATCGCAGAAGGCATGGGTCAGCTGACGGGCACGATCCGGACGGAAGTTGAAGAAGATCACAGAATCACCAGTCTTGATGGTTGCGACCGGAGCTCCATTCTCCGTGATTACGGTCGGCATCATGAATTCATCGGTCTTGCCGTCATCGTAGGAAGCCTGAATCGCCTCTGCTGCATGCTCTGCGTGATTGCCCTCACCCTTTGTCAGCGCATTGTAGGCTTTCTCCACGCGATCCCAGTTTTTATCACGGTCCATTGCGTAGTAACGACCGGAAACCACACCAACTTTACCAACGCCAAGCTCTTCCATCTTTGCTTCCAGAGCCTCCACGAACTCCTTGCCGGAGGTCGGCGGAGTGTCACGGCCATCTAAGAAGCAGTGCACATAAACCTTGGAGAGACCGTTTCTCTTAGCCAGCTCCAGCAGTCCGTAAATATGGGTGATGTGGCTGTGCACGCCGCCATCGGAAACCAGTCCGAACATATGCAGGGCAGAATCATTCTTTTTGCAGTTCTCAACAGCTGCCATCAGCGCCTCGTTGGAGAAGAAATCTCCATCCTCGATGGACTTGGTGATGCGGGTCAGCTCCTGATATACGATGCGGCCGGCACCCATGTTTAAGTGACCTACCTCAGAGTTTCCCATCTGGCCGTCCGGCAGTCCTACTGCCAGGCCGCTGGCCTGTCCCTTTACAAACGGGCACTGGCTCATAAGCTGGTCCATGATCGGGGTCTTGCCCTCGCAGACTGCGTTGGCCTCGCAATTGTCATTCAGTCCATATCCATCCAGGATCATTAATACCACTGGTCTTTTTTCCATGATCGCTTCTCCTTCTATATTAACGACCGGGATTCCGGTCCGATCATTGCGGCATCCACATCCTGCAGAGCGCAATGTCTGGTCCCTGCATTTCCAACAGGGTTTGTTTAAAAATTGACGAATCAAATATATTGTACTTCACACAGAACAATTTTTCAAGGTGCAATTCCGCTTCTGCGAAGCTTTCTCGCTAAGTTTCCCTGCAACATTTTTTGTTCATGCCTTCTTTTCTTCTGTCCCGGTCCTTTTTCCAAACTGTTCCTCAAAGATCTGTTCCGACGGGGCCGGAATCTTTCCTAACCGCACCTGTTCCAGATACTCTGCCAGTTCCTGTTCCACTCCCGCAAACAGATAATTCTTCCCCGGCTTCACCAGATTGCCCCGGTCCTCCTCAATCTGACGGCTGACACGCTCCATGTCTTCCTCCAGGTCATTTGCCGACATCAAGAGGCAGCCCTGACTCCTTATGATGACCTGCTCCAGACCATCCGAGGTAGCCACCGTCACCCGGTGTTTCTTTCCCATATCATGGGCGAATTTTTCAATGTACTGATCCGCGGTCTCCGCTTCTTTGGTGTAGACCACATGGATATTATGGTAATCCTGCGCGCTTCCTACTCCTCCGGCAACCTTGTAGGCATCAAACACCACGATCAGGTTGTATTTGCGGTAGCCCTGGTAATTGCAGAGCATGTCCATCAGGCGGTGGCGCGCGCCGTCCAGCGTAACCTTCATCAGCTCCCGCAGCTCGTCCCAGGCGTAGAGAATGTTGTAGCCGTCCACCAGAAGGTACTCCTCCACCGGCTCTTCTTTTTTGGCCCTTCCATACTTTCCCGGATCATATACAACCTGGCGCGGGCCGCTGTCGTAGGAGAGCTTGCGTTTGCTCTCGCCGTAGGTGCGGGTGAAGATGGCCTCCAGCTCCTTTTCGTCAGCTCCGAAGGAGGAAGAGGCACTTCCGCTGCCAGCACGGCTGTCTCGGGTTCCTGTCTGTGACGCGGATGTGCCAGACTGGCGACCAAAACCAGCTCCAGTATTGCCAGCTGAACCGACCCAGCCGC
>ERZ780144.568-NODE-568-length-50808-cov-4.027920_pt1 | contig 50808 bp, 41 predicted proteins | sample MGYA00511380_ERZ780144 | MGnify/ENA primary metagenome ERZ780144 (study PRJEB29588, sample SAMEA1965858) | human gut metagenome | biome: human gut; feature: human-associated habitat; material: faeces | place: Denmark | collected 2008/2010 ... | reverse complement strand
AAGTATCGGATAGGAAAGGCAAAATTTTTTACACTTCTATTACTTCTTTATCACATATAAGCAAAAACACACGGAATATAACGATGAAGTAAATGAACTTGCATACGACGCGATAAACGGTATCGGTGTTGTAAAAAGTTTTAACCTTGAAAATTATTTTAAAAATAAGATAAAAAATACGTTAAAAACAATATTAAAATTTGAATATAGAAGAAATGCAATTTCGTCAATAGGCTGGGCTACGGGAAGCCTTGTATCTACGGCACCTTATATTATTTTGAGTATATTTGCGTTACACAGAGTTTTGTCGGGAAATTTGACTGTGGGCGGGATGACATATTTCATACTTTTTATGGACAGGCTTTTGCAGCCTCTTGGCAATCTTCCCTATATGATTATTGACGCAAAAATTGATTTGGTTTCAAAAAACAGGCTCAAAGAGCTGATGAATTATCCTGTTGAAACAAATATGGAAAATTCCGAGGATAACACAGGAGATTTTTCTAAAAAATCCGATAACACCGGGAAGAACAGTAATATTGTAAACGCTGACAAAATCGGGAAGAACAATAACGCGGCAGTAGTATTTAAAGACGTTACATTTTCGTATGTTAAGGGAAATAATGTTTTGAAAAATTTCAATGTTAATATAGAAGCGGGAAAAAATGTTGCGTTTGTCGGTTCATCGGGCGGCGGAAAGAGCACGATTTTTAAGCTGATTTGCGGTTTGTATGAAGTAAACAGCGGTACAGTTGAGGTTTTCGGAAAGAGAATCGGCGAAGAAAATATTGATTTAATAAGAAAAGATATAGCACTTGTTTCGCAGGATACTTATCTGTTTCCAGAGACGATTGCGTGGAATGTTGCCTGCGGAGACGAATCGGTAAGTATGGAACGTATTATCGAATGTTGCAAAAAAGCAAGAATTCACGATGATATTATGAAAATGCCTCAGGGTTACAATACCGATGCAGGGGAACGCGGAAATATGCTTTCGGGCGGACAGAAGCAGAGAATAGCGATTGCAAGGGCTTTGCTTAAAGATGCCAGGCTTATATTATTCGATGAGCCGACAGCGTCCGTGGATATTGAAAATGAAGAAAAAATAAAACAGGCAATAGAAGAAATTAAAGAAAATCATACAATAATTACGATAGCACACAGACTTAATACAATAGAAAATGCAGACTGCATATATGTTGTGGATAACGGTGTTATAGCCGAAAGCGGTACGCATGATGAATTGATAGCTGGAAACGGAATATATAAAAGGCTGTACGATACGAAAGATGAGGTGTCCTATGAATAATTTTAAAATATTAAAAGAGCTGATAAAAAGATTTCAGGGAGTTCGTGCAGTTCTTTATTTTGCGGAAATAATAGGAATGGGAGTTGCAGATGGAATTTCGGTGGTTCTGGTTTCAAGAATTATAGGCATAATTACGGACACTGCCGTGTCAAAAGGAAATTTACGCGACACCAAACTGGTAAAATATATAATTCTTACAATAATATTTAAAATTATTATACAGACATTGCTGGCTGTTTTGTATAACGACGAAGCAAAGCGGACAGGTGCGAATATGCGTAATACTGTATACGGAAAGGCCCTGTCGCTTCCTATGGAATTCTATGACAATCATCATACGGGAGAATTTATGTCGAAACTTACATATGATACAAACATGGCATCTGGAGTGTTCGGTTCAAGAATAAGGCGTGTCATGATGCCTGTTATTATGGTTATTGTCTGCATAATACCTATGTTTGTTCTTTGCCCTCCTGTTACGGCGGGTCTGCTTGTTTTATGTATAATTTCGCTTACATTAAATTTTGTGATGATACCTGTGCTTGAAAAATACAGCCGCAAAATTTCAGATGCAAATAAAGAAATAAGCAAATCTGTAACAAATATGCTTCAGGGAATGGAAACAATAAGAATGTTTCCGCTTAAAAAAGTTATAAGCGATTCTTATAATAATGCCAATGAAAATTGCGGTAAAAACATGAAAATCCAGGGACGGACAGAGGCTTTGATTTCGGCGTTGAGAGCGGCATTTGACCTTATAGGGGCATTGGTTTTTCTTGCACTTGGAATATTATATACAACCAAAACAGGAGGAAAACTGGGAAATCTTATAAGCCTGTACTCAATATACGGAGCGTTTCAGTATAATTTTCTGCTCATGGGTGTGTATATACCGAGTCTATCAAGCTGGCTTGTAAATGCACAGCGTGTTCTCGAGTTTCTTGATACTCCGAACGAGAATTTTTACGGCGAGGGTAAAGAAAATGCAAAAGATAATATTTGTCAAAAAAACAGCGAAGCTTACCATACGGTAGAATTTAAAAATATAACATTCGGTTACGCGGGTAAAAATACAAATATATTTGAAGATTACAGTGCATTTTTTGACAGCGGAAAAAGTTATGCACTGGTGGGAGAATCAGGCCGCGGAAAGAGTACGCTTACAAAACTTCTGCTTGGATTTTATCAGCCAAAGAAAGGACGCATATTTATTGACGGAACTGACATAACGGAGCTCGGACTTGTAAATGTGCGTGATAAAATCGCATATATACCGCAGGAACCGTATTTATTTAACTGTTCGATTAAGGAAAATATAAGAATGGGAAAATTAAATGCTTCAGATGAAGAAATTTACAACGCGGCAAAACAGGCTGGAGCACACGATTTCATATCGGAGCTTGAAAACGGCTATGAAACGCCTGCGGGCGAACGAGGAAATATACTTTCGGGAGGTCAGAAGCAACGAATAGCAATAGCCAGAGCAATTCTCAAAGATGCACCTGTAATCATATTTGATGAGGCGACATCGGCACTTGACAATGAGACGGAAAAATATATAAACAAAACTGTTATATCGGTGAAAAAGGATAAGCTTATCCTTATGATAGCACACCGCCCGTCTACGATAGAGACGGCAGATTGCAGATTTGAGGTGTGAAAGAGCTTACTGATATGTAATGTGGCTAAAAAGGTGGAATGTATATAAAAAAATACCGATGTTTATGAAAAAACTTACTGTTTATTACAAGATGCTACAAAAAACTTGAATGTTTTGACTACAGGTGATATGTTTAATACAAATATAGTGTGTCTATCGGAAAATAAAAGGTGTTTTAGAGTAGGTAATCAGAAACAAGCGGAGGGGTATTTATGAGCAAAAAAATAAAATGCATAGTAGCAGCAGTATTGGCAGCAGTGGTATGTGTGGCGGTGATTTTTACAATTAACAGGAAGAAGTCAGGCATAAATATGAATGTAGGTGAATTGTCGGGTGATGAGCAGAATTATTGGAATCCTGATATTCACAGCATTTCAAAGGCGGAAAACGGATATTATTACCTGCATTATGACGGAAAGGACCTTTTAGTGAAATATTTTGACGAGTCATCAAAAAGGTCTGTTCCGGTATGTGCGAAAGCAGAGTGCGGTCATAATTCAAAAACGTGTAATGCTTGGCTGGATACCGATGAATATCTGAGTTCTCCGATTTATTATTACAAAAATAATATATATGTTGTACGTGTGGAAGGCGGAATGGCTAAGCTTGTAAGTATTAAGGCTGACGGAAGCGACAGAAAAGATGTTGCCAATTTGTTTGCAAATGACAGGATAACATCAATTTCTATGGTGTTTCATAACGGATATGTATATGCGTACGACCATATAGGTCATATAGGAAGCTCTGAAAGCGGTAAAGAGATAATTAAAAAAATAAATATTTCAGATGGAAACTCACAGGATATAGTCGAATATGAGGGTGAAAACAGTGCTGTGATGGGAGCGAGAAGTTACGGAGATAAACTTTTTTACAAAATTTTTCAGTATTCCGTAAATAAGCAGACATTAAAAGCTAATATGAATTTTCAGCTTTATTATTATGATTATACCGACGGTGAGAATAAAAAGGTTTCGGATATGAATATATGTGATTTCTGTGTCGATGCTGACAACGGAATGTTATATTATTTTGTTGTTGGAAAAGGATTGTATTCTCAGTCGCTTGACGGACAGAATAATAAACTCATATACAAGGCGTCCGAAAATATGGTATCTGCGGTAATGTCATATGATGGCAGATATATTTATATGAGTAACGGCGGAATGGGAAGTACGACAGATTTATCTAAGACCGTTGAACGTGAAATTCAGGTTGTTGATACGACGGGAAAACAGATAGATACAATTAAGCTTGGAAATGAAATAGAGAATTTATATTTCGGCGATGAAAAATATTTATTCGGGACAAAGAGTGATAAGCTTGTTTATATAGATAAGAGCAGTCTCGGAAACGGTGCGTGTGTTTGGGAAAATGCGGAGTAGAAACTTATTATGGAAGAGTTTAAGAGGGTTTTTGGCATAAAATTTATAATGGTATTTACAGTGACGGTGCTGTTAAATATCGGTTTGTTTGTATACAGCAGTTCCGAGGGTAAAAGTATGTCCGATATAAGGCAGGAGACACATTACCGTCAATGGATAATCGGAGAACTGTCGGATATGCAGCCCGAGGAAGCTCTGGAAATTGCCGATATACAAAGTGATTCCGTAATAAAACGTAAATATGACGAATTGGAATCGGAAGAGCAGACTGTATATTCAAGGCAGTTAAACAAAATAAAAGAACAATTAGAATATATAATAAAATACCCCGAGAATATAAAAAACATACAAAATAACGCAGATACCCTGAAGAGTTTTTCGATATTTGCAGATAAAAATTCATTTACATATAACAATATTCAAAAGACGGCAAAGGATTTCAAACGGGTAGAGGGCGTACAGCTTTATCTTACCGATAATAAAGCAGTAAGCGGTTTTGTTACATATTATTATGTCTATTATCTGGCATTGATACTTAATGTGTTTGTCCTGTATGAACTTTTCGGCGAACGGGAAAACGGAATGTGGTGCATTGTTCATACATCAAAAAGCGGCAGGGCAAAACTTGCGTTTAACAGGACAATGATTATTACAGCTTCTGCATTTATAATTACGGGAGTTTTGTTTTTTACAACATTTTTGACGTCGTTTATATTATACAAAACGGCGTCAATTAATGCACCGATTCAGAATATTGAAAGCTTTTCGAGATTTTCATTGCCGATGAGTCAGCTTCAATATATAATATATGATTTTTTATATAGTTTTTGTGCAGTGCTTACGCTGACAGCGATTGTATGGATGGTATTTGTTTTTATAAGGCACCGCAATATAGCGGTTACGGTAATTGCTGTATTTATGGGTGTGGAAATGTTTTTGTATCAAAAAATACATCCACAGAGCGTATATGGCATTTTTAAGCAGATTAATCTTATAAGACTGTTAAAGGTTAATGATATAATAAGCACATATGCCAATCGCGGCAAAGGAACATTTGTGGTTTCCGAATCAAATATAATGCTGACAGTTACGACGGTGCTTTTTATTGCCGCATGTGCGGGAGGAATTCTTGGAACCGTATATATGAGACCGGAACAGAAAAAATCAGTGATTGCAAGAATTGCGGATAAAATATGGGAAATGTATCAGCATTTATTGTCGGGATTTTCGATTACGGCAAAGGAATTCCATAAACTGCTTATAACAGGCAGAGGATTGATTGTTATAGGCGTGCTGGCGATTTTGGCGGTTTATTTTGTGAGATACGGACAAATGACATTTTCTGACAGCACAAAAGAACTTGATAATATCTATATTACCAATGGCGGAAAAGAATATCATTATATAACCGATATGGTTAATGAAAGATTAAATGATTATCAGAGTGCGGTTAAAGATGCACAAGATTGTATGGCTCGTTACAATGCAGGGGAAGCAACGCTTGAGGAGGTTACAGAGAGCTCATCAACGGTTTCGTTATATGCGGTTAAACTTGGCAGGGTATCCGAATTTATGAAAAAACAGGAGTATTTGCAGGAAATTAACGAAAAATACGGAGTAGACGGCTACATGATTTCGGACAGGGGCTATGAGGAGATTTTTGGAAAATATTCGATTATAAGGGAGGCTGTACTGTTTTTGGCACTTGCTGCCGCAATAATTCTTATAGTAGCTGAAAATATTGTGCTTGAATACAGAACGAGAATGAATTATATAATAAATGCCTCAAGGCACGGAAGATGCTGGATACAGATACACAGAGCTTTAACGGGTGTTATGCTTACAATAATTCTGTTTTGCTTTATATACGGCATGGATATGTATACTATGTATACAATGTATGGTATGCCGTACCTTGAAGCTCCACTTATGAGTCTTACTTTTATGGAGGGGTGTACTCCGTCTTTTACAATAGGGCAATGGATTATAATTCGTCTTGTAAAAAGATTTGTTGTGATTCTTCAAATATATATTGCCACATATGTCATAACAAATGTTGTTATGGTTGTCCGCAAAGAGAAAACGTATTAAAAACACAAAAGTTTGAAGAAAAAAAGTTTATAACAAAAAGTTAAGGCACAGCCGACAGAAGTTTTTCTGTAAGCTGTGCCTTTGTTTTCAATGAATTAATATATTTAATTTCAATGATTAATAATACATAGACATGCCACCTGATGTATTAATGAAAGCAATAACATAAAATATGATTGTTAAGATTCCGAGGATAAGACCTACCAGAAGAGCAATCTTACATCTTTTGAGCTGTTTTTCATAATCATCAAAGTTTCCGATTTTGAAAGCGTTGTTACCCATGATAATAAATATTATTCCGAGTACACCACATATTTTATTTAAAAATACGGCACACAATATACTCAGAGTAAGCCATGTGCCAAAAGATGGTGCATTCTGGCTTGATGGATATGGCGGACGGTTATATCCGTTATTATATTGATTATATCCGTTGTTATATTGGTTTCCGTACTGATTATTGTAGTTATTATAGCCATTGTTTCCATAACCATTATTGTAACCATTGTTGTAGCTGTTGCCGTTATTATAGCCGTTATTGTAACCATTGCTGTTGCTGTAGCCGTTATTATAGCCATTATTGTAGCCGTTGTTATTACCATAGCTGTTATAGCCATTATTGTAACCGGAATTGCCATTGTTGTTATAATAATTATTATATCCGTTGCCATAATTGTTGTTATTGGAATTATTGCTGCCGGAATTGTTATTGTAATAATTGTTGTCAGAAGAATTATTGCCGTCAGAATTATCGGATGTTGAACTATTGTTTGAATAGTCATCTGATGGTCTGTAATTGGCATCATATGTATCATTATAGCTGCCGTAAGTTCCGTTGCCGGAAGCATTATTACTATTATTCTGATTATTATTCTGGTTGTTGCCTGAATTATCATTAAAAGGATCTGGTGTATAGTTATCCATGAAACTCCTCCATTTCTGTATGATTCATACTATACTTAGAGTATAATAAATATAAGCTGTTACGTCAAGTTAAAATTTATTACTAAAAAGTAAAATAAAAATAGCATTTGCATGTAAATTGTTAAAACAAATAAAAAAATAAGTTTGTAAATTTTATGATTGTATGATATACTCATAATAATATTAATATGTTGATGACATAAAATGTCGAAAAGATAAGGAAGGTGTTTTTATGAAATATTCTAATGTAGTAGTTGCCGGTGGTGGGGTGCTGGGAAGCCAGATTGCATTTCAGGCAGCATATTGTGGTTTTAACGTAACTATATGGTTAAGAAGTGAGGGGTCTATTGGTCGTACACAGCCAAAGATTGATAATCTTAAAAAGACATATACAGAAGCAATTGAGAAGATGGCAGACGATAAAAATGCGTGGTGTGCAGGTCTTGCTGATGAAGATTCATTTGATAAGGTAGAGTGTCTTAAAAAAGTCGAAGCTGCTTATGATGGCATAAAACTTGAACTTGATATGGCAAAAGCGGTTAAAGATGCTGACCTTGTAATTGAGTCAATGGCAGAAAACGAAAAAGATAAGATTGCGTTTTATGAGAAGCTTGCCCCGCTTCTTCCTGAAAAGACGGTCGTTGTGACTAATTCATCAACACTTCTCCCGTCAATGTTTGTAAAGTATACAGGAAGACCTGATAAGTATTTATCGCTTCATTTTGCTAATTCAATATGGAAGAATAACACGGCAGAAGTAATGACACAGCCTCAGACAGATATGAAGTATTTTGATGAGGTTATGCAGTTTGCTAATGATATAAGAATGATTGGACTTCCGGTAAGGAAGGAAAAGAGTGGATATCTGCTTAATTCAATGCTTGTTCCATTTCTTTTAAGCGGACTTGATTTGTATGCGTCAGGCATATCTGACCCTGAGAGCATTGATATAGCGTGGACAAGAGGAACAGGAGCACCTAAAGGACCATTCCAGATATTTGATACAGTAGGACTTAACACTGCATATAATATTGTTCATCAGTATCACAGTGTTCCGGGAATATTTTCACCATTATTAAAGAAGATGATGATGCCATATAATTTTAAGAAGATGGAAGAAATTCTTAAAAAATACATAGATGAAGGCAAGCTTGGAATGTCAACAGGTGAAGGATTTTACAAATATAAATAAATATATTATTCTATAGATAATCAAAAGGAGGCTTGTCAACAGATGATTGGCCTCCTGAATTATTTATACAGGAGAGATTAGATGAAATTAGATGTTTTGGGGCTTATCGGTGCATGCTCATATGCATTGGACTGTGTTGAGGCAGAATTAGTTCATGTGACGAATAAACATGCAAAGCGTGTGGCATATATGAGCGTATGCACGGCAATGCAGATGGGAATTACAGGCAGAAAACTGCAGGACCTGGCTGTGTGTGCACTTTTGCATGACAATGCCCTTACTCAATATATACAGGAAGAATTTCATAATGACATTTCACATGTAGATAGTATAAAAGAACTGCCGCATGCAGGTGCACATTGTGTAATGGGTGAACAAAACATAAAAGACATTCCATTTTATACAGATGTAAAAAATGTTATTTTATATCACCATGAAAATGCCGATGGAAGTGGTCCGTTTGGTAAAAAATGGAACGAGATTCCGCTTTTTGCACGAATTATACATATGTGTGACCTGCTTGATATGGTATGTCTGCGTAAGGCGGTTGACTTTGAGACATGGAAGAAAATAAGTGAGTTTCTTTCAAAAATACGTGGAACGGTTATTGATGATGAGTGTGCAGATGCATTTATGGATGCATTTACAGGAGTGTCCGTTATGAATATGGAAGATTCGCAGATAGAGAAGAGTCTGTGGGGAAAAGTACCACGCGAAAAAATAGAATTAACTTTTGAGCAGATAAAAAATATTGCCGGATTTTTTGCGAGAATAGTAGACTACAAATCACCATTTACAAGTACACATTCAATTGGCGTGGCTGAATGTGCCAGGAAACTTTCGGGAAATATGGGATTCGATGATGAAACAGTACAGAAAATGTATCTTGCCGGAGCACTGCATGATATCGGAAAAGTTGCAATAGGCAATGACATACTGGAAAAACCGGACAGGCTTACTGATGAAGAATTTGATACAATGAAGCATCACGCATCATATACATATCGTATTTTGTCAGATATTGATGATTTTGACGAAATCCGTGACTGGGCAGCTTTTCACCATGAAAGATTAGATGGAACGGGATACCCGTTTGGAAAGAGTGCAGACGAATTGAATGAATGTGAACGAATAATGGCATGTGTTGATATTTATCAGGCGTTGACAGAAAGCCGGCCGTATAAAAAAGGAATGACACATGAAAAAGCAATTGGGATTCTTGAAGATATGGCACAAAAAGGATGGCTTGACAAAAATATTGTATTAAAGACAGATGAATGTTTTTCTGTATGATAAATATAAAAAATATGGAGGGAATATGCTTGATATAATATATGAAGATAAAAATATGATTGTAGTAAATAAACCGGCAGGACAGCTTGTGCAGAGCGGCAGATCATTTGAACTTGACCTTACAAGCGAAGTGTTAAATTACAGGCGTGAAAAAGGCGAAGAAGCATATGCTGCAGTTATAAACAGGCTTGACAGACCGGTGAGCGGACTTGTGCTGTTTGCAAAAAATAAAAAAGAGGCATCAAGATTGAGCAGCCTTATGCAAGAAGAAGGCTTTTGTAAACAGTATTATGCGGTGTGCTGCGGAAAACTGCCTGATAAAAACGGTGAGTTTGTGGATTACCTCTTAAAAGACGGAAAGAATAATGTTTCAAAGGTTGTAAAGGAAGGGACAGCCGGTGCGAAATATGCAAAACTTCTATACGAAACATTAAAAGAGATAGAAAAAGATGATAAGGTTTACACGCTTGTAAAAGTAACACTGATAACTGGAAGACATCATCAGATACGCGTGCAGTTTGCACATAGAAATCATCCGCTTCTTGGCGATACAAAATACGGAGATGAGAGATTTAACAATGAAATAGCACTCTGTGCAGCATTTTTAAGCGTTGATGGACATGAATATTCGATAGAGCCGTCATGGCAGTTTTGAAACTGAAATACTGAATAATTACCCCGCCTGTTGACAATAATTACATATATAAAGAATGTAAAACATTGTGAACTTATTATAGAAGGGGCAGGGCAGATGCAGGAAACCGGGAAGCATTATGAAAAAGCATATTGGACAAACAGGCAGAAGTTGCAGTATATAAGTGGAATCGTAATTATTACGGTATCTGTAATTGCCGGCTTTAAATATGTTTTTCCTTTTGTTGCACCATTTGTGATTGCATATGCTGTGGCAGTAATGATTGAAAAGCCTGTAAACAGACTCGCAAAGGTGTTCAAGGGCAGAAAAATGATTGCATCGGCTGTTATAGTTATTTTGTTTTCGGCAGTTTTGTGTGTGGGAATCGGACTTGCAGCGTATTTTGGACTGGCTGAGATAAAGTCATTTATAAAAAATTATGAGTATAATATGGTGACATTCAGGCAGACCGCCGCAAGAATCTGTTTTAATATGGATGGATGGCTTGGACTTTCGGACGGACAATGCCTTGATTTTATATGCCGCTGTATGGAAAAATTTGAAAAAACTGTCGATAATGGCGGTGTTTCACAGATTATGACTAAAGTTGTGACAATTTCGGTTCCTGCTGTAATAAAAACAATTACAGTTACAGGTTCGGTAATTATCTGCTTTATATCAGTTGTGTATCTTGCGGTTGTGATTGACAACGTGAGGGATTGGAAAAAGGAAAATGTTTTTCGCATGGAAATAAAAGCTGTATCTGATTCGTTATACAGGCTTATACAGGTATATTTTAAAATAGAGGCATTAATTCTGGTTATTAATTCAATACTATGTATAATTGCTTTGCTTATAATAAAAAATTCGTATGCGGTTGTGCTTGGCATACTTATAGGTATTGTGGATATGCTTCCTGTTTTCGGAACCGGAACAGTTCTTCTTCCGTGGGCATTATTTGAACTTGTTAATAAAAATGTGACATCGGCAGCAGTTCTTGTAAGTGCGTATGTTATGACATATTTTGTGCGTGAGATAATGGAGAGCAAGTGCCTGGGAGACAAAACGGGGATTCCGCCGTTTGTCATGCTTATGGTAATATTTCTGGGGATTATGATATATGGCATAATGGGATTTATATTAGGCCCTGTTTCATATTGTATAATGAAAGCACTGATACTTCACTTGAAAATAGAGATTGAACGTGGTACACTAAAAAATACTTGAAATATAAGCTGTAAAGTAACAGCAAAATCGGAGGTAGACATGGCAGAGGATAAGAAACTGGTAGAGGCAATTACATCAATGGATGTTGATTTTGCACAGTGGTATACAGACGTTTGTAAGAAGGCAGAACTTATGTCTTATTCAAGCGTAAAGGGATGTATGATATTTAAGCCCGCTGGATATGCCATTTGGGAAAATATAAAGAATGAATTAGACAGAAGATTTAAGGAGACAGGTGTTGAGAATGTATACATGCCAATGTTTATTCCTGAAAGCCTTCTAGAGAGAGAAAAAGATCATGTAGAAGGATTTGCACCGGAAGTTGCATGGGTGACATACGGCGGTCTTAATCCACTTCAGGAAAGAATGTGTGTAAGACCTACATCAGAGACACTTTTCTGTGATTTCTATAAAGATGAGATTCAGTCATACAGAGATTTACCAAAGGTTTATAACCAGTGGTGTTCAGTTGTAAGATGGGAAAAAGAGACAAGACCATTCCTTCGTTCGAGAGAGTTCTTGTGGCAGGAAGGCCATACAGCACATGCTACAGCTGAGGAAGCAGAAGCAAGAACACAGCAGATGCTCAATGTATATGCATCATTTTGTGAGGAAGTTCTTGCAATACCTGTTATCAAGGGACGTAAGACTGATAAAGAAAAGTTTGCCGGTGCTGAGGCTACATATACAATTGAAGCACTTATGCATGATGGCAAGGCACTTCAGTCAGGTACAAGCCACAATTTCGGTGATGGATTTGCAAAGGCATTTGGTATCCAGTATACAGATAAAGATAATAAGTTAAAGTATGTTCACCAGACATCATGGGGAGCAACAACAAGACTTATCGGAGCTGTTATTATGACACACGGTGATAATTCAGGTCTTGTTCTTCCGCCTAGAGTTGCACCTGTTCAGGTTGATATTATTCCTATAATGCAGAAGAAGGAAGGCGTGCTTGATAAGGCATTTGAGGTTATGGATACACTCAAGGCAGCAGGACTTCGTGTTAAGGTTGATGATTCTGATAAGAATCCGGGATGGAAGTTCTCAGAACAGGAAATGCGTGGTATTCCTGTAAGAGTTGAGATGGGACCAAGAGATATTGAAGCTGGTCAGGCTATCGTTGTAAGAAGAGATACAAGAGAGAAGATTACAGTTAATATTTCTGAACTTGCCGATAAGATTAAAGAGATTCTTGATGCAATGCAGGTTGAGATGCTTGAACGTGCAAGAAAGCACAGAGATGAGCATACTTATGTTGCAACAAATTATGATGAGTTTAAGGATATAGTTGCTAATAAACCTGGATTTGTTAAGGCTATGTGGTGCGGTGACCAGGCATGTGAGGATAAGATTAAGGAAGATACAACTGCTACTTCAAGATGTATGCCATTTGCACAGGAACATCTTTCAGATGTATGTGTATGCTGCGGAAAGCCGGCAAAGAAGATGGTTTACTGGGGTAAAGCATACTAAAAGATTATTAATATAGATAGAGACAAAGGCGGGCAAAAGCCCGCCTTTTATAAAAGATTAAAATTTGTGGAAATGAGGTAATGTATGGATAAATACAATATTGTGATGCCGCAGGAGGTTAAGGATATAATAAAACAGATAGAGGCGGCAGGCTTCGAGGCATTTGCTGTCGGTGGCTGTGTCCGTGACTGTATTCTTGGCAGAACACCGCAGGATTGGGATATAACGACATCAGCACTGCCTTCACAGATAAAAGAAATATTTGCAAGAACAATAGATACAGGCATACAGCATGGAACTGTTACCGTGATGATAGGCAAAACCGGTTATGAGATAACTACATACCGTATTGACGGGGAATATAAGGATTGCCGTCATCCTGAAAATGTCGAATTTTCATCAGATTTAAAGGATGATTTAAAAAGACGTGATTTTACAATTAATGCAATGGCATACAATGACAGCACAGGCCTTGTTGATGAATTTGACGGAATAAATGATTTGAACAAAGGTATTATAAGATGTGTGGGAGATGCAAAAGAGCGTTTTACGGAAGATGCTTTGAGAATGATGCGTGCAATACGATTCTCTGCCCAGCTCGGATTTGATATTGAAGAAAATACATACAATGCAATATCAAAGCTGTCACCATCAATAAGCCATGTCAGCATGGAACGCATACAGGTTGAGCTTGTAAAAACATTGTTGTCGGATAACCCCGGTTATGTAATGAGATTTTATGAGACAGGGCTGTTTAAATATGTGCTTCCGGATATCGGCCGGGTGCTTGGCGGAAGATATTCAAGAAATGCACTTACAATGTTGAAATTTTCTAAAAAACAGCCTGTTTTCAGGTATGCAGCACTTCTTAACACGCTTGAACCGGAAAATGTAAGAAAGACGCTCAGGGAATTGAAACTTGATAATTATACGGTGGAGCATGTTACAAAACTTGTTGCTAATTCAAAAGTAACAATAGAAGAAAATGAACCGGCATTAAGAGAGGCAGTCCACCAATACGGAAGAGAACTCATACAGATGATGTTTGAGCATGAGGCGGCCATAATTGCCACAAAGGAAGAAATTACCGGTATAAAGCTTGCTGGCAAGAAAAAACACCTTATCGTTCTCAGGGCTATGTATGATGAGATTACAAAAAGAGGTGACTGTATCTGTATAAAAGACCTTGATATAACGGGAAATGATTTGATGGAATATGGACTTAAAGGTCCTGAAATAGGGAAGACACTCAATGAACTCCTTGGCGTTGTAATAGAAAATCCACGTCTTAATGATAAAGCAACACTTATAGCATTAATAGAACATCTTAATTAACTTTAGGGTATTTTTCCTCCACAGCTTTCATATGATAAGACAGACATATGGAAGTGTGGAGGTTTATAATGAATGAAAAATCACTGGATGTATTAAAACAGTATGATATAGATGTGTATAAAACTATGCGTGGAAGAGGAGGAATGCTGCTCTTTACAAATCAGGGAGTGAAGCTGTTTCTCGAGTGTAATCATCCTGATAAATATTATGAAAGAGAAGATATAATTACTAAAACTATTGCACATAATGGATTTATTAATGTTGATACATATATAAGAAATGCAGATGGCGGGCTTGTGAGTGAGAATGAGGAGGATGGCAGACGGTATATACTGAAAAACTGGGTTGATGCAAGAGAGTGTAATGTGAATGATATTTCGGATATAGCAGCCGGTGTCTCAACGCTTGCAAGGCTGCATACATCACTTGATGAAGCGGCAGTGTGTTTCAGGGAGATGGATGTTAATCCTGTAGCAGAAAACATGAGGCTTGCGGATAATTATGTGCGCCATATGAAAGAACTGAAACAGGCATCCAATTATCTTAAAAATAAGAAAAAGAAATCTGAGTTTGAAAATATTGCATATAGAAATATAGGTTCATTTTACAGTGAGGCGGTGAATGCTGTCCGTAAAATGAGCGATGATAAATTAAAAAAACGTTTTTTGCAGGCACAGCTTAGCGGTGAACTTGTACATGGCAACTATACATATCATAATGTATGTTTTTGCGGAAGCACTGTATTTGTCACGAATTTTGAGAAGTGCCGCAATGAATGTCAGATAAGTGATTTGTACCAGTTTATGAGAAAAATTCTTGAAAAATATGAGTGGGATATTCAGACGGCATACAAAATGCTTGATGAATATGACAAAGTAAAACCGGTATCTGATATTGATTTGGAGCTTTTAGGAGTGCTTTTTTCATTTCCGGAAAAATTCTGGAAGATAATCAATTATTATTACAATATGAATAAGGCATGGATACCACCCAAAAGTGTTGAAAAACTGAAAGCAGTTACATCCGTAAACAGCCGCAGGCTGGAATTTCTTGCAAGTATAGGTGTATTGTGATAATATAGCTTACAAGTACGGATAGATTTTGAATTGGAGTACGTATGAACAAAAATGTATTTTTTAATATAATATATAAGGCAGTTTCCGTTATGATGATTGTTGTCATTTCTGTGTCAGGTCTTGTAGGCTGCGGCTCGAAAAAAACAAGTTCTGTCATACCGGGAAGCTCAATACTTCCGGCACCGACAAAGTCAATTACGGATGCACCTGTAAATGCAAAAACAAATGAAATTACAATAGAAGGTGTTTTGTCTTCATTAGATAAAGATGCCAAAAAGATGAGATTTGTTGAAAATTCATCAGGAATAGAATATGAAGTTCCATATACGGGGGGAACTGATATTCAGACAAAATATGGAACAAAGATAGCACCATCCAACATGAAGCCGGGTGAGATATACGAAGTTACATGTGATAAAAAAGGAACAGCACTGACAATCTACGGTGCAAAGGATGCGTGGGAAAGAACCGGGATTACAGGGCTTGATTTTGATGAAAGCACAAGAAAGATTACGATTGGTTCAACTAATCTTGTATATGCACAGAAATCGGTGATTTTGTCAGATAATGAAAAGATATCTATTTCCCAGATTGTAAAACAGGATACTGTAATATTAAGAGGTGTTGATAGTACGGTTTACTCAATTGTAGTTGATGTAGGACACGGATATATTAAGTTCACAGGAGTAAGTGCATTTGAGGGCGGATATGCAAGTATAGGAAAGAGCCAGCTTGTAGGTGTGACTGATAATATGCTTGTTACTGCAGCAACCGGAACATATGATCTTGAACTTGATGCAGGAACCATGAGCGGAAAGAAGACTGTTACGGTTGAGAAAAATAAAGAGACAACGGTTGATTTCAGTGAATATAAGCTTCCAGTTGATGAGCAGGGAGCTGTTAATTTTAAAGTTACTCCGTCAAATGCTGTCATGACGATTGACGGCGAGGAAGTGGATTATACAGAACCTGTTATGTTGAAATTTGGCAGTCATGTCCTGACACTGGCAGCTAATTATTATGAAGCATATACAGAGACATTTACAGTAAGTTCGGCTTATTCTACAAAAGTTATAGATATGACATCTAAGTCAGCCTCGACTAAGAGCAGCAGTTCATCGACGACTGCAGCATCAACAAATGGTTACAAGGTAAATGTAACAGCACCTGCAGGTGCAGCACTTTATGTAGACAGCGTATATGTTGGGATTGTGCCGTGTTCATTTGAGAAAAAGTCGGGTACAAAGACTATAACTCTTACGCAGAATGGATATAATACAATTAGTTATTCTATTTCTATTGCCAACAGCAGCGGAGATTTGAATTATGCATTTCCGGATATGACAAAGAAAGAATAGAAGGAGGATAAATCCTCTCCTCGCTAGGAGACATAGTGCATCAAAGATGCACATTGGGATTTTTCTTTGAAAAACAAGGAGGATATTATGAATATACCGTTTTCACCACCTGATATAACAGAAGAAGAGATAGAAGCAGTTGCCGAGGTTATGCGTTCCGGCTGGATTACAACAGGACCAAAGACTAAGGAACTTGAAAGAAAGATGGCAGAATTTACGCATACAAACAGAGGTGTATGCCTTAATTCGGCAACATCATGTATGGAGATGGCACTACGCCTGTTTGAGATAGGACCGGGAGATGAAGTTATTGTGCCGGCATATACATACACTGCCAGTGCCAGTGTTGTATGTCATGTTGGTGCGACACTGCGTCTTGTGGATGTAGAAAAAGGAACATTCCACATTGATTATGCTGCGGTTGAGAGTATGATTAATGAAAATACAAAGGCAATCATACCTGTTGATCTGGGCGGTGTTATGGTTGATTACGACCGTATACGAGCTATTGTTGAATCAAAGAAGAGTCTTTTTAGACCTTCTTCAAAGATGCAGGAAGCATTGGGACATATTTTAATTCTTGCTGATTCTGCACATGGATATGGTGCTTCACAGAATGGAAAGATGAGTGGAGAATGTGCTGATTTTACAAGCTTTTCATTTCACGCTGTTAAGAATTTTACGACAGCTGAGGGTGGCGGACTTGTATGGAGACCTGTGCCGGGTGTTGATGATGAGGAGATTTATCATAATCTTATGCTTCTTACGCTTCACGGACAGTCAAAAGATGCACTTGCAAAGACAAAGTTAGGTGCATGGGAATATGACATAAAGGGACTTTATTACAAATGTAATATGACAGATATTCTTGCCGCTGTAGGCCTTGTACAGCAGAAGCGTTATAAGGGCCTTCTTGCGAGAAGAAAAGAGATTATTGAGCGTTATGATGAGTGGATTAAAGATGATGATATAATGACACTTAAACACTTTGATGGCGGTAATATTTCAAGTGGACATCTTTATCTTGTAAGAGTGCTTCCATATAATGAAGAAAAGAGAAATTCCCTTATAACAGCAATGGCAGAGGCAGGTATTGCAACTAATGTCCATTTCAAACCTCTTCCTATGCATACGGCATACAAGAACCTTGGATTTGATATAAAAGATTTCCCAAATTCATACGAGATGTATAAAAATGAAATTACACTTCCGCTTCACACATGTCTTACAGATGAGCAGACAGAGTATATCATTGAGAATTTTAACAGATTAAGGAAGATTTAATTATGGAGTTAAGACAGTGGAATGAGCTGCCTGACCGTATGAGAACGCGTGAGGTCAGAAAATATTATAATATAATCGCACAGCGAAGAGGCTGGTTTCGTGCAAAAAGGGTATTTGATGTCATAGTTTCATTAATAATGCTTGTATTTCTTGCAATTCCTATGGCAGCTATTGCAGCAATGATAAAGTTAGACTCAAAAGGTCCTGTTTTTTTCAGGCAGGAAAGAGTTACGCAGTATGGAAGAATTTTTAAGATTTACAAATTCAGAACTATGGTAAATAATGCTTCACGTATCGGAAGCCAGGTTACAGTGGCAGGTGACGCAAGAATAACAAAGGTTGGTAAATTTTTAAGAAAATTCAGACTTGATGAATTTCCACAGCTTTTAAATATAATAGCTGGTGATATGACACTTGTTGGGACAAGACCTGAAGTGCCGAAATATGTTAAGCATTATACACCTGAGATGTATGCAACACTGCTTCTTCCTGCAGGACTTACATCGAGGACAAGCATTGCATACAAGGATGAGGATAAGCTTTTGAAGGATGCAAAAAATGCCGATAAGACTTATGTAGAGCAGATTCTTCCTGTTAAAATGCAATATAATCTTGAAAGTTTAAGAAAATTTGGACTGGTTGATGACTGTAGCATTTTATGGAATACTTTTTATTCTGTAATCAGGAAGTAAGATTGGAGACATTATGTTTATTACAATGTGTGTAATTGCATATAATGAAGAAAATGCAATTGACGGAATTCTTGGCGATATAGCCGCACAGGATTACAATCATAATGATATGGAAGTTGTGCTTGTTGATGGGGCATCAACTGATAATACAAAAAAACATCTTGATAATTTCAAGGAAAAATACAAAGATGATTTCAGAAGAGTTGTGGTGCTTGATAATCCTAAGAGAACACTACCGTCAGGCTGGAATGTAGCACTCAGGGAATATAAAGGCGATGCAATCATAAAAGTAGATGCACATGCCGAGATTCCTAAGGATTTCGTGAGCAAAAATGTGCGTGTTCTTGAGAGCGGAGAGGATATATGCGGTGGACAGAGACCTGTGATTATAGATGAAGAGACTCCGTGGAAGAATACGCTTCTGCTTGCGGAGAGCAGCATGTTTGGCTCAAGTATAGCTCCATACAGGAACAATCCGGGAAAAACATATGTAAAATCAATGTTTCATGCTGCGTACAGAAGACAAGTTTTTGATAAGGTCGGTTTTTTTAATGAAAATCTTGCACGCACGGAAGATAATGAGATTCATTACAGAATGAGGGAAGCAGGATTTAAACTTTGCTTTGACCCTGATATTATCTCATATCAGCATATAAGAAGCAGTCTTCCTAAGATGTTAAAACAGAAATATTCCAATGGATTGTGGATTGGAAAAACAGCAAAAATATGTCCGCAATGTTTGTCATTATATCATTTTGTGCCATTTGCCTTTGTATCGGCAATTATAATGTCGGTAATCGGAACAGGCCAGAAAATATGTATGCCGCTTAACAGGCTTGCAAAAAAACTTACAAAGTTGATGTGGTCTGCTTATGGACTTCTGGCGGCAGTAATGTCAGCATTTTCGGTGATGAAAGCAGGCAAAAAGAAAAATATGACAAATGTGGCACTGCCATTTTTGTTTTTATTGCTTCATGTAAGTTACGGAGTTGGCACATTAAAAGGCTTACTTAGTAAGACTGATGGTGAAAGGAAATAGGAAAAGATATGGGAGATACAAGAAAAGACAGGATACAGCTCCTTGTAAGAAGAATTTTTTTGGTTATAACGGATATTATTCTCATAAATGGTTCAGTATTTCTTTCACTGATTATGCGTTTTGAGATAAATATAGCAAGTGTTCCGGAAGAATATATACAAAAGTACATTGTAAATGTTATTCCATTTACAATCGTGACGCTTATAATATTCTGGTGTTTCAGGATGTATCACAGTCTGTGGCAGTATGCAAGTATCGCAGAACTTTATAAAATTGTGGAAGCCTGCGTTGTTGCAGAACTGGCACATCTTTGCGTGACATCTTTTATGGGATGGATGCTTCCACGTTCATGTTATTTTACATCAGGAGTATTTCTTATAGTTGCAATGAGTGCAAGCCGTTTTATGTACAGGCTTTTAAGGCAGCTTATTAATGAATACAGACATACCTCGGAACAGGTAAAGATAATGATTATCGGTGCCGGAGAGGCAACAAGTGTGCTGATGAGAGAAATTTCCAATTCGAGATACCTCGACAACTCAAAGGTGGTCTGTATAATAGATGACGATTTGGGAAAAGTTGGAAAGTATATCCGTGGTGTCAAAATTGTAGGTACAAGAGACCATATAAAAGAGTATGCAAGATATTATGACATCGATGAGATAATATTCGCTATTCCTTCAGCATCAACTAAGGATAAGAGGGAGATTCTTAATATCTGTAAAGAAACATCATGTAACTTAAAGATTCTTCCCGGCGTTTACCAGATGGTTGACGGCGAGATTAACATTAAGGATTTAAGAGATGTTGATGTTCTTGACTTGCTTGGAAGAGACCCTGTAAAAGTTGATATAGAATCAATTATGGGTTATGTTAAAGACAAGACAGTGCTTGTAACAGGAGGCGGCGGTTCAATTGGTTCCGAACTTTGCAGACAGCTTGTAAGCCACAAGCCGAAATGTCTTGTTATATTTGATATATATGAAAATAATGCCTATGACATACAACAGGAATTAAAAATAAAATATCCTGATGCAAATGTGGTTACGCTTATCGGTTCAATAAGAAATACATCAAGACTTGAATCGGTATTTGAACAGTACAAGCCTGATATTGTTTATCATGCGGCAGCACACAAGCATGTTCCGCTCATGGAAGTAAGCCCTAATGAGGCTATAAAGAACAATGTTGTCGGAACGTGGAATGTTGCAAAGATGGCTGATAAGTACGGAGTTAAGAAGTTTGTTATGATTTCTACGGACAAGGCTGTTAATCCTACAAATGTAATGGGTGCAACAAAGAGAATCTGTGAAATGATAATCCAGTCATTTAATGAGAAATCAAAGACAGATTTCGTTGCTGTTCGATTTGGAAACGTGCTTGGAAGCAACGGTTCGGTTATTCCGCTCTTTAAAAGACAGATTGAGGCGGGAGGTCCTGTTACAGTTACACACCCTGACATTATCAGATACTTTATGACAATTCCGGAGGCGGTATCACTCGTCCTTCAGGCGGGAGCTTATGCCAAAGGCGGCGAGATATTTATTCTTGATATGGGTGAGCCTGTAAAGATTGATGACCTTGCAAAGAACTTAATACGTCTTTCGGGTTACACGCTCGGTGTTGACATGGAAATCAAATATACAGGTCTGCGTCCCGGTGAAAAGCTTTACGAAGAGCTTCTCATGAATGAAGAGGGTATGCAGGACACAGATAATAAACTTATTCACATAGGCAGACCAATCGAATTTGACAAAGAACATTTCTATGAAAAGCTTGAAGAGTTAAAAGAAATGGCATATGCAGAAGATTCGGCAGATATAAGAAAGAAGATTATGGAGGTTGTGGATACGTATCATCCGCAGACAAATCAGTAAATGATAAAGGTATTACAGGTTATTGAGGATATGGGATTAAACAGCGGTGTAAGCTCTATGCTGCTTAATTATTATAAGTATATGAATCATGACAAGGTTAATTTTGACTTTATAACATTTAAGCCTGTTCCGGAAGATGTAAAAGAATATTGTGAAAAAAATGATTCAATAATATACCAGGTAAGTGAATTATGTGGAAAAAATGTTATAAACGGAACTTTAAAAAAAGAAATTGAAAAAATAATTTCGGAACACAAGGGAGAGTATGACGTTATACATGGTCACGAACCAAATGCAGCATTTATATATTTTAAGGCAGCGAAAAAATATGGGATCGGATGTCGTATACTTCACAGTCATAATGCAAAAGGTGCTGACTTGGCAGTTAAAAAGTTCAGAAATTATATCCTTAACAACTATGGTCTTCTTTATGCAAATGTGAGATTCGCATGCAGCAAAAAGGCGGCAAAATACCTATATCATACATCAGAAGGCGTATGTATTATAAACAATGCCATAGATACATCATTGTTTGAATTTGATGAAAATGTAAGAAAAGAAACAAGAAAAGAATTGGGAATTGAAGATAAATTTGTTATAGGCCATGTTGGAAGATTCGCACCACAGAAAAATCACGAATATTTATTGGAAGTATTTGAAAAAGTATATGCAAAAAACAAGAAAAGTGTCCTGCTCTTAATCGGAGACGGTGAGCTTTTTGAAGACATAAAGCAGAAAGTCAGGGATAAAGGGTTTGAAGAAAACGTAATATTTACGGGAATAACCAATAATACGTCAAAATATATGCAGGCTATGGATTTGTTTGCGATGCCTTCAAGATATGAAGGACTTCCTGTCGTCTGTGTCGAAGCTCAGGCTTCGGGACTTGACTGTGTTCTGTCGGGTGAGATAACAAGAGAAGTTAAATTTACCGATAATGTTGGATTTGTTGATATAGGCAAAGAAAATATTGACAAATGGGTAGATGTTATATTAAAAAAAGAACAGTCGTTTAATGATAAACTGAATTCAGAAAAGAGACTACTCGGTGCACAAAATGTCAAAAATGCAGGGTATGAGATTTCAAGTCAGGCAAAAAGACTTGAAAAGATATATATTAGACTGGCTCACAGGTGTTGAAAGGCAGTGAATATGACAGAGAAAAAAGTAGTAATATTAATGGCAACTTATAACGGACAAAAGTATCTGAAATGTCAGCTTGATAGTATTATACAGCAGACATATAGAAATTGGCAGCTTATTATAAGAGACGATTGTTCAAAAGACAATACTGTAAAAATAATACAAGAATACGAAAAAAAGGACGATCGAATTAAAGTTATAGATAACGAGGGAAAGAATCTTGGGGCGATAGGTAATTTCTTTGAACTTATAAAAAAAGCACCGGATGCCAGCTACTATGCTTTTTCGGACCAGGACGATTATTGGCATGAAGACAAAATCGAAAAAGCAGTGGAAAGACTTGAACAGATGAGCAGTAAAAACGGGGAAAATATTCCGATTGCATATTGCGGTGCAAAAGAAATAACAAACGAAAAACTTGAGGTGACGGCTGTCAGTACATTTAAAAACCCCAGAATAGTATGGGAAAATGCTTTGGTAGAAAATTTATGTACAGGTTGTACATGTGTAATAAATAAAAAATTAAAAGATATGATACGTAAAAATCCACCTGCGTATACGGTTATGCATGACTGGTGGATATATTTGATTGCAACTTCGCTTGGAATGTTGTATTATGACGAAATACCATATATAAAATATAGACAGCATAACGATAATGCGTATGGAGATATTAACGACAAGACAAGTCTTTGGAAATATAGATTTAAGCAGTTGTTTTCAAAGCGTGGAGAGGTCTATAAGCAGATAGAAAGCTTTCTTGACATATATGGTAAATATTTGGATACAAATAAGAGAAAAACAGCACAGTTATTGGTTGCCTCAAAGAAAAATATTTTTTTGAGAATTAAGGTATTATGTAGGAGGTCTGTTTTCAGACAGAATAAGAATGATAACAGGGTAGCCGCATTTCTTGTGCTTACGGGAAAACTTTGATAATATCACTGTAAGACAACAGTGAAATAGTCGCATGAAGAATGGAGATTAAGAAAGTGAACAGTTTAAAGTCGATTATTAAAGACAGAAAGATGATACTGCGTTTGGCAAAAAATGATTTTAAAAACAAATTTGCCGGTTCATATTTCGGATTAATATGGGCCTTTGCACAGCCGGTGGTTATTGTATCTATTTATTGGATAGTATTTGAAAAGGGATTGAGGTCAAGACCGCTCCCGGAAATGCCTGATTTTCCGTATTTGTTATGGCTCATAGCAGGTATGTGCCCTTGGTTTTTTTTGAATGACGCAATGAATACAAGTACGAACTGCCTCATTGAGTATGGATATATTGTAAAGAAAATGAAGTTTAACATAGATATAATCCCACTTATAAAGATTGTATCGGCAGCCTTTGTGCATTGTTTCTTTATTGTACTCGTACTTGCCATTTATATTGTGTATGGAAAGATTCCAACACCATATGCTTTCCAGATGATATATTATTCAATCGGTGTGTTCTGTTTTTCGGTTGCACTGGTTTATCTGACAAGTGCGATAAATGTATTTTTCAGGGATATGGCACAGATAGTGGGAATTATAATGCAGTATGCAATGTGGGTTATTCCGATTATGCTTTCTGAATCACAGTATCCAGCGTTTATGAGACCAATTCTTAAAATTAATCCAATGTATTATATTGTTGAAGGATACAGGGATTCTCTTATCCGCCATATTGGATTTTGGGAACATCCGTTGCAGACAGCGTATTTCTGGGCTGTTGTAATAATTATGTTTATTATAGGAAGAACGGTTTTCACTAAAATGAAACCGCATTTTGCAGATGTTATGTAATGTTCAAAGAGAAATATATTAAATATGCAGGTGAAAAGTATGGATTATAGTATAGAAGTAGAAAATCTCAGCAAGGTTTACAAACTGTATGACAAGCCTTCTGACAGATTAAAGGAGGCATTGTCTCCCGTGAAAAAATGTTATCATAAGGATTTCTATGCCTTAAAAGATTTAAGTTTTAAGATTAAACCTGGTGAGACAGTCGGATTTGTAGGAAAGAATGGTTCGGGTAAGTCTACACTTTTGAAGATTCTTACAGAAGTTTTAACACCTTCGGAGGGGAGTCTTAAAATAAATGGAAAAGTGTCGGCACTTCTTGAACTCGGGGCGGGCTTTAACGGCGAATATACAGGAATGGAAAATATTTTCTTAAATGGTACTATTCTTGGTTTCAGCCATGAGGAAATGGAAAAGCGTGTCGATGATATTGTAAAATTTGCTGATATTGGAGAATATATTAACCAGCCTGTAAAAACATACTCAAGTGGTATGTTTGTCAGACTGGCATTTGCTGTTGCGATTAATGTAGAGCCAGATATTCTTATTGTAGATGAGGCGTTGGCAGTAGGTGATGTCAGATTCCAGCTTAAATGTATGGATAAGTTCCTTGAATTTAAAGAAAAAGGAATAACAATACTTTATGTAAGTCATGATGTTAATTCAATCAAGAGATTCTGTAACAGAGCAATCTGGATAAATGAGGGACATCTTGAAGCCGACGGTGATGTGGATTTAGTTACTGACAAGTATCTTGATTATCTCAAGATGCTTGATGCGGCTAATGAGCAGGATGAAAAACAGCCTGAAGACGAAAATAGTAATAGCGAAAATGAAAAGAAAACTGACAGGAATCTTGGGTCATCGGTTGAGATTGCAGAAGTTGTCTCATTAAAGATTGAAAATGAAAAAGGTGAAGAAATAACAGAGATAGAACATGGAGAGAAAGTAAAGCTTACACTTACGTATTTTGTCAATGATACAACTATTAAGAAGCCGGTTGTCGGAATTGCACTTCTACGTCTTGATAATCTGTATGTGTGCGGTCTTAATACTCTTCTTGATAAGATTGATGTTCCATGGGAAAAAGGATACAATTCAGTTACTTTGACATACGATAATTTTAATCTTGTAGGCGGTGGATATTATTTTGATGTGGCAGTTTATGACCAGACAGCATCAGTACCATTTGATTACAGAACAAAATATAAAGAAGTGTTTGTTAAAATGGGATACATTGCAGAGGGAATTGAGATTTTACCTCATGAATGGAACTAGGCGGCAGTATACCAGCTTTTGAAAGGAGACTAAGACGTTGAAGTATGCAACAGAAATTGATTTTTCATTTAATAATACTATGACAATATTTATTGATAATATTAAAGAAAATTCGGTGGTGCTTGAGTTTGGTCCGGCAAGTGGAAGACTTACCAGATATCTTAAAAATGAAAAAAATTGTAAAGTATATATTGTTGAGCTTGATGAAGAAGCTGGCTTGATAGCAGCAAAAGACGCAGAAGATTATGTTATCGGTGATATTCAGGATTATGAATGGACTAAAAAGTTTTCTGGAATAAAATTTGATTATATCCTGTTTGCAGATGTACTTGAGCATCTTACACAGGCGGAAAAAGTTGTAAAGGCTGCGGCAAAAATGCTTAAAGATGGTGGGAAAATGTGTATTTCTGTACCGAATATTGCCCATAATTCAGTTATAATTAATTTATTAAAAAATAGATTTGAGTATACTTCAACTGGAATAATGGACAATACACATGTTCATTTTTATACAAAAGAATCTCTTGATGAGTTTGTTGATAAATGTGGTCTTTATATAGATAAGAGATATGCGACATATACACAAGTTGGTAAGAATGAATTTAAAAACAGTTATGATGATGTGGCATCGATGATAGCTGAGATGTTAAAGACAAGAAAGTATGGTGAAGTTTATCAGTATGTATATGTTATATCAAATATAAAGCCTGATAAAACAGAGGATTATATAAGGGAATATCAGGATTATATTTATGCACAGGCTTTTTTGGATTATGGCAAAAATATGTATGAAGAGTACAAAAGGTGGGAGATACATGCAGATAAAGATAAATATATTTTTGAATTGTATGATATAAATAATGCTGTAAAATTGAGATTTGATCCTGAAAACTGTAAGTGTGGAATAAGGCTTGTAAAAGCAGTCGGCATAATCGGTGATACAGAGGAAAAGCTTGAATTTGACTCTTCCAATGCAATGTTTAATAATAATGACTTTTATTATTTTGAAAATGATGACAGTCAGATACATTTTAAATTATCAAAGAATCATTATGATAAGCTTGTAATAGAAATGGAATATGATGTCCTTGATGCTCTTGCTGACGATTTGAAAAATTCAATTGATGAAGAACAGGATATTGCAAAACATGAAAAAGAGAAGCTGGAGAACAAGATTAATGAACAAAAACAAATGATTAATGAGCAGACGGAAGATATTAATTTTAGAAAAGCATTTATTTCTAAGCCTTTGATTAATACATTATATAAATTATATTGCAAAAAAAATCATAGAGATGTAAAATAATAAATTGGTATAAAGTTGAAAGAAATGAGGACAGTTATGTCAAACAGAAAAAAGGTTGCAATTTTGAATCCATATGTAGCTACAAGAGGTGGCGGAGAGAAACATATGGGATATTTATGTCAGTTCATGGAAGAGTATTATAATTACGATGTTGACATTGACATTCTTGTATACAGTAATGAGGTGTTTGATGTAAATTCACCAGATTTTGTGACTATAGAAGATTTAAATGAACAGTTCAGCCTTAATCTTAAAAATACAAAAATAAGAAAACTGGATTTACTCCAGTATGTGCGTAATCACAAAGAGTATCTTCAGAATAAGAAAGCACTTGAAAAGGTTACAAAGGAATATGACTTGTTCATTAATTTTATGTTTTTAAGTAAGCATATTGGTAAAGCTAAGAAAAATGTATATGAAGTAATGTTCCCACCGCTCAGATACAGATGGGAATTAAATAAGACAATTTTTCATAAGCTATTTGGTGCATTTCTGGATGAGTTATATTACAGAAGTTATGATGTATATATAAGTAATTCAAAGTTCACAAACAGATGGCAGGCAGAATATTGGGGAGAGAGTTCAAAGAATCACGTTGTATATCCACCAGTATTCAGTGAAAATGAGATTGCAGGCAGATATGATGAGTCAAAAAAGAAAAATATTATTATAAGCGTAGGACGTTTCTTTGTTTCTGCCCACAGTAAGAAACAGCTTGAAATGGTACAGTTTTTTGTAAACAATCAGGATGTGTTTAAAGATTATGAATATCATCTTTGTGGAGTGGTATCGGATGATAAGGCGGATCAGGAATATCTTCAGAAAGTCAGAGAAGAGGCTGCAAAAGTGGATAATGTATTCATCCACCTTGCATGCAGCCATGATGAACTTATGGAATTGTATGGACAGGCTAAGATATTCTGGCATGGAACAGGTTATGGAGTTGATGAAGACAAAGAACCTGAGAAAATGGAGCATTTTGGAATTACTACAGTAGAGGCAATGAGTTTTGGAGCAGTACCTGTTGTAATTAACAAGGGCGGTCAGAAAGAGACTGTAAGCGAGGGAGTAAACGGCTTCAGATGGGATACAGAAGAAGAGTGCGTTAATAATACAAAGAAGCTTATAGAAGATGATAATTTGAGAAAGAAATTTGCTGAAAAGTCAGTTGAACTTGCAAATAATTATTCCATAGAAAAATTCTATGATGCCAACAGGAGAATATTCGATGAATACAAATTATGATGTGTCGGTTGTTATTATTAATTATAACAGTAAAAAGTACATTGACAATTTATTTGAATCATTAATTAAGTTGAAACACAGTGATTTTACATTCCAGATAGTAGTAGTAGATAATGCTTCAACTGATGATTCAATTGAATATCTTGAAAGCAGACATTTCGACGAATACATTCCGGTAAAAATAGTTAAATCTGATGTAAACCGTGGATTTGCTGGTGGAAATAACTTTGGAGTAAAATATTCCGACAGTGAATATATAGTATTTTTGAACAATGATACAGCAGTAGATGAGATGTGGCTTGAAAATCTTTATCATTTTATAAGAGACAGAAAAGATTGTGTTATGGCAAATTCAAAGCTGTTATTCTTTTATGATTATATTCCGTTTACTTTTAAGACATCAGACAAGATTGAGCTTGAAAGAACTGTTAGGATAAACGAACATGACCAATATGCCGACGGGAAATTTATTGAGAATTGTCTCTGCGAAAAAGAAAAGCTTGTCTGCTTCGGACACACAAAGGTTCAGCTGCCTTTATTGGACAAGGACAAGGCACACACGTTTTTATTTAAGACAATCACATGGAATAACGAAACCGATGCGATAATTGCAAATGGTAAAGAATACAAGGCCGATGACAACGGAGTTATAAAAATAGAGTTATCGCAGGAAGATGTCAACAGACTTAAAGTTACATTGATTCAGAATGCGGGTTCCGGTTTTGATGATGTATACAATGGTTACGATATAGGTTTTTGCAAGCCTGACGGTGAAGAATATTCAAAGACTTACGAGCTTACAAATGGCTGCGGAGCGTCTATAATTATGAGAAAGAAAGATTTTGACGCATGCGGAGGTTTTGACGAACAGTTTTTCATGTATTATGAAGATACGGATTTGTCTTTTAGAATGAAAGCCGGTGGAGGAAAGATTATGTACTGTCCGGATTCAATCGTAAGACATATTCATACGGGAAGCAGCACAGAATGGTCTCCGTTCTTTACGTATCATGTATACAGAAACAAATTGTTGTTTTTATATAAGAATTTTAATAAAAAGCTGTTTTTCATGTATTTTATAAGACAGTATATTGACGGAATGAGAAGTAAGGATATTCAGAAAAAACGTGGTTGTAAAGATGCATATAAAATAGCATTCAAAAAAGAAAAAGGAATAACATATCAGGCGTAAAGCGTCTGAAAGGAGGAGCAAATGAAAGGGATTATTTTAGCTGGAGGAAGCGGAACAAGATTATATCCTCTCACAATGGTTACAAGTAAGCAGTTATTACCTGTATATGATAAGCCTATGATTTTTTATCCATTGTCTGTACTTATGATGGCAGGAATAAGAGAGATACTTATTATTTCTACACCTCAGGACTTACCTAACTTTGAAAGACTTTTTGGGGATGGAAGCGAGCTTGGACTTAAATTATCTTATAAGGTACAGCCATCACCGGATGGACTTGCTCAGGCATTTATACTTGGAGAAGAATTCATAGATGGGGATTCTTGTGCCATGGTTTTGGGCGATAACATATTCTATGGAAGTGGTCTGGGACAGCATTTAAGAGATGCGGCAGCAAAGGCTGACGGAGCTACTGTTTTTGGATATTACGTTGATGATCCGGAAAGATTCGGTATTGTAGAGTTTGATGAGAATGGTAAGGCGATATCAATTGAAGAAAAGCCTGAACATCCAAAGTCAAACTACTGTGTTACTGGACTTTATTTTTATGACAAAAATGTTGTTGAATATGCAAAACAGATTAAGCCGTCTGCAAGAGGTGAACTTGAGATAACGGATTTGAATAAGATTTATCTTGAAAAAGGCAAACTTGATGTTGTAACTCTCGGAAGAGGCTATGCATGGCTTGACACAGGAACTATGGATGCTCTTTCTGAGGCAACAGAATTTATTAAGGTTATAGAAAACAGACAGGGAATACAGATTTCTGCTATTGAGGAAATTGCATACAAGAATGGCTGGATTACAAAGGAACAGCTCGAAAAGCATGCTGTTAAGTATGGAAAGTCACCATATGGCAAGCATTTACAGAAAGTTGCAGAAGGAAAGATTAAGTATTAATACAATAAATGCAGAATAAGGAGATTTATTATGAAAATTATCGTTACTGGAGGAGCAGGATTTATAGGTGGAAATTTTGTTCATTATATGCTTGAAAAGCATCCTGAAGATTTTATTATTTGTCTTGATAAGCTTACATATGCAGGAAACATGGAAACTCTTGCAGATGTAATGGATAATAAGAATTTCAAATTTGTAAAGGCTGATATAGCTGACAGAGATGCAGTTTATGCACTCTTTGAAGAAGAAAAGCCTGACGTTGTTGTGAATTTTGCTGCAGAAAGCCATGTTGACCGTTCAATTGACAATCCGGGAATATTCTTACAGACAAATGTAATTGGTACAGGTGTTCTTCTTGATGCTTGCAGAAAGTACGGAATCAAGAGATATCATCAGGTATCAACTGATGAAGTGTATGGAGACCTTCCGTTAGACAGACCTGACCTCTTCTTCACAGAGGAGACACCAATCCACACATCAAGCCCGTATTCGGCTTCTAAGGCAAGTGCAGATTTGCTTGTAATGGCTTACCACAGAACATTCGGGATTCCTACAACTATTTCAAGATGTTCAAATAACTATGGTCCATATCATTTTCCTGAGAAGCTTATTCCATTAATGATTGCAAACGTACTTAATGACAAACCTGTACCTGTATATGGTAAGGGTGAAAATGTACGTGACTGGCTTTATGTAGAGGATCACTGCAGTGCTATTGATTTGATTATCAGAAACGGAAAAGTCGGTGAAGTATACAATATCGGTGGACATAACGAGAGAACAAATCTTCAGGTTGTTAAGACTGTACTTGCAGAACTTGGCAAGGGCGAAGAGATGATTACTTACGTTACTGATAGACCGGGACATGACAGAAGATATGCCATAGACCCTACTAAGATGCACAATGAATTAGGCTGGCTTCCTCAGACTAAGTTTGATGACGGTATAAAGAAGACTGTTAAATGGTATCTTGAGCACAGAGACTGGTGGGAACACATTATTTCAGGTGACTACCAGAATTACTATCAGAATATGTACGGCGACAGAGCACACAAATTTGAAAAGTAATTAAACCGATTGATTTGTTGCAGCAGAAAGGAATTCAGAAATGAAAGTTTTGGTTACGGGAGTTAAAGGACAACTTGGTTTTGACGTTGTTAATGAATTAAAAAAACGTGGACATACACCTATAGGTGTTGATGTTGACGATATGGACATAACAGATGCGGTGGCTGTTGAGAAAGTTATAACAGATGCTGCACCGGATGCTGTTATTCACTGTGCCGCATATACCGCTGTTGATAAGGCGGAGGATAATGAAGAAATATGCAGAAAAGTTAACGCATATGGAACGGAAAATATCGCTAAGGTCTGCAAAAAACTTGATTGTAAGATGATGTATATAAGCACAGATTATATATTTGACGGCGAAGGCACAAGACCTTGGGAACCTGACGATGCCGTAACAAAACCTCTTAACGTATACGGACAGACAAAGTACGAGGGCGAGCTTGCTGTAAGGGAAAATGTCTCAAAGTTCTTTATTGTGCGTATTGCATGGGTTTTTGGTGTAAACGGAAATAATTTTATAAAGACAATGTTAAAACTCGGAAAAGAGAGAGGTGCTGTAAAGGTTGTTAATGATCAGATTGGTTCGCCTACATATACAGCAGACCTTGCAGTCTTGCTCTGTGACATGATTGAAAGTGAAAAGTATGGAAACTATCATGCGACAAATGAAGGACTTTGCAGCTGGTATGATTTTGCATGTGAAATATTCAAGTGTGCGGGAATGGATGTTGATGTGACACCTGTTGCGGCAACAGAATTTCCTACTAAGGCAAAGAGACCTTACAACAGCAGACTTAATAAAGACAAACTCACCGAAAATGGATTTAACAAATTACCATCATGGCAGGATGCAACAAAGAGATATGTTGATATTCTGATGAGTCAGAATTCGTAAGTATTTGAAAGGAGCCGGTTATGGGCAAGATTAAAGTTTCAACTTGTGATATTGAAGGATTATATGTTATTGAGCCGACAGTGTTTGGTGACAAAAGAGGATATTTTATGGAGACATATAATCAGAATGATTTTAAGGAAGCGGGACTTGATATGGTATTCGTTCAGGATAACCAGTCAATGAGCACAAAAAATGTACTCAGAGGACTTCATTTCCAGATTAACCATCCGCAGGGAAAACTTGTAAGATGTATAAGAGGAAAGGTTTTCGATGTTGCCGTTGATATTCGTAAAGGTTCTAAGACATTCGGAAAATGGTTCGGCGTAGAACTTTCAGCAGAGAATAAAAAGCAGTTTTATATATCACCGGGATTTGCACACGGATTTGTAGTTCTCAGTGATGAGGCAGAGTTTGCATATAAGTGCACAGACTTTTATCATCCTAACGATGAGGGCGGACTTGCGTGGAATGACCCTGAGATTGGCATAGAATGGCCTATCGATGATAAGACTGAGCTTAATATTTCTGATAAAGACCAGAAATGGGAAGGCATCGCAAGCCTTGACAAATGGTTTAAATAATAAATACCGGGAAAGATATGGTGAAGTATGGGGAAAAAGTTATATGGCCTGGTAGAAAAAATCGCCTTCTTTTTTCTTGGACTGCTGTTTAAGCTGATGAGAAAAGAGATGACACAACAGGTTAGAAATACATTTAGCGAGTTTATTAAATTTGGGCTTGTAGGTGTGTCAAATACCATTGTTTCGTATTGCCTGTATGCACTTTCACTGCAGATATTTTTAAAGTTAAATTTATTTCCGTCAACTGACTACATAATTGCAAACATTATTTCATTTCTTCTCAGTGTATTGTGGTCATTTTACTGGAACAACAAGTATGTGTTCAAGCTTAACGAGGGTGAACAAAGAAGTATATGGAAAGCTCTGTTAAAGACATATGTTTCTTATGGTTTTACGGGAATAATACTTAATAATATTCTGCTTGTTTTATGGGTACGTGTAATCGGCATCAATAAAATGTTAGCACCGATAATTAATCTTATAATTAATATTCCGATAAATTTCTTTATGAACAAATTGTGGGCTTTTGGTAAAAAAGACTAATGAATGTATAAGAAAGGATATTCCGATATGAAAAAGACAGCTTTGATTATGGCAGGGGGCAAAGGGGAGAGATTTTGGCCAAAGAGTCGTATTTCTCTTCCAAAACAGTTTTTATCACTTACAGACGATGGAAAGACAATGATACAGCTCACTGTGGAACGTATTCGTCCGCTTGTTGAGCTTGAAGACGTATATATTGCAACTAACAGTTTATATAAGAATCTTGTTTTGGATCAGTTACCGGGAATTCCAGAAGAAAATATTCTGTGTGAGCCTATAGGAAGAAATACAGCACCTTGTATAGGACTCGGGGCTGTTCATATCAACACAAAGTATGATGATGCTGTCATGATAGTGCTTCCTTCTGACCATCTTATCAAGAATAATGAGGTTTTTGCAGATACATTAAGTCGTGCAGCTGAAGTTGCACAGCAGGGTGAAAATCTTGTTACAGTCGGAATTACACCTAATTATCCGGAAACGGGATATGGATATATTCATTACGACAAAGAGACTAAGCTGGGCACTGCCAATGCGGTAAAACAGTTCGTTGAAAAGCCTGATATTGAACTTGCAAAACAATACCTTGCATCAGGTGAATATTTATGGAACAGCGGTATGTTTGTTTGGAAAGTGTCAACAATATTAGATAATTTCAAGAAATATATGCAGGATATATATGAAGGACTTGTTGTTATAAAGAATTCGATAGGAACAGCAGATTACGAATCTGTATTAAAAGATACATTTACTGCAATGCGTTCAGAATCAGTAGATTATGGAATCATGGAAAATGCGGAAAATATTTACAGTATACCGGGAGATTTCGGATGGGATGATGTCGGTTCATGGCTTGCAGTCGGAAGAATTAAGAAAAATGATGAAAATGGTAATGTTATAAACGGTAATGTGGTGTCTGTGTCATCAAAAAATTGTGTTATAGAAGCAAAAGACAAGCTTATTGCGGTTGTTGGTCTTGAAGATATAGTTGTTGTTGATACAGATGATGCAACTCTTGTATGTGATAAAGAACATGCTGGTGAAATTAAGAAAATTCTTGCAAAACTTCGCGAAGAAGGAAAGAATGAATACCTGTAATGTTTTTAAGCTGTTGACGTATTAAGACAATTCGTTTATAATCGACAATGTTTTGTCGATTGAAAAATAAGGAGAATATAGTAATGGAAACAACTGAAAAGTCAAACAGGCTGGCAAAAATTATAAGTACAGTTGTTGTTTTGGCGATTATAGCAGGACTCGAGTATTTGTTTTTTGCAAAAGTTTTGTTTAGCGATGCTTTAATTGGTGAAACAAACGATTCAAGATTGAATAACCTTTTGGTGGAACACTGGTTTCATGCATTTACCGGTAAAGAATCATTTAGTGTAGTAAATATATTTTACCCGATGCCGGACACTGTTGCTTTTACGGATATGCTTGTCGGATTTGCTATTCCGTACAGTATTCTGAGAGCATTTGGGATGAATATGTTCCTTGCAAATAAAATAGTTCTTATAGCATTTCATATTTTTGGCAGTTATACATTTTATTATCTGCTTAAAAGAAAATTTAAGATTGATAGTTTCTGGAGTCTTGTAGGAGTTGTTATTTTTTCTTATTCAAGTGCTTATTATGTCAGAATCGGGCATACACAGTTAATGGCTATAAGTCTTATACCTATTTTAATTATATTTATATATTCATTTTTTGAAAAATTTGAATCAAATAAAAAGAGAATCCTGTATGCAGTTCTTTCAATTACAACGTATGCACTTATCATGTACACAAGCTGGTATACAGCATTTTTTACAGCATTATTTTTTGTTACATTGATATTAACATATCTTATTGTATCATATTCAAATAAAAATCGTGTTTTAAAGGTTGTCTTTGAATATATAAAAACATGCTGGAAAGAGGTTGTGGCATATTGTATATATGCTATATGTATAGTAATTCCTTTTTTCAAACTTTATATTCCAGTCAGTAAAATGTTCGGAAAAAGAACATATGGTGAAATTGTAAGTCAGCTTCCTGAACTTATTGATTTCTTTAATGTTTCGACAGGAAACAGAATGCTTGGCTGGCTTATGGAAAAAATGAACCTTAACGGACGATATGAAACAAAAGGAATGTTTGTGTGGGAGCTCTATGTAGGCTTTTCTATTATAGTAATGGGACTTCTGGTATTTTTGTTCTTCTATATCAGAAGAAAATATTTAAAGCAGAAATACAGCCTTATTGAAAAGACGGGTGTTTATGATAATCAGGATATGACGCTTCGAGTTTCACTTATATATGCTGTGTTTGTTTCATTTTTACTGTTGGTTCAATCAAATGGTGCTTCACTTTGGCTTTTCGTTTATAAATTGTTTCCGGGTGCTTCGGCAATAAGAGCAGTTGTACGATATAATTTCTTTTTGACAATACCAGTTGCCATAGTTATTGCGGTTAATGGTTATAAAATATGTAACGGATTTGAATGGAAAAAGGGCTTTGCAGTGGCAATACCGCTTGTTTTATCTGCATTAATATGGTATAGCAACAGCAATACTGTAGGAATTCAGTCAGATTGGAATATTTCTGAAGAAGAAAGACAGATAAGTACTGTTTCTGCCCCACCTGATGATTGTGAAGCTATGTATATTATAGATACCAAACCGGATTCACATACTTATTATGGAGAGAAATATTCATGGATTAGTTATCAACATTTTGCATGGGAAATATGTGAAAAGTATGATATAAAGAATTTGAATGGTTACTCAGGTCAGTTCCCGATAGGCTGGGTATTAAACAATGCCGATGATGTAAAAAATATTCATAAGTATGCTACAGATTGGATAGAGGGTACAAATGTAAGTTTAAAAGTATATTATTATGATATGGGAACAGATACATGGCATGAATATGTACCAGTAAAATAAGTAATAAATATTAAGAAATAACAAAGTTAGAAATCAGAAAGGTAAAGAAAAAATGGGTAACATGAATGAAAAAACATTGTCTATAGTAATTCCTTGCTATAACGAAGAAAACAGTATACTTGACCTTGTAAAGAAGGTGTTGGAATCACCTGTTCCTAACAAAGAAATCATTGTAGTAGATGACTGCTCAAAAGACGGAACAAGAACAGTACTTGAAAGAGACGTTAAACCTCTTGTAAGCAAGATTGTTTATCATGAAGTTAATCAGGGTAAAGGTGGTGCATTAAAGACAGGTTTTGCTGCTGCTACAGGTGACGTTGTAATTATTCAGGATGCAGATCTTGAGTATGATCCAATGGAGTATCCGCAGATTGTAAGCCCTATATTTAATGATGAGGCTGATGTAGTATACGGTTCAAGATTTAAAGAATCCAGGATGAAAGGTTATCTTGCTAACAGAATGGCGAACTGGTTTCTAACAAGATTATCAAATCTTTTCACACATCTTAAATGTACAGATATGGAGACCTGTTATAAGGCATTTAAACGTGAGATTATTCAGTCTGTTGATATCCAGGAAAAGAGATTTGGTTTTGAGCCTGAAATTACAGCTAAAGTTGCAAAAATGAATGTAAGATTCAAAGAAGTACCTATTTCATATTATCCAAGAACAAATGAAGAAGGTAAGAAGATTGGCTTCAGCGATGGCGTAAGAGCTATATACTGTATTTGGAGATATAGAAAATAATGAAGTCATTAAGTAAAGATAATATAAAACAATTTATATCATATTTCTTTGTGGGCGGTGTTGCGGCTATAGTGGAATGGGTAATGTTCTTTATATTTGCTAATGTATTAAATGTTCATTATTTTGTTTCAACTGTGATTGCATTTATTTTTTCTACTACAGCTAATTGGATTTTAGGAAGAATTACGACTTTTAAAGACAATACTTCGTATAAAGATAAGAAAGCAAAAGAGGCAGTTTTAATATTTGTCGTAAGTGCGATAGGATTAGTGTTTAATCTGATTCTTATGTATCTTTTTGTTACAGTGTTTGGATTTAATGGTAAAATTGGTTCTACATGTAGTAAAATTGCGGCAACCGGCATTGTGTTTATATGGAATTTTCTTATAAGAAAACTGGTTATATATAAATAAAACTGATAATCTTCTGCTTGATAATTCGGGCAGAAGATTTTTTGCTAAATACAATATTTAAGGAGAAAAGATGGAAGAAGTAAAAAAGTATTTAAAAGAAAACTGTATTTCAATGGTTCTGTTGGCTGCAATATTTGTTGGATTGTTTGCTTTAATGATTCATAATTGTATACTTGACTTTGATGCAGGTATGAATTTTCAAGTGTCGAAAAGTATTGTTGACAGAGGGCAATATGCCACAAATTATGTTGATTCAGGGTATAACGCAAGCGAATCACTTCTTTTTGACCATAAGATACAGACCGGTTCGACGATAATATTCCCAACAGCATTATTAAATGCAATATTTGGAGTAAAACCGATACATATGCAGATTGTATTGTATATAGTTTACTGCATTTTGCTATTTAGTATATATTATATTATATCAAAAAGAGTTAATAATGTCATTGGATTGCTTATTACAGTGTTTTTTATACCATATACGTATTTTAATCCATTCTATGGATATGGAGAAATAGCAATGGGAACAGTAATGTTGTTGACATTTTTGATGTTTCTAAGTGCAAGAGAAAGTGGATTATATAAAAAATATTTATTTGCGGGTATATTATTTGGATTTGGATATTTAACGAAAACGGTTTTTATGATTTGTGCACCTACATATTTTGTATTTTTTGTGTATGATATGGTACAGGGAAAAAATAAAAAAGATGTATTTTTAAGATATCTTACGATTCTAGGAGGCTTTATTATACCGGTTGCCGTTTTTGAAATATACAAAATGGTTTCGCTTGGTGGGGGTGTTGAGTATGTTTCATGGTGGAAACAGGAAATTGCATGTATAAGAACTGAATCAGGTACGAATGATGAAATAGGCGGTATTATCGGTCTTCTAAAAAGAATTGTAACAAATATAAAGTGGTATGCTGATACATTCAATATGCCGATTGTGTTTTTATTATTTATGATGCTGTTTCCAATTGGATATTTTATTTATTCATATATAAAAAAAATAAAGATAAATTCCCTTGACATGTGTTTTTATATAGTATTTATGACATACATGGCATGGTGGTTGCTTATAGTTTCTGGCAGTAGATTAAGTGAACGACGTATAATGATGGCAAATATATTTGGAATCATTAATATTACACTTTTAATTGCTGATATTATCAAATTAAATATACAAAAAAATAAAATATTATTCACTGCTATAGGTCTGGTGTACGCTTGTTTGATGATTGTAATATTTATTCCTAAATGTATTTCTGAATATAAAGGGTTAAACACAGCGTATGAAAGAAAACAAGCTGTTGATGAAGCTGTGAGCTTTATGAAAACATTACCCGAAAACAGTAATTTTTATGGCTCTGGATGGTGGCAGAATCCGGTTATAGCAGTTGAAGCAAATGTAACAATGTTAAATATTGACTGTCAGGAGCTTAGACCTGATTCGTATTTTGTTGAAGATGTTTATATGAATGTATGTAGTGACACATTGAACAATATGAAGTCAAAATATTATGTTGAAACTGTATTTGAAAATTCAGAATGTAAAATATGTAAAATATCAGATGACAGAGATGAGAGAATTGAGAAAACTGGTAATTATATATATATATCTGCAGCGATGAATTATTGGGGAAAAATAACGATAGATTGTAGTAATAATACAATATATAAATATAACTATAATGCAAATATGGGACACATATATATTGAAATTCCGGATATTAATATAACAGATTTACATATTAAATTTGATAATTATATTGGGGAGATTACAGATATAAAACGTGTTATATATTGCAAAAAAGGAGAGAAGACGGAGTTATATCCGGAAAATAAATCAGGTATTAATTTAGATATACAAAATGATAAGGGAATATCTGAAGAACCATAAAAAGGCACTTTATCAAAAGCTATTTGTATAAGTTTAACAAAAAAACTCGATAAAATTTGATAAAAGTGTTGAAGAATTAATTTTATTTTGATAAAATAATTCAAGTGGTTTTTTATTAATAAATATAACTTTAAGAAAAGAGGTATATGATGAAGATAGCAGTTGTAGGAACAGGATATGTTGGCCTTGTAACAGGAGCTTGTCTTTCGGACTTAGGAAATAACGTATGGTGCGTTGATGTTAATGAAGAAAAGATTAACGCATTAAAGAATGGAGAAATTCCGATTTACGAACCGGGACTTGAAGATCTTGTTATGAACAACTTTAAGGCGGGAACTTTAAAGTTCACAACAAAGATTCATCAGGCACTTGCTGATTCAGATATATGTTTTATAGCAGTTGGTACACCTATGGGTGAAGACGGAAGTGCAGATTTACATTATGTATTAGGCGTTGCGGAAAGCATAGGACAGTACATGGATCATCATATGTATATTATAGATAAATCAACAGTTCCTGTTGGTACAGCACAGAAGGTACGTGCAAAGGTTCAGGAAGAACTTGACAAGAGAGGAAGCAGTCTTACATTTGATGTTATCTCTAATCCTGAATTCTTAAAAGAAGGTACAGCTATTTCTGACTGCCAGAGACCTGACAGAATTGTTATTGGTACAGATAATGATAATGCAGCAAAGGTAATGAAAGAACTTTATCTTCCACTTGTACGTAACAATGAAAATATTATTTTTATGGATATTGCAAGTGCAGAGATGACAAAGTATACAGCTAATGCAATGCTTGCAACAAAGATTTCATTCATGAATGAGATTTCAAATATCTGTGAGAGAGTTGGAGCTGACGTTAACAAGGTTCGTCTTGGTATTGGTTCAGATAAGAGAATTGGTTATTCATTCATTTATCCAGGCTGTGGATACGGCGGAAGCTGCTTCCCTAAAGATGTTCAGGCACTTATTAAGACAAGCAAGGATTTTGGCTATACAACAAAGATTCTTAATGCTGTAGAGGAAGTAAACTTTGAACAGAAGCATGTAATTCCAAGAAAGGTTGTAGAGCGTTTCGGCGAAGACCTTACAGGAAAGACATTTGCAATATGGGGACTTGCATTTAAGCCTGATACAGATGATATGAGACAGGCAGCAGCCATCACAATCATCAATGAACTTACAAAGCGTGGTGCAAAAGTTAAGGCTTATGACCCTAAGGCAGAAAAAGAAGCAAGAGTATGCTACCTTAAAGATAATAAGAATGTTGAATACTGTGACAGCAAGTATACTGTACTTGTAGATGCAGATGCAATGATTCTTGTAACAGAATGGAAAGAGTTCAGACAGCCGGATTTCATTGAAATCAAGAAGAGACTTAAAAATCCTGTTATATTTGACGGACGTAACCAGTTTGATGCACACAGCCTTTCTGATAAAGGATTTGAATATTACCAGATTGGTGTCAGCAGCAAGTTAAATAAATAATAATATTACAAAATGCGGCTGCTTTATGGCAGCTGCAATTTTGGGATGGAGATTAAAATGAAAAGAATATTAGTTACAGGCGGAGCGGGATTCTTAGGCTCTAACCTCTGTAAAAGACTTATAAAAGAAGGCAACCATGTAATCTGTGTTGACAACCTTTACACAGGCCGTATGGTAAATATTGAAGAACTTATGGATAATCCTGAGTTTGAATTTATCAACCATAATATAATTGAGCCGCTTGATATAGACAATCTTGATGAGATTTACAATCTTGCATGCCCTGCAAGCCCTCCACATTATCAGAAGTCACCAACATATACAACTAAAACATGTGTACTTGGTATTCTTAATATGCTTGAACTTGCAACAAAGAATAATGCAAAGATTATGCAGTTCTCAACAAGTGAGGTTTATGGAGATCCTTTCGTACATCCACAGGTTGAGACATACAGAGGAAATGTTAATCCAATCGGTATCCGTTCATGTTATGATGAAGGAAAGAGAGTTGCGGAAACACTCTGTTTCGATTATAACAGGGAATTCGGAACAAGAATCAAGGTTATAAGAATATTTAACACATACGGACCTATGATGGATCCTAAAGATGGCCGAGTGGTTTCTAATTTCATTATTCAGGCACTTAAAGGAGAGGATATTACTATATACGGTGATGGTTCACAGACACGTTCATTCTGTTATGTTGACGACCTTATTGAAGGTATTGTAAGAATGATGGCGTCAAGAGAAGATTTCTTAGGACCTGTAAATCTTGGTAATCCTGGAGAATTCACAATCCGTGAACTTGCAGAAATCGTACTTGAGATGGTAGACACAAAATCAAAGCTTGTATGCATGGATTTACCAAAGGATGATCCTACACAGAGAAAGCCTGATATAACAGTTGCAGGAAGAGAGCTTAACGGATGGGCACCTAAGATTTCGTTAAGAGAAGGTCTTGTTCCTACAATAGAGTATTTTAAGAAGACAATCTAAAGGGATGGTTAATGCCTGATGGTTATTTTATATAACTGTCAGGTGTTTTTTGTTGCGTAAATTTTCCATTTGAGTTAAAATAATCTAATGTATTAAAACAGATTAATTATAATGGAGAAAAAAATGGAGAAAACATTAAAGTTATTTGTACCGGGCAGGTTATGCCTTTTTGGGGAACACAGTGACTGGGCAAGTCTTCATAGAGTTATGAATTCTGCAATTGTGCCGGGACATGCAATAGTTACGGGAGTTGAACAGGGAATTTACGCAACTGTTTCAATGGCAGATAAATTTATAGTTGAAAGCGAACTTGCAAGCTTTAAAAATGAATCATTTGAGTGTGAGATGGATTCAAAAAAGCTTAGAGAAACAGCACAGGAAGGTGGATTTTTTTCGTATGTTGCAGGAGTCGCATCTTATGTTATAGACCATTACAGGGTAAAAGGATTAAGAATTCATATCGACGAGATGGATCTTCCTATTAAGAGCGGTCTTTCTTCAAGTGCGGCTATATGTGTTCTTGTTGCGAGAGCTTTCAATGAAATGTATGAACTTCAGTTAAACACAATGGGGGAAATGAATATAGCATTTTACGGAGAACAGAGAACACCATCAAGATGCGGAAGACTTGACCAGGCATGTGCATTCGGCGTTATGCCTGTAAATATGACATTTGACGGAAACGAAGTTTTTGTTGACAAGATAAAAGTAAAGAAACCGTTATACTGGGTATTTTCGGAGCTTAACGGAAGCAAGGATACGGTAAAAATTCTTTCTGACTTAAACAAATGTTATCCTTTTGCCGAGACAGAAATCGAAAAGAACGTGCAAAAGGCATTGGGAATCGAAAATGAAAAGCTCATAGCAAAAGCAACCAAAGCTATCGAGAGCGGAGATGCAGAGCAGGTTGGGTCATTGATGGTTGAGGCACAAAATATGTTTGACAGTATGGTTGCTCCGGCTTCTCCCAAAGAACTTGCTGCACCTCAGCTTCACAAGGTACTTAATGACGAAAATATAAAGAAATACACATATGGTGCAAAAGGTGTCGGCTCACAGGGCGATGGTTCTGTCCAGTTCTTGGCAAAAGATGAGCAGTCACAGGCCGAATTGATAAAATATATCAAAGACGAATATAACATGGATGGCTTTACATTGACGCTCAAGCCTGAGAAGAAGGTAAGAAAAGCCATAATTCCTGTTGCGGGCTTCGGTACAAGACTTTATCCTGAGACGAGAGCGATAAAGAAAGAATTTTTCCCGATTATTGATAAAGATGGTTATGTAAAGCCTGTGATTATGAATCTTTTGGAACAGTTAGAGGCATCAGGAATAGAAGAGATATGTCTTGTGATAGGAGAAGAAGAACAGTCACAGTATGATGCATTTTTCAGTCCTCTTTCTCAGGAGCATATCAGCAAGCTGTCAGAAGAAAAACGTGCATATGAGGAGAAGATTCTTGAGATTGGCAAGAAAATAACATATGTATATCAGAAAGAGCGTAAAGGATTTGGACATGCTGTATATCAGTGTCGTGAATTTGCTGGCAATGAACCGGTTCTGCTTCTTTTAGGGGATATGATATATCAGTCATTTGAAGAGCGAACATGCAGCCTTCAGCTTATCGAGGCATATGAGGAGTGCGGGAAAACAATGATTTCTATGCAGGACGTTCCGCTTGAGAAAGTTTCCCGTTATGGTATTATGTGTGGAAAATGGGAAAACAGCAATGAGAATCTTCTTAAAATAACACAGATGGTAGAAAAACCGGATGTCAATTATGCAAAAGATTGTCTGAGAGTAAAGACGAAGAATGATGGGGATAAGTATTATTGTGCATATGGTCAGTATATTCTTACTCCTGAAGTGTTTGAAGTTCTTGAGTACAATATTGACAATAATATTACAACAAAGGGAGAAATCCAGCTCACAGACGCATTGGATAAGGTGAGAGAAACATCGGGAATCATGGGCTTTGTATTTAACGGCAAAGTATTTGATGTCGGAACGCCTGAGATGTATCGTGATACAATTATGAATTACGGAATGTAGACATATATAAGATATGAGGGATGTTATTAGGAGGAAGTTATGGCATTTGCTTCAACAGGTTTTTTGATTTTCCTTCTTGTGGGAGTAATCGTATATTACCTGATACCAAAAAAATTTCAATGGATTTGGCTTTTGATTTTAAGCTATTATTTTTATATGTGTTCGGGTGTAAAAACGCTAGGGTTGATTATTACGACGACAATAACAACATTTTTGGGCGGAATATGGCTTGAAGATATTACATTAAAAAGAGACGAATGGCTTAAAGAACATAAAGCGGACATGTCTTCAGAAGAAAAAAAGGCATATAAGGCGAAGACGAAAAAATACAAAAGGCTCATTCTTGCATTGATTCTTGTAATTAACTTCGGAATCCTTGCAGTTATAAAATACTACGGATTTACGGTAGACAACATAAACGCGTTGCTGTCAGGTGTATTTCATATGAATGTCGGGCTTAAAAGATTTGATTTTCTTTTGCCGCTCGGAATATCATTTTATACATTCCAGTCAATGGGTTACATTATTGATATGTACCAGGGAAAATATAAGGCTGACAGGAATTTGTTTAAGTTCGCACTGTTTGTCTCATATTTTCCGCAGATACTTCAGGGACCTATCGGAAGATACAACCGTCTTGCACATCAGTTTTTTGAGAAGCATGAATTTGACTTGGTGAGAATCCAGCACGGTTTACAGCTTATGGCGTGGGGATTTTTCAAGAAAATGGTACTTGCAGACAGAGCCGCACTTATTGTTGAAGAAGTATTCAGATATGTTCATCTTTACCACGGATTTACCGTGTTGTTCGGTGTTTTGGCATATACATTGCAACTGTATGCCGATTTCTCGGGCGGAATGGATATTGTAATGGGTGCGTCCGAAATGTTTGGCGTAAAGCTCGACCAGAATTTCAAACAGCCGTTTTTCTCAAATTCAATATCGGATTTTTGGCACCGTTGGCATATAACACTCGGAACATGGATGAAAGATTATATATTCTATCCGTTTTCACTGTCGAAGGCAATGAACAAATTCGGTAAATTCACGAAAAAAGTTTTTGGAAATACAGTGGGAAGATGTCTTCCTATATGCCTTGCGAACCTGCTTATCTTCTTTATAGTAGGTGTATGGCACGGTGCACAGTGGAAGTATATAGCATATGGTTTTTATAACGGATTTCTGATTGCCGCAAGCAATTTATTTGAGCCGTTATATCCTAAGATATTTAAGGCTCTTCATATTAACAATGAAGGTCGTGCATGGAAACTTGTACGCATATTAAGGACATTTGTGCTTGTTGTTATAAGCTTTTATTTTGATGTCTGTGAAAGCCTTTATGCAGCATTATATATGATGAGAAGCACGGTTACGGGATTTACTTTCAAGACATTTACCGATGGTTCATTGCTTAAATTAGGAGTGGACTATTATGGGATGTGCATTATATTTGTTGGATGTGTAATATGGTTTATAGTAAGCCTGTTAAAAGAAAAAGGAATAGATATAAGAGAAGCACTTGACAGAAAACCATGGATTGTAAGATGGGCTGTATATGGTGCATTGATTGTAGCAATACCGGTATTTGGAAAGGTAAGTAATACGATAGGAGGCTTTATGTATGCACAGTTCTGATGACAAAAAGAAGAAATTTTTTGCATGGATGAGAGTAGTTTTATTTATGCTTTGTCTCATTGCTGTATGTTCGATATTAAAGTTTGCGATTATGCCACCAAGTTATGCAAGAGTTATAATTCATACAATGAATGACAAAGATGAGAATTATGATACTATTGTATTGGGAGCATCACATGGAAGAAGTGCTATTAATCCATATAAGCTTGATGAAAAGCTGAGTTGCAATTCGTTAAATGTGTGTATTCCAAATGAGACGATAAAGGATTCATATTATCTTTTACAGGAAGCGGCAAGGACAAATGACATAAAAACGGTCATACTTGATATTGATTATCAATATTGGTATGGGTTGAAAGAAAATAATTATTTTTCGACATTTATATATGATCAGCTTAGTTTGTCGTCTGTTAAAGCAAAATATTTTACAGATAATCTTCTGGATGAGGATTTCAGAGTGGCATTGACACGCTGGGCAGGATACAGTTATCTTATTAAAAATGCAAAGAGCAATCTTAAAACAAAGTTGACTAAAGATTATTTTGATTATAGCATAGAGTGCGTTGATAACAGAGATGGCGGTGGACCGTATCTTGGCAAAGGATTTTTTTATCGTCAGAAACTTGATGAGGATAGCGGATTTGGTGAGTTTAAGGCAATTTCGTTTGATGCTGATGGTGTTGACAAAGAGACGGTCGAGATTTTTAGAAAGATAGTAAAATATTGTAAAGACAAAAATATAAGACTTGTATGTGCCACATCTCCAATAACACCATCTATGCTTACATGCGGTGATTATGGAAAGGTTACAGAATATTTTACATCATTATGTGAAGAACAGGATGTTGAATATTATGATTTTAATCTAATAAAAGACGATGTGCTTGATTTTGAAGATACAGATTATGTTGATTATGACGGACATATGGTTGGTGAGCTTGCTGACAGGTACTCCCATGTTCTGGGAGATGTTATTAGCAGAACGCAGGAATATTATGGCAAAGAATCTTCGGAAGTAGAAAGTGTAGTATCAGATTCGTTTTATGCTTCATATGATGAAATGTCAAAAAACATGAATTATGTTCAGCTTGCTGATATGAAGGTTGAACCAATAAAACTTGATAATGGTGGGTATGCAGTTAATATAAATGCAATACTTGACGGAGGTAAGAATGTTACTCCGGAATGCCGTGTTGTTATAAAGAGCATGGATACCAAAAAAATTCTATACGACAGTGGATATAGTGATAATATGCAGTATCATTATGAGTTTGATGATGAAATATATATTGCGATAAATGTGTATGGAAGAAATAAAGGAAGCAGTGAAGAATATGAAGCAAAATCAAAGACAAAAAAGATTTTGTTAAATGATGAAACTGTAAATAAGTATCTTACTAAAAAGAAACCTTCAAATTAATTGTAAGCATCAAATTAATAAAATAATAAATTGCATTATATTTTAAACTATGATATAATTTATAAACATGGGCGATAGCCCATAAGGGCGGATTCCCGAGTGGCCAAAGGGGACAGACTGTAAATCTGCTGGCTATGCCTTCGAAGGTTCGAATCCTTCTCCGCCCATTAAGCCGGTGTGGCGGAACTGGCAGACGCACAGGACTTAAAATCCTGCGGGACTTATACTCCCATACGGGTTCGATTCCCGTTGCCGGCATAAACATATGACAGCAAAGTGGATAGATTTACACTTTGCTGTTTTTTTACGTTATTGGAGGGGTTATGGTTAATCTTGATGGAAAATTATCAGTTGTAATGCCGGCGTATAATGAGGAAAAACTCATATACAATAGTATTAAAACAACTATTTCTGTTATTTCTGGATTTGTAAAAGATTTTGAGATAGTTGCGGTAAATGATGGCAGCACTGATGCGACCAAAGAGGAAATAAAGCGTGCCATGAAAGAAGATGGCAGAGTAAGAATGGTGTCATCTGATAAAAACAGGGGTAAAGGTACGGCTATAATATCAGGCGTAACAGAGTCAGAAGGAAAATATATTGCATTTCTTGATGCGGACCTTGAACTTAATCCTTCACAGCTTGAGAGTTACCTTCGCAAGATGATTGATGATAATGCAGATGTTGTAATCGGATGCAAATTTCACAAAGATTCAAAACTAAGTTATCCTTTAATACGTAAAATAATAAGTATGGGATATTATATAATGCTGCTCATTCTTTTTCATCTTAATGTAAAAGATACGCAGACAGGATTAAAAGTATTTCGTGCAGAAGCGATAAGACCGGTGGCACATCTTGTGAGGACTTCAGGATTTGCATATGACATAGAACTGCTTGTTGCACTTAACAGGAGAGGATGTACTATTGCACAAATGCCTGTAACTGTGGTATATGTAAGGGATAAGAATACAAAAAGAATTGGAATGAAAGATATATGGCGTGCGTTTAAAGATACATGGGCTATATTTATAAGAGTTTATTTTAAACATTATTATGACTAGATATTTGCATATATAAATAAAAATTGATATAATAAAAAAGTATATGATTAATAGATGCGAAAGGACGATAAAGATGCATTACGATTATCTTGTTGTTGGTGCCGGACTTTACGGTGCAGTATTTGCACATGAGGCAAAGAAAAAAGGAAAGACCTGTCTGGTTATAGAAAAAAGAAATCATATAGCAGGTAATATATATTGTGAAAATGTTGAAGGGATTAATGTACATGTATATGGTGCACACATTTTTCACACTTCTGACAAATTTACATGGGATTATATAAATGAGTTTGCAGAATTCAATAATTATATTAATTCACCGATTGCAAAGTATAAAAATGAATTATATAACCTTCCTTTCAATATGAATACATTCAGCAAGATGTGGGGAATAAGCACTCCACAGGAGGCAAAAGATATTATTGCAGCACAGATTGCAGACCTTAATATAACAGAGCCGAAGAATCTTGAAGAACAGGCATTATCACTTGTCGGAAAAGATGTATATGAAAAGCTTATAAAGGGATATACTGAGAAACAGTGGGGAAGAGACTGCAAAGAACTTCCTTCATTTATAATTAAGAGACTGCCGTTAAGATTTGTATATGATAACAATTATTTTAATGACAGATATCAGGGAATTCCAATTGGTGGATATACTAAGATAGTAGAAAAGATGCTTGAAGGAATTGAGGTAAGGCTTGATACTGACTATCTTGCAAACAGGGAAGAATTTGATTCCATGGCAGATAAGATTGTATACACAGGGATGATTGACCAGTTTTATGATTATAAGCTGGGAGTTCTTGAATACCGTTCGGTAAGATTTGAGACGGAGACGCTTGCAACTGATAATTATCAGGGAAATGCAGTTGTCAATTATACAGAACGTGAAGTTCCTTATACAAGAATTATTGAGCATAAACATTTTGAATTTGGAAAACAGCCAGTTACGGTAATTTCAAGGGAATATTCAAGTGAGTGGCATAAAGGTGATGAGCCTTATTATCCGATTAACAATGAAAGAAATAATGAGCTGTATCAGAGATATAGAGAGCTTGCAGATAAAGAAAAACGTGTGATTTTCGGTGGAAGATTAGGCGGATATAAATATTACGATATGGATAAAGTTATTAAAGCTGCACTTGAAATGTGTAGTGAAGAATTGGTTTAAGGGGAATGAAAATGGAAAAAGAGGACAGGGAATTAATTAAGTTATTAAATGATTCTAAAAAAGGCAATAAAAACAGCTTTGAAAAATTCACAAGACTTGTATATCAGGAAGTTTATAATCTTGTTGCATTTGTCTATATAACAAAGGAATCAAGAGAGAAGCTTACCAAGCACGTTCTTGTCAGAATGTTCAAAAATGCTTCAGAGTTTGATAATGAAGAACTTGATATACATTTGTGGATTGCCCGTTTTACAACAGTTGAAGTCTATAATGTGTGCAAAAAACAGAATGGTGAATTATTTGATACACAGATTTCTGCCGAAGAGTACAATTATGATTCAATAAGTGAAGATTCAGAATTTGCAAAATGTGCAGCTGATTATAATCAGGCATTTCTTGATATAGATCAGTTAAATGAGATTATGACAGATTTTGAGGATTTTTCAAAGGGACAGAGGCTCCTATATCTTATGTTTGCATATGAGAGTTATACGATAGATGAGATTGAGGATTTACTTGAAATTGACAGCACATTTATCGGCACACAGATTATGCAGATACGAGGTATGCTCGGACTTGATATGGTATCATTGGATGGTGATGGGCCACAAGTACATGTGGCAGATGAGGATTCATCAGAGGATGAGACAGATGATGAAGATAGTTCCGATGACAGTGTACCTGAAATTGATTTTGATGATAATGACAATTATTCTGACAGATATGATGCTAAGAGTGCAAATCATGGAATTAAGGCAGATGCACGTATGAGAGGAATAATAGCAATATGTGCGGCATTAGTGGTTGTGCTTGCGGTGGTAACTGTTGCAATTGCCGGACGTATAAAGAAAAATAAGTCAAAGAGCACATTTAATCCTACGCCTGTTACAACAGCGGCAGAAGAAGCTACAACTAAGAAGTCATCAAAGAATAATAATGCAACAACAAAGGCGGCAGAGACGACAACAACTAAAGCAGCAGAGACTGATGAACAGACAGAGGCTGCAACAACTAGAAGAACGCAGACTCAAACGAATGATACTGAGGCTGCCGGAGATACCGAAGATGGTGGAAGCACAGGCGGAAGCGGTTCAGGTGACAGCGGAAGCACAGATGGAAGCGGTTCAGGCGATAGTGGAGACACAGGCGGAAGCGGTTCAGGTGACAGCGGAAGCACAGATGGAAGCGGT
>ERZ780144.567-NODE-567-length-50828-cov-22.329821_pt1 | contig 50828 bp, 48 predicted proteins | sample MGYA00511380_ERZ780144 | MGnify/ENA primary metagenome ERZ780144 (study PRJEB29588, sample SAMEA1965858) | human gut metagenome | biome: human gut; feature: human-associated habitat; material: faeces | place: Denmark | collected 2008/2010 ... | reverse complement strand
CGCAGTCAAAGTGGCGGTCCGGGTAAGCCTTGCGGAACATGCCGGTCTTGGTGGCGGCAGCCAGGTCAGCGTCCAGCACCACCAGGTCGTCGTGGCCCTCAGCGGCCAGCTCCTTCAGGGTGTTGCCGTAGCTTTCACGGGTAGCGATTTTTTTCACGTCTGCCATCTTACTTCTCCTCCTGTTCCAGCGCGGCGTAGGCGGCGTTCAGTTCTTCCATAGCGACCTTGTATTCGTCGTCGTTGGGGCCCTTGCCGTGCCAGTCCACGGAGTTGCTCATAAAGGAAACGCCCTTGCCCTTGGTGGTGTCCATGATGATGCAGGTGGGCTTGTCGTTCTCGGCATGGAAAGCCTGGACGGCGGCCTCGATCTGGTCATAGTCGTGGCCATTGATGGTCAGCACGTTGAAGTTGAAGGCCTTCATCTTCTCTTCCAGCGGCTCGCTGCTCATGACCGTCTCGGTGGAGCCGTCGATCTGCAGGCGGTTGCGGTCCAGGAACACGCACAGGTTGCTCAGGCCGTAGTGGGCGGCAAACATAAAGGCCTCCCAGCACTCGCCCTCTTCCACCTCGCCGTCACCCACGATGGCAAACACGTTGATGGGCTTGCCTGCGTGCTTGGCACCCAGTGCCATGCCGCAGGCTGCAGAGATGCCCTGGCCCAGACTGCCGGTGGACATGTCCACACCCGGCGTCTCGTTCATGTTGGGGTGGCCCTGCAGGTAGCTGCCGATCTTGCGCAGGGTCTTGAGGTCTTCCACCGGGAAGAACCCGCGCTCGGCCAGCGTGGCGTAAAGTGCCGGAGCCGCATGGCCCTTGGACAGCACGAAGCGGTCGCGGTCCGGTTTTTTCGGCTCCTTGGGGTCGATGTTCATATCCACGAAGTAGAGATAAGACAGCACCTCGGCGATGTCCAGACTGCCGCCCGGATGGCCGCACTTGGCGCTGTGAGTTCCCTCGATCACGCCCATGCGGATGTGACAGGCGTGCTTGGCAAGGGTAAGCTTTTCTGCATTTGTCATGATGGTCCTCCCGTATGAACCTCAGAAGTTGCAAGTATACAGCCGCGCAAGGCACAGCTCCCGCCGCCCCATTGCGCTATAATTCAAGTTTATATTATCTATTCTGTGCAAAAAGGTCAAGCTTCTTTCAGCAAAATGTACACAGGCGGTCAAAAACTGCTCCAAACGCTTTCTTTTTTGGTCAATTTGCAGCCCGTCCGGGGCTGTCTTGACAAATCCTGCGGCACTCTGCTATAATTTTCACGATTTCCGGCAGGAAGCCGGGCCTGCGGGCCGAAGCCCGCCTTACACTATTTTCAGCCGCCGCATTTTTGAAACAGACGCCATGAAGGGGTCTGCCGTTGGCTTGCAAGCCGACTGGCAGGCCTCTTTTTTCTGTTTTTCTGCGGCGCAGTCACAGGAGGAAACAGATGAAAACCAAAAACGCTTCTCCGGCCCGCAATGTCGTGCTGGCCGCACTCTTTCTGGCGCTGGCCTTCGTGCTGCCCATGGTGACGGGTCATCTGCCGCAGATAGGCAATATGCTCTGCCCGATGCATTTCCCCATCCTGCTCTGCGGCTTCGTGCTGGGCGGGCCGTGGGGTCTGGCTGTGGGCTTTGCGGCCCCGCTGCTCCGCTCGGTGCTCTTCGGGATGCCCCCGATGTTCCCCATCGCCATTTCGATGGCTTTTGAGCTGGCAGCTTACGGCGCCGTTTCCGGCTGGCTCTACCGCCGGGTGAAGCACACCCTGCCCATGACCTACGCCACCCTCGCGGCGGCCATGGTGGCTGGCCGCCTCGTCTGGGGCGCGGTCCGCTTCGTGCTGGCGGGCCTGTCCGGCTCGAGCTTCCCGTTCTCGGCCTTCCTGTCCGGTGCGCTCTTCACCGCTGTGCCGGGCATCATCGCACAGCTGGTGCTCATCCCCCTCATCATCACCGCTCTGCAGAAAGCAAAGCTCATGGACTAAATCCTTATAAAACAGCCAGACCGTGCCGCCGGGAGCTAAGCTCCCGGCGGCACGGTCTGTTTTTAGCTGAGCTGCTTTTGGTTGGAGAAAATGAGCGTGGAAAAAGGCTTAGGAGAATGCTGTTTTTATCACAGCCACAGGCTGCAGATAAAGGTGGCAAGCAAGCCGCCCAGCGACATAGACAGATTGCTGATGGACAGGGTCTTGAGGCCCGTCTTCATATCAAAGCCCATGCAGTTAGTGTAGACCCAGAAATAGCTGTCGTTGACGTGGCAGCACAGACGGGCACCCGCACCGGAAGCCAGGAAGATAAGGATGGGGTCGAGGCCGAGGCTGGCTGCAATGGGAGCGCAGAGCGTTGCCGCCGTCGTCACTGCGACCGTGCCGGAGCCCTGCACGACTTTCAGCAGGCCGGAGATGACGAAGGGAATGAGGATGAAGGGCAGACCGGTGTTCAGCACCATCTGTGCCAGACTGTCGCCTGCGCCGGAAACTTTAAGTACCTGGCCCAGTGCGCCGCCCGCTGCGGTGATGAACACGATGGGGCCGGCGTCCTTCAGAGTCTTGTCCATGATGTCGATGATAGCTTTTCCGCCCAGACGCTTGCCCAGGGTGATGATGGACAGGACTGCGCCGATGGCCAGAGCGATGTTGGAATCACCAACGAAGGAAACGATGGACAGGATGGGGGAATCCTCAGGCAGGATCATGCCGCAGGTGGTGTTGAGCAGGATGAGCACAATAGGCACGACAAGGGGCATCAGGCTGGCAAAGGTGCCGGGCAGGTCCTTGTCATCGTCGATGGACGGGGTAGCCTCGTCCTCTTTCTGCGCTTCTTCGTCCCGGAATGTATAGTAGCTTTCGGGCTTATTACGGAAGTAGAGCTCCGCGAAGATCCAGCCTGCGGCCGTCATGAACACTGCGCCGAATGCGCCGTAGAGGATGGCACGGCCAATGTCGATGCCCAGAAGGCCCGCTGCGGCCAGAGGGCCGGGCGTGGGAGGCACGAAGACGTGGGTGGACAGCAGACCGGCAGAGAGGCTGACGGCCAGAATGGCAAGGGGGATCTTCGTTTTCTTGTGGATAGCCTTGACCAGCGGGGTCAGGATGACGAACGCCGCGTCCGAAAAGACGGGGATGGAAACGATATAGCCGGTGATGGCCATTGCCAGGCCTGCACGCTTCTGGCCGACCAGTTTCACCGCATCATAGGCCATCCGGTTCGTGCCTTTGGCCGCGTCCAGATAGTTGCCCAGCATGATGCCAAAAATAATGACGATGCCGATGCTTTTGACCGTGCCGGAAAAGCCGCTGGTGATGGCGCTGACGGTGTCCGCGCCGCTCATGCCGCTGAGCATACCCATGACCAGCGCCGTCGCCAGCAGAGAGATGAATGCATTTGCCTTGACTTTGATACACAGGATCAGAAGGACCGCCATTCCGATCACAAAAACAAGTTCCATTGGCATAATTTTCCTCCCGGGCGCCGTTCCTCACGAACTGCCCCCGTATCTTTCTCTTCAATTTACACTTCTTATAACTCTTCTAACTCTTTTCTCCAGATTTTTCCACGCGTCACATTACTCTGCTTTTTGTTCTGCTTTTTCTTTTGCGAAGCGGGCGCGCATCAGAGGCTTGATGCCTCCTGCGGCAAGGATCTTCATAGCCTGTTCGCCCAGTGCCTCGCAGGGGTAGCTCTCGCCGGTCTCCTGCACGGTGACGACGCCCTTGACGAAGTCGAGGGTCAGGGTCTGACCTTCTTTTACCTTTTTGCTGATGCCCTTGCAGATGACCGGAACAAGGCCCAGATTGACCGCATTGCGGAAGAAGATGCGGGCGAAGGAATCTGCAATGACCGCCTTTGCGCCCATGTTCAGCAGGGCGATGGGGGCGTGCTCACGGGACGAGCCGCAGCCGAAGTTGCGGCCTGCCACCACAATGCCGCCCTGCGGGAAGTTGGCGGCGATGTTCTCGTCCACGCCGCTCAGGCAGTGGCTGCCGATCTCCTTCGGGTCGGTCAGGGCCAGATAGCAGCCGGGGTAGATCTGGTCGGTGTCGATGTTGTCGCCCACGACGATGATCTTTCCAGTGATCTCACTGTTCATAAGAATGTTCCTCCTTTTTCAAATCTCACAGAAACTCTCTGGGGTCGGTGATGCAGCCGTTCACCATGCTGGCGGCAACGGTGGCCGGGCTGGCGAGGTACATCAGAGCCTCGGTGGAGCCCATGCGGCCCGGGAAGTTGCGGTTGGTGCTGGTGATGCAGACTTCACCCGGAGCGAGGATGCCCTCATGTGCGCCGAGGCAGGCACCGCAGCCGGGGGTGGTGATGGTAGCACCGGCATTCATCAAATCCTGAATGTAGCCGGCCTTCATGCACTCCTGCATGACCTCGTTGGAAGCGGGAACGACGATCAGACGGGTATACTCGGGGATGTGTCTGCCCTTCAGGATCTTGGCAGCGATGGCGATGTCTTCCACGCGGCCGCCGGTGCAGCTTCCGATGTAGCCCTGATTCAGCTTGATGGGGCCGTTTGCCACCACCTCGGACAGGGGATGGACATTCTCGACGCTGCTGGGGCAGGCAAGGTTCGGCTCGATCTTGGAGACATCAAACACATAGCTCTCTTCGTACTGGAAATCGGGGTCGGTGAATTGCACCTCGTAGGGGCGGACAGCACGCTTATCCACGTAGTTCAGCACGTCGGCGTTGGGCTGCATATAGGCGGTCTTGGCGCCCATCTCGACCGCCATATTGCAGATGGTCATGCGGCCTGCGACGTTCAGCTTCTCGACGTAGCTGCCGGTGAAGTCGATGGCTTTATACACAGCACCGTCAGCACGGATGCGGCCCAGAACTTCGAGGATGACGTCCTTGGGGTAGACGCCCTTCTGCGCCTCGCCGTCCAGACGGACTTCGATGATCTCCGGCACACGGAACCACAGCTCGCCGGTCATCAGGATGGTGGCCATATCGGTGGCGCCGCAGCCGGTACCCATCGCGCCGAAAGCACCGTGGGTGGTGGTGTGGCTGTCGGTGGCGACCACGATCATGCCCGGGTAGATGACGCCGGCTTCCGGCATGACCTGATGGCAGACGCCGCAGTTGGTGTCAAAGTGGAAGCGCAGGTCGTTCTTCTTGGCGAACTCGCGCATCTCCTTGTGGTTTGCTGCGCTCTTGATGTCGGGGCAGGGGGCGTAGTGGTCAAAGACGAAAGCCGCCCGCTCCCGGTTCCAGACCTTCTCGCCGCCCATCTCGTAGAAGGAATAGACCGTCTGGAGATAGAGGTCGTTGATCTCGGCAAAATCGACCTTGGCGGTCACGATCTCGCCGGTGTGGACCTCGGCTCTGCCGCTGTTCTTGGCCAGGATTTTTTCGATGGCGTGCATGGTGGAATCCTCCCGTTCTCTTTTTTTGAATTTTGAATATCGTATACAATTTCTTTTCGGTGGCTCTACAGTACCACGTTTCAACGCTGTTTTCAAGAGGGAAGGGCCGCATTCTCCGCTATCTCTAAATTTCAGACATCTTTTTTGTGGAGAACGACGAATATCGTATACGATATTCCGTTTCTAAAATGTTTGACACGATATTTCGGAAATGATATTCTTAAATAGAAAAATAATAATATCCCGGTCTTTCCGTCCGGAAAAGCCGGGATCTCAGATCCTATGGAGGCACACCACACTATGGACAGCTTAAAAAAAGCCATGCCTGTTCGGGTACAGATCACCGCCATCCTGCGAAAAGCGCTCTTTTCCGGCGAGTACAAGAGCGGCGATGAACTGAGCCTGACCGAGACTGCCGAGCGGCTGGGCGTCAGCCGCACGCCGGTGCGGGAAGCATTCCAGACTCTGGAGGCCGAGGGCCTCATCGAGCTGCGGATGAACCGGGGCGCCATCGTCAAGACCATCGACGAAAAATACATCACCGACCATTACGAAATGCGCATCCTGCTGGAATCAGAGGCCGCAAAGCGCGCCGCCCAGCGGGGGATGTCGGACGCCGCCGACTACATCAAAAAGCTGGAAGCTCTGCAAAGCCATATGGACAGCGTTTCAACGGAGGAATACGAAGAGCTGAACCTTGCCGTCCACTCCGCCATCTGGGCAGCGGCAGACAACGAGCGGCTCTACAAATTCCTGTCCAGTCTCTGGAACGGCCCCAGCGTGGGCATCGCCTCCCCGAAGCTGGACCATTATATCAAGTCCACTCAGGAGCATATTGACATCCTCAAGGCCATCCAGAAGCAGGATGCCAAGACCGCCCAGAAGGAAATGGCAAAGCACATCGAGCGCAGCCTGAACAATATCCTCAAGAACTTCAAATTCCGCACATGAAAAATGGCTGGGGCCTCGCGGCCCCAGCCATTTTGTTTTGCCTATTACTTGCGGAGGAAGTCCGGCAGGGGCTTGCCCTGCTTGAGCCACTGATGATACTCGGCGGTAGCGGCGAACTCCACGTCGCCGGCGGAGTTCAGCGCAGTCTCCACAGAGTCCTGGATCACGCCGATGATGAAGCCGACACCGACCATCTGCATGGCCACATCGTTGGAGATGCCAAACAGGGAGCAGGCCATGGGGATGAGCAGCAGAGAGCCGCCGGCCACGCCGGAAGCGCCGCAGGCACCCAGAGCGGACATGGCGCTCAGGACGATGGCGGCAGGCAGGGTCACGGGGATGCCCAGCGTGTTGGCCGCAGCCAGCGTCATGATGGTGATGGTGATAGCCGCACCATCCATATTGATGGTAGCGCCCAGAGGGATGGAGACGGAATACATATCCTTATCGAGGCCCAGCTTCTCGCACAGGGCCATGTTGACGGGGATGTTGGCCGCAGAGCTGCGGGTGAAGAAAGCGGTCAGGCCGGACTCCTTCAGGCAGCGGAACACCAGCGGATACGGGTTGCAGCGCAGATAGAGGAAGATGATAAAGGGCGAAACGATGAACGCCATGAAGAGCATGGTACCCACCAGCAGGGCCAGCAGCTTGCCGTACTGGGTAAAGATGGCCAGACCGTTGCCGGCCACGTTGGTGTACACCAGACCCATGATGCCGAAGGGAGCCAGATTGATGATCCAGCGCACCACCTGCGACACAGCATCGGCGGTATCGGCGAGGAACTTCTTGGTGGTGTCAGAGCCGATATTCTTCATGGCAAGGCCGAACATGCAGGCCCAGAACAGGATGCCGATGTAGTTGCCGCTCATCAGAGAGCTGACAGGGTTGGCGACGAAGTTGGTGAGCAGGGTGCTCAGCACCTCGCCCAGACCCTGCGGCACCACGTCCGACTGAGCAGCGTCTGCCAGAACGACCGACACAGGGAACATGAAGCTGGTGATCGAAGCGATTGCAGCCGCAAGGAAGGTGGTGAGCATGTACAGCCAGATGACCGTACCGAAGCGGCGGTCCAGCTTGGAGCTGCCCTGTGCCAGTGCGCTCGCCACGATGACGAACACCAGCACCGGAGCGATGCCCTTCAGTGCGCCGACGAACAGGCTGCCCAGCTCACCGACCCAGCCTGCACCCGGCACCGCAAGCGCCAGCACCGCGCCGATGACCAGACCGACGACGATGCGAAGGATGAGGCTGACCTCATTGTACTTCTTCGCAATGGCTTTTGCACCATTCATCATATAGAACACTCCTCTGTATTTGTGCGTCCTCGACGCACACTTTTCCTGTCTCTTACTCAAAGACAGTTGTTATTATAGCACACACGGAAGAAAAGTCAAAGGTTTTCAGTGAATTTTTCGGGCTATTTCGGCAGACTTTTCGTTTTCGGCCTTCCTCCGCGCCGCCTTATGTGTTCGTCACATAAATACACAATTAAAATATTTCACCGCTCAGGGCAGAAAAATCCCCCGGCAGAGTTCGTCTGCCGGGGGTAGTCATTCTTATTTATTTTTTCTGATTTTTCAGTCGTCCAGATAGGTCACTTTGCCGGGGACGAAACCCTGGATGCCCATGCCGGGTGCATCCGAGACGGTGATATTCTTCTCGTCGAAGACCGCGCCGCCGAGGATGTGGTCCTCGCTGCAGAGCACCGGGCCGTCCAGGTCCACTTTGGTGATGATCTTCTTGGCGCAGGCCAGCTCCACGGCTGCGTTGACCGAGATCTTGGCTTCCAGCATACAGCCGATCATGCACTCCACGCCGTAGACCTCTGCCGCCGAGGCGATGCGGAGGGCGTTGGTGATGCCGCCGCACTTCATCAGCTTGATGTTCACAAAGTCGGCTGCGCCGGTCTGCATGATGCGCAGGGCATCCGCCGGGCTGAACACGCTCTCATCGGCCAGCACCGGCACACTGGCGTGGCGGGTGACGTACTGCATCCCCTCGAGGTCAGCCGCAGGCACAGGCTGCTCGACGAATTCAATGTCCAGGCCCTTCTCCTGCATCTGGTCGAGGATGCGGACAGCCTGCTTTGCATTCCACGCCTGATTGGCGTCGATGCGGAGCTTGACGTCCTTGCCCACGGCCTCGCGGACGGCGGCCAGACGGGCCACGTCCAGCTCCGGGTCGATGCCCACCTTGACCTTCAGGCAGTCGTAACTGCGCTGGATAGCGGTGCGGGCGTCCCGGGCCATCTCCTCGGGCGGGTTGACGCTGATGGTGATGTCCGTCACGATATTGCTGCGCGCGCCGCCCAGCATCCGGTAGACCGGGGCGCTGTACTTCTGGCCCAGCAGGTCCCACAGGGCCATATCCACGGCAGCCTTGGCGCTGGTGTTGTGGACGAGGGCCTTCTGCACGGCGGCGGTCAGATCCTCGAACTCGTCGAGGCCGCGGCCCAGGATGGCCGGAGCGATGTGGTCGCGGATGGCGCCGATGATGGCACCGGTGGTGTCACCGGTGATGACGCCGGTGGGAGGTGCCTCACCGTAGCCCACCGCGCCGGTGTCGGTGTGCAGCTCAACGATGACGTCCTCCACGCTGCTCACGGTGCGCAGCGCTGTCTTGAAGGGGACGCGGAGCGGGGTCGAGATACGGCCCAGCCTTACCTGTGTGATCTTCATGCCAGTCCCTCCTTATTCTTCCTGCATATGCACGGTGGCCGACAGCTTCTGGTAGGCGACGCGGGGCGTGCCGTCTTCCACATGGATGATGCCGCAGCGGGCAAAACCGTTCTTCTCGAGAAGATGCCTCATGATCTTGTTGTCAGCGTGGGTATCGGCCCGCAGGCTCTCGCAGTGCTCGAGGCACCATGCGATGACCTCAGACGCCACGCCCCTGCGGTCACCCGTCGAGGCCAGCCGGTGGATGGTGCCGTAAGGCACCTCATCGTTGAGCCACTGGCCGTCCTCGATTTTCGCGTAGGTGGGGTCCGGCCCGAGGATGAAGGCAAACACCGCCTCGAGACAGCCGTTCACCGTATAGACGAACAGCCGGTTGGAGTCGATGTCTTCTTCCAGCATCTCCTGCGGCGGATAGCTGTCGCCCCACTGGGTCGGGTTGCCCGAATCCGCCATTTCTTTCCGGGCATGGGCATAGATCTCTAAAATTTGCTCCAGATCAGAGCGCCGTGCTCCACGAAACATTCCGTTTCCACCTTCTCTTTCCGTGCGCCGCAGCGCACTCCCACATTTTTGCAGGTCTGGCTTTTATTGTAACACACTCTGCATCGTTTTTCCATCTTAAGACATCAAAAGACGTCCCGCAGACACGGGACGTCTTTTTTCGCGGTGTGCTCAAAGGTCAGGCCGGTGTGCGGGTGCGGGCCGCGCGGCTCTGGCGGTACTCACGGGGGCTCTGGCCGTACCGCTCGTGGAACAGGCGGTAGAAATAGCTGGTGTTCTCGTAGCCGACATAGGTGATGATCTGCTGGATGTTCCAGTCGCTGCGGCGCAGCAGGCGGGCGGCAGTCTCCATCCGGTGCTTCTGGAGCAATTCCTTATAAGTACGGCCTGTCTGCGCCCGGACGCACTCGCTGACATAGGCCAGAGAGACGCCGTAACTGCGGGCCACATTGGAGAGGCTGGCCTCACGGTAATTCTTGGTGATCTCATCCAAAGCCGCCTGCACCAGCTCTTCGCGGCTGACGACCGCGCCGTAGGCTTCCAGCGGGAATTTCTTGATGCTCATAGGTATCCTCCGTTGCGGCGCAGCCGGGGACAGGGGGGATGTCGGAGCCGGGCCGCGCTCAGGTCTCATAAGCGTCCCTCTGTTGGGAGGCTTCTGCCTATAATACGGCGCAGCCGGGCCGGAAATTGCATAAGACAAGAAAAAACTCCAAAATTTTTCAGACGGGGTTTCGACAAAGCAAAAGCTGCCGCCCGCCTCGGGCAGCAGCTTTTAGCTTTTCAGGAAAAGAAGAAGAGGAAAACAGAACTCAGAACATCTTCTCGTGGTGATACCGGCCCGTGCGCAGGAACTCCACCCACTCGGCGATGTTCACGGCGTGGTCGCCGATGCGCTCGAGGTACTTGATGACCATCAGCACATCCAGCGCGGCGTCCACTTTGCTGGGGTCGGCGGCGATCTCCGCCGCCAGCATCCGCTTGATGGTGTTGAAGTCGTAGTCCACCGCGTCGTCGGCGTCGATGACGGCTTTTGCCGCCGCCTCATCTTCTGCCGCAAAGGCGCTCATGGCGTCCTGCAGCATCTTGTGGGCTTTACGGCCCATCTCAATGCTCCTGCTCACGGCGGGGTCGCCCGCCTTGCGGACGCCGGCCAGATGGGGGACGATCTCCGCGATGTCGGCGGCATGGTCACCGATGCGCTCCACGTCTGTCACCACCTTCATGGCAGCAGAGATAAAGCGCAGATCACTTGCCACCGGCTGCTGACGCAGCAGCAGAGTCATGCAGCGGTGCTCGATGTCCCGCTCCATCCGGTTGACCTCGGTGTCGCCCTTGATGATGCCCTTTGCTTCCTCGGCGTCCGCCGTGCAGAGGGCTTCCAGCGCATCTTCCACCGCGTCGGCAGAGAGCTGGCTCATCTTGGCCAGCGATCCCTTCAGGGCCGCGAGGTCGGCTTCGTACTGTGTGCGTGTGCTCATATCGCAAACCCTCCTTTTTAACCGAAGCGGCCCGAGATATAGTCCTCGGTGCGCTTATCCTTCGGGGTGCTGAAAATCTCGCTCGTGGGGCCGCACTCCACCAGCTCACCCAGCAGGAAGAAGGCCGTGCGGTCGCTGATACGGGCCGCCTGCTGCATGTTGTGGGTGACGATGACCACGGTGTAGTTCTTTTTCAGCTCGCTCATCAGCTCTTCCACCTTCATGGTGGAGCCGGGGTCGAGGGCGCTGGTGGGCTCGTCCATCAGCAGGACTTCGGGCTTGACAGCCAGAGCCCGGGCGATGCACAGGCGCTGCTGCTGGCCGCCGGAGAGGCCCAGCGCGCTCTTTTTCAGGCGGTCTTTCACCTCGTCCCAGAGGGCAGCGCCCCGCAGGGAGCTTTCCACCAGCTCATCCAGCTCCGCCTTATTGCGGACGCCGTGGAGCCTGGGGCCGTAAGTAATATTGTCGTAGATGCTCATGGGGAAGGGGTTCGCCTTCTGGAAGACCATGCCCACGCGGCGGCGCAGGTCGGTCAGCTGCATCTCCTTTGAGAAAATATCCTCACCCCGGAGCCGGACGTCGCCCTCGATGCGGACGTTCGGCACAAGGTCGTTCATCCGGTTCAGGGTCTTGAGGAAGGTGGATTTGCCGCAGCCCGAGGGGCCGATGAGGGCAGTGATCTCCCGTTCGCCCACGTCCAGCGAGATGCCCTTGAGGGCCTTGAAGTCGCCGTACCAGAGGTTCAGATCTTTTGCCGAGATGACCGGCATATTGTTATCCATAAAATACCCCTTACTGTTTCTGTTTGAGCTTTGTTTTTGCCAGACGGGCTGCAAGGTCGATGAGAAGCACCAGGACCAGCAGCACTGCGCCGATGCCCCAGGCGGAGGCGAAGTCGCCGTCCTCGAAGGCCCGCAGATAGAGCAGGACGGAGAGGGTCGCGCCGTTGGATGTGTAAGCCTTGGCGATGCTGCCCGCAATGACTTCCGCCGCGCCGGCGGTGAAGAGCAGGGCCGCGCTCTCACCCACGATACGGCCCACGGCCAGGATGCAGCCGGTGACGATGCCGTCGATGCTGCAGGGCAGCACGATGGTGCGGATGATGTGCCACTTGCCCGCGCCGAGGCCCAGAGCGCCCTCCCGGTAGCCCTGCGGCACCGTTTTGAGGGACTCCTGCGTGGTACGGATGATGGTGGGCAGGTTCATGACCACCAGCGTCAGGCTGCCGGAGAGCAGGCAGGTCTTGAAGCCCATGGTCTGGGCGAAGACCAGCATGCCCACGAGGCCGTAGATGATGCTGGGGATGCCCGCCAGCGTCTCATTCGTGAACTCGATGACCTCAATGAGCTTCCGGTTGGAGGCGTACTCCGTGAGGTAAACTGCCGCGCCCACGCCCAGCGGAAGGACGATGAGCAGGGTGAGCAGGATGACATATAACGTGTTGAGGATAGCGGGCAGGATGCCGTCGGTGCCTTTGAGGACGCTGGCGGTGGTGGAAAGGAATTCCCAGCTGATGTGGGGGATGCCCCGCACCAGTACCAGCCCGATGACGCCCACCGTGAGGGCGATGACCAGCACTGCCGCCGCCCAGACCAGCGCGGTCATGATGACGTTCCATGTGCGGCGGGAGGGAGAGAAGTCACTTTTCATCCTTGTTTCCTCCCTTCAGCACAGCGTTGAGCAGCACATTGATGACCATGATGAAGACGAACAGCACCAGCGCGATGCTGAACAGCGCCTGCTTCTGCAGGCCGCTGGCGTAGCTCATCTCCTTGGCGATGGCCGTGGTCAGGAAGGTGACGCTGCGGAAGAGGCTGTCCGGCATATTGGGGCTGTTGCCGGCCACCATCATGACGGCCATTGCCTCGCCGATGGCGCGGCCGATGCCCAGAACGATACCGGCTGCAATGCCGCTCTTGGCCGCCGGGATGCTGATCTTGAACCATGTTTCCGTATCGGTCGCACCCAGTGCCAGACTGCCCTGCTCATACTCGGGCGGCACGGCGTTGAGGGCCGTCACCGACACCGACACGATGCTGGGCAGTATCATGATGGACAGCACCACGATGGCCGACAGCAGGCAGGCGCCCGACGCCTTGCCGAACACCTTCGCCACCGCAGGCACCAGCACCTGCATGCCCAGCAGGCCGAACACCACGCTGGGGATGCCGCTCAGCAGCTCCACTGCCGTGACGACCACATTGCGCACGCCGGGAGCTGCCGCTTTCGAGAGGAACACTGCTGTCAGCAGGCCCACCGGCACGCCGATGAGGGACGCGCCCAGGGTGCCGTAAATACTCGAAAGCACAAAGGGCAGGATGCCGTACTTCGGCTCGGACGCCGTGGAAGCCCACTCAGTGCCGAAGAGGAAGTTCAGCGGGCCGATCTTTCCGATGGCGGGCAGGCCCGACAGGAACATATAGATGGTAATGACAGCCACGCAGCCCACAGCAAGGATGCCGCAGAGGAAGAAGATGGCGTTCATGACAGCTTCCAGCCATTGGGCCGGGGTGCGGGGCAGCTCGAATTTTTTCATAAAAACACCTGAGGGATCCCCTCACAAAGTTACTCGTTCACCGGCACAGCGCCTGCGGTGCGGATGAGGTCGGCAGCGTCGGTGCTGGCAGCAAAGTCGAAGAACGCCTGAGCCTGAGCGGAGAGGGTGACGGAGTCGTTGGTGACGAACACGAAGGGACGCTGCACCTCATAGCTGCCGTCCTTGACGGTCTCCTCGCTGCACTCCACGCCGCCGACGGTCACAGCCTTGACGGTGTCGCCGATGGCAGACAGGGAAGCGTAGCCGATGGCCAGCGGGTTGGCCTCCACAGCGCTGATGACAGCGCCGGTAGCCGTCAGCTCCTGCGCATACTTGCAGGAATCCTTGACGTCCACGATGCTCTCGAAGCCATCGCGGGTGCCGGAGCCAGCCTCGCGGCCCACCAGAACGATCTCGCCGTCGTCGCCGCCGACCTCGGACCAGTTGGTGATCTCGCCGGTGAACATCTGCTTGAGCTGGTCAACGGTCAGGTCCTCGACCTTGCTGTCCTTGTTGACGATGATGGCGATGCCGTCCAGAGCTACGATGGTGCCGGTGACGCCGGTCTCGTCAGCCTTCAAGGCGCGGGAAGAAAGGCCGATGTCCAGAGTCTTGTCGGCAGCGCCGGTGATGCCTGCGCCGGAACCGGTGGGGTCATAGCTGATGGTGACATCTGGCTCGATCTCAGCGAAGCCCTCGGTCAGGGCGGCGATGACGTTCTTCATAGAGGTGGAACCACCGGTGGCGACATTGCCGGACAGCGCAGCCGTAGAAGAAGCGGAAGCTGCGGTGCCGGATGCGGCGGCAGAAGAGGCAGCAGTGGAAGAAGCTGCACCGCCGCAGGCGGTCAGGGCAGCAGCAGCGGCAGCGGTGCCGCAGATGGACAGGAACGAACGACGAGTGATCTTTTTCATCATAATATCTCCTTCAACTGGGCCGGCCCTTTTGTTCTGGCCGGGCTGTTTTCCTTTTCCTTGTTGTGTCTCTCTTGGGACGCCTTTATTGTAGCGCACCACCCATCCGGCTGCGACCATGGCGGCGCAAAATGCAGGTAAAGCTTTGTGCGGTGTTTTTGCGCTGCTGTCATCCTCTGGTAAAGCCGGTGTGGAAAACAGGACACTCGATTTTACATTTCCGGTCAAACTGTCAAAAATCCGCACGTTCCTTTGTGCATCCCGCCCGCTGAAGGGTGCAAAAAAGGCTGCTTCACAGAACGTAAAGCAGCCTTTCAGAGCCTATGATCGAATCAGAATTTCTCTTCCGTGCCGTCCGGGCGGTAGAGCCGGACGTATTTCCGCCACTTGTCCGCGCCCATCACCCGGCTGTAGCAGTCGGCCAGCTCTTTGTTGGCCGTCTCCGCATCCAGTGTCTCCCCCTCAGCAGGCAGGACCAGCACCCGGAACCATGCGTCGAAAAGATGCTCCGTCCAGCCGGTGTCAACGGCCCCGCAGCGGGCATAAAAGCCCAGACGCCGGACGGCCATGGCCTCGTCGTCAGCCTTCTCGGGACACTCGGCCTCGATGAGGATGGCCTTTGCGCCCTCCTCGTGGGCGGGCAGAGCGGCCAGCAGACGTGCGCCAATGCCGGTGCTGCGGTAGGCGGGCAGGACGGAGAAATAGTCCAGCTGGCTCACTTCACAGCCCATAGGCCGCACCATCAGCAGATAGGACACCAGCGTCTCCCCCTCGAACACGCCCCAAGTGTGGGCCATGCCGGCGGCTTCGCTGTTCAGTATCATGCTCAGGGGTTTCAGCTCGCTGGGCGGGAAGTCGCGGCGCATCTCGTCCAGATACACCCGCGTCAGCTCGTCGGCGGTGAGTTTCTTCCACGTAAAGTTCTGGGGCTTCATATCAAAATTCCTTTCCGATAAAAATACCGCCGGGCCGGGCGCAGCGGCCCGTTCCCGGCGGTGTCCGAGAAGCTGTTTGCGTAAGAAAACAGCTTCTTGGTTACAGCTGCTTGCGCAGGGCATCGTACACAGCCTGCACATCGCCCTTGATGACCACCTGGCAGGCGTTCTTGGCCGGGCGGATGACGCCCTCTGCGCCTGCGGCCTTGGCAGCGGCCTCGTCCACGGAGGCGTAGCTGTGTACCTCAAAGCGGAGGCGGGTGGCGCAGTAGTCCACCTTGGCGATATTATCCTTGCCGCCGAGAGCTTTCAGGATGCCGGAGGCCAGTGCCTCGCTCTCGGCAGAGCTCATGCTGGGCGTCTCGGCCCCGCCGTTCTTATGGTTGTGATAATACTTGCGTCCAAAATAGAAGCAGGCCATGGCCACCATGGCGAGAACGATCTTGAACGGCAGCGTGATCGGAAGGAATGTGACGATGAGCGCGATAACGATAGCGGCGATCCAGCTGTAAATATCCATTCCCAAAAACATACGATAATTCCTCCTTTGGGGAACGATGCGGCGGGCGCTTCCGGCAGGAAGCCGCCCGGACCCAGTCCGGGTACAACACCATATTAACATACTGCCGGGAAAAAAGAAAGCCTTTTCGGGCATCTTTCGGCCCGAGAGCTTGCATCCCGGGCCGGAATCGGGTACTATAAAGACAGTATATCCCCAATACACGGAAGGAGCATCCTTATGGAATGGACTGATATTCGCCTGACCGTATCCAAAGCCGACGCCGAGGCCGCTGAGGCCGTGGCCACCATGATCGCGGAGGGCGGCATTTATATCGAAGACTACAGCGACATCGAGGAGCAGGTGGAGCAGATCGCCCACGTGGACCTCATCGAGCAGGAGCTGCTGGACAAACCCCGGGACACCGTCATCATCCACATGTACCTCGAGCCGGGCGCTTCGCCGGTGGAGACGCTGGCCCTCATCGCGGCCCGGATGGAGGCCGCAGGCATCCCCTACACCTCTGAGACCGAGGGGGTGGAGCAGGAGGACTGGCAGAACGGCTGGCGCAAGTATTACCACCCGATGGACGTGGGCCAGCGCCTCGCCATCGTGCCGTCCTGGCAGGACTACGATACCGACCGCGTCAAGCTCATCCTCGACCCGGGCCTTGCTTTCGGCACCGGCGGCCATGAGACCACCAACCTCTGCCTCGAAGTGCTGGACGAGCGGGTCAAGGGCGGCGAGCGGGTGCTGGACATCGGCACCGGCAGCGGCATCCTCGCCATCGCAGCCCTCAAGCTGGGTGCAGCCGTGGCTGAGGGCGTGGACATCGACCCCGTGGCCGTCCGCACCGCCGGCGAGAACGCCGCCCTCAACGGCGTGGCCGACAAGCTCACCGTCCTCGTGGGCGATCTGTCCGACAAGGCCAGCGGCAAGTACGACATCATCACGGCCAACATCGTGGCCAACGCCATCATGTCCCTGGCCCCCGCCGTTCCCGGCCTGATGGCCGACGACGCCGTCTTCATCGCCAGCGGCATCATCGACAGCCGGAAGGATGAGGTCATCGCCGCGCTGGAAGCCGCCGGCCTCGCTGTGCTGGAAGTGAAGGAGAAGCGCGGCTGGGAGTGCATCGTCTGCAAAAAAGCGTAAGACCAACCTCTCAGTCAGTGCTTTGCACTGCCATTGCCGGGTTGCGGCTCCCAGCATTCGCTTCGTGCTTGAAAAGCACTTGCGCCTTGCTGGCCGCGGCCCCAACAACGACTCCCTGCTTCCGCCACTGGCGGCGGTCGTCGTTATTGCCCCTAATAGGGGAGCCTAAGATGTAAAGGATCAAAAATATGCCGCACCGTTATTTTACCACTGAAATTTCCGACGGCACCGCCGTGCTGCGGGGGGCCGACGCCCACCATCTCTCCCGCGTGATGCGGGGCAAACTGGGGGACACCGTCATCCTCTGCGACGGCAGCGCCGTCGAGTATACTGCCACCATCACCGGTTTCGGCGACGAGACGGTGGAGTTCAGCGTGGAGCCGGGCTACCCCAGCGCCGCAGAGCCCACCGTGGACGTCACCCTGCTGGTGGGTTATCCCAAGCAGGACAAGCTGGAGCAGGTCATCCGCCACGGCGTCGAGCTGGGCTGTGACCACTTCATCCCGTTTTTCAGCCGCTACTGCGTGGCCGCGCCCAAGAAGGAAGAGCAGAAAAACGAGCGCTACAACCGCATCGCCTTTGAAGCCGCCAAGCAGTGCGGCCGGGGCATCCTGCCGGATGTGGCCCTTCCGCTGCCCAACTTCGGGGCTGTCTGCCGCAGCCTCGACCAGTATGACCTCGTGCTCTTCTGCTACGAGTGCGGCGGCGCACCCCTGCGCCAGCTGCTGGCTGAGGCCACGCCCGCCGATGGCGAAAAGCTGAAGATCGCCATCATCACCGGCGCAGAGGGCGGTTTCGCCGCCGAGGAAGCCGAGATGGCCGCAAAAGCCGGCGCAAAGACCGTCGGCCTCGGCCCCCGCATCCTCCGCTGTGAGACGGCCCCGCTGGCCGTTGTCTCTGCCGTCATGACCCTGACGGGGAACCTCGAGTAAGTTCTGACATGAGAAACGGCGTCCCGCCGAGGTGGGACGCCGTTTTTCTTTATCTTGCATCTGCATCCCGCAGGGCCTTTTTGATGGTCAGCAGGTTCTGCGGGCTCATGGAGAAGCTGCGCAGTCCGAGGTGGAGATACTGGGTCGCGTTGACGGCATTGCCGACGGCGAGGCCGCAGATGGTGACGGGGATGTCCGCTTTCCTGGCGGCGTCCACCACCATGGCGATGAGCTTTTTCATGGCCGGACTGGCGGGGCGATAGTAGTGCTCGGCAATGGCCAGTTCCCGGCTCACCGCGTGGGTGTACTGGGTCAGATCGTTGGTGCCGATAACGAAGAATCGGCAGCCGTGGGCAGTGAAGTCCTCTGCCGTCAGGCAGGCGGCGGGTACGCTGAGCATGACGCCGAAGGGGACGTCAGGCTCGAACTCCACGCCCCGCTCGGTGAGCTTGCGGCGGCAGTGGTCTACCACCTGCATGGCGGAATCCCAGTCCTCGATGTTCGTCACCATGGGGAACATGACCCGCAGCGGGCCTTTTGCGGCGGCACGCATGAGGGCGCAGATCTGTACTGCCATCTGGGGCAGATTGCGCAGGCTGCTGCGGATGCCCCGCAGGCCCAGCTTGGAGGACTGGACGCCCTGATAGGCGTCGGCCATGGTGCGGTCGGCGCCGAAGTCGAAGGTGCGCACCGTCACTGTCCTGCCCCTGGCGGCGGCGAGGCAGGAGGTGTAAAACAGATACTGCTCCTGCTCGTCCATGGCGTGGCCGGGCATCATCATGTAGCTGCTGCGCAGCAGGCCCACGCCGGACGCGCCGGACTCCATCGCGGTCCCCACGTCCTCGGGGCCGAAGCAGTTGGCCAGAAGCTCGAACTCCTCGCCGTCCCGGGTGCGGTTGGGCAGCTCAAGCTGGGCGTTCAGCTCCTTGTTCTGGCGCTGCATCTCGCAGATGCAGGTGATGGCGCTCTGCCGGGCGGCGGCATCCGGGTCAAGGATGCACTCACCCTCGGTGGCGTTCAGGATGACCTCGCGGCCGTCGCAGTCTTTCAGGAAATCTTCGCCCACCTGGGTGATGCCCGGGATGTTCAGCGAGCGGGCGATGATGGCCGCATGGCTCTGGCCGCTGCCCTCGGCGGTGATGAGGCCGAGGATGCGGCCCGCCGGGACGCTGAACAGATCGGTGGGCATGAGCAGGTCAGACGCAAGGATGACCGGGTGGTCGAGGGCCAGCCAGCTGCGGATCCGGTGGCAGAGGATGTTGGTGATGCGCTGGGTCACGTCGAGGATGTCCACGCTCCGCAGCTGCATGTAGGCATTGTCCTTCATGGCGGCCAGCTGGGCGGCGTAGCGGTGGCCCACACGGTCCATCGCCTCGGCGGCACCGACGCCGGCCTTTATCTGGAAAGCCACTTCATTCATGAAGCCCTCGTCTTCCAGCATCATGCTCTGGAACAGGAAGATAGCCTGCTCCGAGGGCGCGGCGCGGCCGGCCATCTCGTCCAGCTCCTGCTGAGCGACCTTGATGGCGTCTTCCAGCGCCTGCTTTTCCTGTTCGGGGTGGAAAGGCCCCTCGCCGAACACCAGCGGCGGGCGGTCCAGCCGGCTGACCTGACCCAGCACGAGGCCGGGCGATGCGGTAAAGCCCTTATATACCTTCATGTTTCCATCTCCTCCGGCGGCACTCTGCCGGTCAGCGCCCGGCAGACCAGTGCCTGCAAAAAGGTGTTGGGCAGCAGAGCGGCCCGTGCGGCCTGCGCCGGGCCTGCTTCACCCTCGAACAGCGGCTCGAAGCTCCTGAGGCGCTCGAAGTCGCATTTTGCAAGGAAAGCTTCTCCCAAAGTACGGGTGGTGTAGTAGGGGGCGGGGTCTACGCCCACGTCCTCGGCCGCGGCTTCCAGCGGGGCAAGCTCTGCATCTGAGAGTTTTGCCAGCAGGAGAGCAGCGTCTGCCGTCAGGGTGGAGGGGTGCTTTTCCCGCACGTCCTTCTGGACGGCCTCGAAGGCCGCATGGAATGCGGCAGCATCCGCGCTGCTCTCAGCCCCGCTGTCCACAGCGTAGGCGCAGCCCCGCAGCCGCCCGAAGGCCCGCAATGTATCGTGGTAGCCCAGCTCGATGTTCCGCCGGGCAGTGGCGGGCTCGAAGCGGAGGATGTCGCCCAGCTCCCAGTAGCTTCGGATGAGGGTGGTGGGCAGGCCGGTGCGGTTGGGGCGGGTGATGCCCACACCCTCCAGGTCCACACAGACCAGCTCTTCTGCACCCATCTTCTGGGCCAGCGCGGTGGGCATATTGTCCCGGTAGCCGCCGTCGAGGTAAGACACCCCGTCGATGGTGTGGGCCCGCAGGGCGGGGAAGCAGGCTGCAGAGGCCAGCAGGTAGTCTTTCACCTTGCCCTCGGGGATGTCTTCCAGCGGAAGCTCCCGGGCCTTGAGGGTCTTCTGCTCCACGGTCACGAGGCCCAGCCGGATGGGGCTTTTGCGGAGTTTCTCTTCGTCCAGCACCCGCTCGACGATCTCTTCCAGCGGAGTGACGTCCATGCCGCCCTGAGTCACAGCGTCTTTGAGGAATGCGTGCAGCTCAGAAAGCGGCGCATCCTCGGCGGGCAGCTCCATCACATCCTGGCTGCGGATGGTCAGCCACATGTCCCGGGCCGTCTCGTAGAGGTCGAGGGCGAACATGGCGCCGTTCAGGCTGCCGACGCTGGTACCCGTAATGATCTGGGGCCGCCAGCCCAGCTCGGTCAGCGCCCGCCAGACGCCCACCTGATAGCTGCCGCGGGCGCCCCCGCCCGCCAGCACCAGCGCCCTTACAGGGGTGTTGTTCTGCGCCATGTTTTCTGCCTCCTTTGATGCGTTCCGGTTTTGCCTAGATTATAGCATATTTCCCGGGAGATTTCTCTCTGTTTTTGTAACAAAAAATGTGCTATAATAAATTCACCTTGCCAGAACGATTCAGGAGGACGACAGATGCACCGCAAGCAATGGATTTTCGACATGGACGGCACCCTCACCGACAGCATGACCGTGGTGTGGCAGGGCGCACCGCTGGAGCTGCTGCGCCGCTATGGCCGCACCGCAAGACCCGGCATCCACGATGTTCTGCTGAGCATGGGGATGGTGGAGGGCGCGGAGTATCTCATCCGCACCTACGATCTGCCCCTGACCCTCCGGGACTACGAGCCTGCCATGCGGCAGGTCATCCGGGACCTGTACAAAAAAGTTGAGCTGAAGCCCGGCGTCCGGGAGATGCTGGCCCGGCTGAAAGCCGAGGGCGTGCGGATGTGCATCTGCTCCAACACCTGGGCAGAGCAGTGCGAAGAAGTGCTCACCCGGCTGGGCGTCGCAGACTATTTCGAGTTCTTCTACACCGCGCAGGGCGCGAAGAGCAAAGCCCACCCCGAGGTGTTCCACGAAGTCCTCGAGCGGCTGGGCGGCAGCGAACCCGCCGACGCCGTCGTCTGCGAGGATGCCGTCTACGCCATCCGCACCGCCAGGCAGTGCGGCTTCTACCTCATCGACATCGAGGATGAGACCAGCGCTGCCGATCAGCCCGAATTGCAGCGCCTCGCCGACCAGTACATAACGGATTGGACGCAGCTGGACTGGACAAAATTATAAAGAAACGGGGAGGCCCTTCCGGGCCTCCCCATTGTTTTATCGGAACTGCTTTTCCAGATAATCTTTCAGCGCCGTGCGGGCTGCAGGCTCCCGCCCGCGGGGGACAGGGACCCGTGCGCCGCTCTGCATCCAGAACTCACCCGCCGCCAGCTGGGACACCGCCGCCAGATTGACCACATAGGAGCGGTGGAGCTGGACGAAGCGCTCATCCGTTAAAAGCGGCTGTGCCACCTGTGCGAACGGCACCCGGACGGACAGGGACGGCACATCCTCGCCGCTGGCGAGATGGAAATGCACCACATGGTGGGTACACTCGAGGTATTCGATGTCCGCGAAGGGCAGCACCCGCAGACCCGACGCCGTGGCTACCGGGATGGCCGGGCCGTACTCCGGCTCGGCGGCCCGGGCCAGCAGAGCGTCCAGCTGTTCCGGCGGGACAGGCAGCAATAAATACTGCATGGCGTCCACCCGGTAGGCGCTGTAGGCGTGGGCGGGCGTGTGGGCCAGAAAAGCCAGCGGGCTGCGCCGCCCCCGGCTGCGGAGTGCAGCCGCCGCCTGCAGCGACGCGGCGGCTGCCGTGGACGGCAGCTCAATGAGGTACAGCTCGTACCGCTCCCCGGCGTCGTCCCGGGCCAGCAGGGTCTCCGGGCTGTCCAGCTGCTCGATGATGCAGGCGTCGTCCCGCCGGGCATAATAGTCGAGACACTGCCGCTCCACCCGGCTGCGGAGGACGCTGTCCGGGCTGCACACCGCGATATGAAATATCATTCCGAAGCCCCCTTTCGGGCCTGCCGCCGGCGCTTGCTTTTTCGGCCCGGCGGGAGTATCATTGCTCTGAGAAGCCGTTTTCATAAGCATTGCGCACCCCGCTCACGAAAACAGCTTCTGAAAAACAGAAGGAGAAACTGCTATGGAAATGCCTCTCGTCAGCATCATCGTCCCTGTGTACAATGCCCAGAGCCACCTGAGCCGCTGCCTCGAAAGCATCTGTGGGCAGGAGTACAAGAACCTCGAGCTCATCGTCATCAACGACGGCTCCAAAGATAAGAGCCTGCCCGTCTGCGAGGAGTTCCGCAAAAAGGACAGCCGCATCCTGCTGGTGGACAAGGCAAACTCCGGCGTGTCCGACACCCGGAACCTCGGCCTGAAGCTTGCCGGCGGCAAGTACGTCCAGTTCGTGGACAGCGATGACTACATCGCCCCGGACTACACGGCCCGGCTGGTGGAGGCGGCAGAGAAGACCGGTGCCGACCTCGTCATCTCGCCCTACACCATGGTCATCCCCGCCGGGGCGTCAAAGCCGGAACAGGTGCTGGAAAAGATCCAGGACGACCTCGGCGTCATGCACGTTGCACGCCCGCCGGAGAACCGGGAATACGGTTTCCTGCCCGAGGGCGTCTACGACAAGGACACCTTCGCCCGCCGCCTGATGGATAAGCCCGCCTCTTACTTTTACAGCGTGCTCTGGAACAAGCTCTACCGCCGCGACATCCTCACCCGGCACGACATCCGCTTTACCAGCGAGATGCGCTGGGCCGAAGACCTCGTGTTCAACATGCAGTATATCCAGTACGCCGAAGTCTTTGCGTCCATCCCGCAGCCCGGCTACTACTACGTCCAGAACCCTCAGAGCATCTGCCACACCCAGATAAAGCCTGCCACTCTGGTGCAGAACAAGATCCAGGTGTTCCACTACTACAAGGACCTCTACACCCGGCTTGGGATGTATGAGCAGGTGCGGCCCCAGCTCTACAAATTCCTCATCGACATCGCCGAGAGCACTTACCCCTCCGGCCCTTTCAAGAAGGTCATCGATGAGGCGAAAGCCTACTGGAAAGAGCACAAGGCAGAGATCTCATCCTAAAGAAAAGCGGGAGGCCCCTGCGGGGCCTCCCGCTTTTGTTGAAATTCAACCTCTCACCGCTCCATCCCGCTGACACGGGCATGTCGCGGAGCTCCCCTAATAGGGGAGCCTTTTAGAGGAATTTTACGCTCCGATGGCGGCACACTTCTTAGCCAGCCAGTCGCGCTCGTCCTCGGTCAGGCGGGGGGCCAGCTTCTCGAAGACCTCGCGGTGGTAGGCGTTCAGCCAATCCAGCTCGTCGCGGCTCAGAACGCCCGGGACGATGGGGGAGGTGGCGATCGGCACGAACGTGATGGGGCAGAATGCCAGGAACTCGCCGTACTGGTTGGATGCCTTGTGGCAGCACTCCAGCTCATTCTCGATGCGGATGCCCACGACGCCGCCCTCATAGACGCCCGGCTCGTCGGTGACGATCATGCCCGGCTTGAAAACGGTGGTGTTGCGGCCGTTCAGGGCGTGGGGGCCTTCGTGGACGTTGCCCACATGGCTGACGCTGTGGCCGGTGCCGCAGCGGTAGTTGATGAGGTGGCGCCACAGCGGCTCACGGGCGATGGTGTCCAGCATATGGCCGTCGCAGTAGTCCAGCCAGACAGCCCGGGCGATGTCGATGTGGCACTGTAAAGTCCAGGTGTAGAACAGGCGCTCGTCCTCGGTCAGCTCACCCAGCGGGTAGGTGCGGGTGATGTCGGTGGTGCCGTCCATATAGGTCGCGCCGCTGTCCACCAGCAAGAAGCCCTTCTTCTCGAGCTTTGCGTGGTCTTCCTCGGTGGCGTGGTAGTGCATCATGGCGGCGTTGGGGCCGTAAGCTGCAATGGTGCCGAAGCTCTCAGTCAGGAACTTGTCCTGTGCGCTGCGGTACTTGTGGAGGATCTCGTCGATGGTCAGCTCGGTCAGCTCTTCGCCGGCAGCCAGACGGTTCTCCAGCTCGATCTGGAAGCGCACCATAGCCACGCCGTCCCGGATGTGAGCTTCGCGGGTGTGAGCCAGCTCGACTTCGTTCTTGACGCCCTTCATGGGCAGCAGGGGGTCGGCCTCGTCCTTGACGGTCAGAGCCGGGTTGGCCTGCAGGGTCTGGTAAACAGCGTAGTTGACGGAAACGGGGTCGGCCAGAACGGTCTGCTCTTCGGCCTGGGCGGCGAGGAAGGTAAGCACATTGTCGTACTCGGCCAGCTCCACGCCGTTTGCCTTCAGCTCCGCAGCAGCCTCAGCGCTGACGCGGGCGGTGTTGATGAAGAGGGTCGCCTTATCGGGGGTCACATAGCAATAGGCCATGGCATAGGGGGTACACTGGATGTCCATGGCGCGGAGGTTGAGCAGCCATGCCAGATTGTCCAGCTTGCCCACCAGCTGTGCGGTGCAGCCCAGCTCAGAGAGCTTCGCACGCAGCTGGCCCAGCTTCTCGGCAGGGGAGAAGCCTGCGTACTCTTTCGGCAGGAGCCATGCCGGGGTGGCGGGCAGGGCGGGACGGCCCTCCGTCCACAGCTCGTCCTCAAGGTTCAGCAGCTTGATGGTGCCTTTCTTGGCGTCCAGTTCTTTCTGCAGGCTGCGCACCAGACCGCAGGAAGCAGTCAGGCCGCAGAGGCCCAGCTTGCCGCCCTCGGGCAGGACTTTGCCGCAGTACTGCTCGGCGGTGGGAACGCCCGGCTCGCCCATCCGCATCAGCTGGATCTCCGTGCCGGCGATCTCCTTCTCGGCCTGCACGAAGTAACGGCCATCGGCCCAGACAGCGCTCTCGGTCATGGTGACGACGAAGTTGGAGTTCTCGCCGTGGAAGCCGGAGAAGTAGGTCAGGGCAGTGTAGTGGTCGGGCATATACTCGCTGGCGTGCGGGTCTCCCACCGGGATGAGGTAGACGTCCACGCCGTTTGCCTTCATGGCCTCGCGCAGGGCGGCCAGACGCTCGGGAACGGTATTCATGCTCATGTCAAAAAGCCTTCTTTCTTTATTCTGCCGGAAAAACGTCCGGCGGCGATGGTTTGCTGTACCTTATTGTATCATTCCGGGGCGCAGAATGCAATTCGCAGGGTTCATTTTGCTCCTGCCGCCCGAAAACGCAAGCAAATTGCAAAAAATGTTACAAATTTCTCATCAAAAAGGCCGGTTTGCCATTGACAGCCTTGTTATAATAGGGGTGTAGGAATTTTACGGGTCAGCACTCAGCGGCCCGGACTGCTTGTAAGGCCCGACGGGCCTGCTGGGCAGCGCCGTTGCGGCGTCTGCATAAAAGAAAGAGGCATTTCAGACTATGACCAAAATCGATATTTTCTCCGGCTTCCTTGGCGCCGGTAAGACCACCCTTATCAAGAAGCTCATCAAAGAGTCCTTTGCAGGCCAGAAGGTCGTGCTCATCGAGAACGAGTTCGGCGAGATCGGCATCGACGGCGGCTTTTTGAAGGAGTCCGGCATCCAGATCAATGAGCTGAACGCCGGCTGCATCTGCTGCTCTCTGGTGGGTGATTTCCGCACCGCCCTGCAGCAGGTGGTGGAGCAGTACCACCCCGACCGCATCGTCATCGAGCCCTCCGGCGTCGGCAAGCTGTCCGATGTGACCCGCGCTGTCGAGGGCGTGGCCGAGCATCTGGATGTTCAGCTGAGCAGCTTCGTTACCGTGGCCGACGTCAACAAGGTCAAGATGTATATGAAGAACTTTGGTGAGTTCTACGACGACCAGATCAGCCACGCAAGCTGCATCATCCTGAGCCGCACCCAGAACGCCACCGAGGAAAAGATCGCCGCCGCTGTGGCCATGCTGCGTGAGAAGAACCCCACCGCTACCATCGTCACCACCGCCTGGGACTCCCTGACCGGCGAGCAGATCCTGAAGGCCATGTCCACCAAGGACGACTTCAAGGCTGAGCTGATCGCTATGGCTGCCAAGGCTAACGCAGAGCACGCCCACGAGGACGAGGAAGAGGAGCACGAACATCATCATCACCACGACCACGATGATGACCACGACGAGCATTGCTGCTGCGGTCATCATCATGATGACGACGATGATGAGGATGAGCACGAGCACCATCACCACCACGACCATGATGACCACGACGAGCATTGCTGCTGCGGCCATCACCATGACCACGATGACGATGATGAAGATGAGCATGAGCATCATCACCACCACGACCATGATGACGATGACCACGACGAGCATTGCTGCTGCGGCCATCATCACCACCATCATCATGACCACGACGCCGATGAGGTCTTCACCAGCTGGGGCGTCGAGACGGCCAAGAAGTTCTCCAAGGCTGACATTGAGCACGCCCTCACCGAGCTGGACACCGGCAATTACGGCATGATCCTCCGCTCCAAGGGCATCGTGGACGGCGGCGCAGACGGCTGGCTGGAGTTCGACTACGTTCCCGGCGAGTGGGAAGTCCGCGCACGCGGAGCAGACGTCGGCGGCAAGCTGGTGGTCATCGGCTCCAAGCTGGATGAAAAGGCCATCGCCGCACTGTTCGGCTGCTGATCGACCCTGAAAGGATAAAAGATTATGGCAAATGAGATCCCGGTTTACCTGTTTGTGGGCTTCCTCGAGAGCGGCAAGACCAAGTTCATTCAGGAGACCTTTGAAGACCCCAACTTCGACTCCGGCGACAAGACCCTTCTGCTGGTCTGCGAGGAGGGCGAAGAAGAATACAATGAGAAGAAGTTCGCCTTCCCCGGCGTGACGCTCTACAACCTCGAGGACAAGGCCGAGCTGAACCCCCAGAACCTCGCAAAGCTGGCTAAGGAGGCCGACGCAGGCCGCGTGGTCATCGAGTACAACGGTATGTGGATGCTGCAGGACCTGGCAAACAATCTGCCCGAGAACTGGATCGTCTACCAGTGCATCGCCACCGCCGACGGCACCACCGCGCTGACCTACGCCCGCGACAACTCCATGCGTGCGCTGATGCTGGACAAGATCGCCCGCAGTGAGCTCATCGTCTTCAACCGCGCCGAGGCCGTCAACAACGACGCCGCCCGTCAGGAGCTGCACAAGCTGGTGCGTCAGGCATCCCGCAAGTGCGACATCGCCTACGAGTTCAAGGACGGCAGCGTGGCTTACGACGACATCCCCGACCCGCTGCCCTTCGACATCAACGCCCCGGTCATCGACATCCCGGACGACGATTACGGCATCTGGTATATGGACTGTCAGGACGAGCCCCAGAAGTACGCGGGCAAGACCGTCAAGTTCCTCGCACAGGTCTGCCAGACCAACCGCGCCGGCAAGAACAGTTTCGTGCCGGGCCGGTTCGCCATGACCTGCTGCGTACAGGACATCCAGTTCGTGGGCTTCCCCTGCAGCTACGACGGCTACAAGGCCCTCGAGCAGCGGGCATGGGTCAAAGTGACCGCAAAGGTCGGCTATAAGTTCCATAACATCTACCGCGGCAAAGGCCCGGTGCTCACCGCACTGTCGGTGGAGCCTGCCGAGAAGCCGCTGAACGATGTTGTCACCTTCTCCTAACTACAACATAACCAAGGAGGTCATGGCATGAAAGCAATCTTCCGCATTCTGGGTACTGCCGCCGCTGTGGCGGCCACCGGTGCCGCTATCGTCATCATGGACAAGCTCCTGAACGAGAAGGCCGCACCCATCATCGAATCCATCGAGTTCCCCGAGGAAGCCGAAAAGGACGACGCAGAGGCCGCCAAGACCGCCGAGGCATACGCCGAGGGTGAGGCCAAGGCAGAGGCCGAAGCCGCCGCACCGGCAGAAGAGACCGCTCCCGCTGAGGAGCCCGCCGCCCCTGAGACGGAGGCAGCGCCCGCTGAGGCCGCAGAGCCTGTGACCCCGCCCGACCTGAGTGAGGAGCAACCGGTCTGTGACCCCGAGGCTCCGAACCCGAACCCCGTGGAGGCCGGCCCCGCCGTCGCCCCCAAGGACGAAAACGGTAAGTTCGACCCGACTAAAATCGCCGACGTCTCCGACTTCGGCGACTGGGAAGAGCAGGGGTGCAAGGGGTAATTCCCTTTGATAGCAAAAATGCCATCGCGCTTAGGCACGATGGCATTTTTTATCGCTCGTAGTGAGTCCAAAGACTCAGAATTTTGATGGTCCTTTCTTCCTCATCGATCTGATAGACCAGTCTGTGCTGTAAATTGATGCGGCGGCTGTAGGCGCCGTTCAAATCTCCGACCAGTTTTTCATAGGACGGCGGTTTCTGGAAAGGGTCGTCCCGGATAATATCGATCAGAGCCTTCGCCTTATCTGCCAGATGTGCCGCTTTCAGTTTTGGAACATCCTTCGCTGCTGTTTTGGTGTAGACGATTTTATACATTTACCACTCCACTGCGTCTTCATCCAGACATTCGTCCAGAGGCTGTTTCAGGCCGTCCATGATTTTTTCCCTCATGCCGGGTACTGAAACCAGATACAGCGTCTCCATCAGGCCGCTGTAATCTTCCGCGCTCAGCAGAACGGCATCGCCGTCCTTCGTGCTGATGTTCAGCGGTTCGTTGTACTTGATGGTCTGCTCCACATAGTTGAACGCATTCTTGCGGAAATTGGTGATGTTCGTCGTGGTCATGTTATCGCCTCCTATGTACATAATAGCGTACATAGAATGAAATGTCAAGCAGTTCCAACGACTCTCTGCGATTTTTATATGGTTCACCACATTCTCAGAACTTCTACGCAGAGTTCCAACGCTTTCCGCAGCGAATCCTTTCCCCAGTCACGGTCATCATGCTGCTCTGCATTTGCAAGGGAATCCGCTGTGTACAGAATTTGTCCAAAAGCTGCTCCGCGCTTTTTGGCGCAGGCCGCAAGGGCAGCACATTCCATTTCTACCGTTGCGCAGCCTTCGGCTTTCCAGTACGCCACCATATCCCTTGTTTCTCGGAAAAAGCCGTCTGTCGTCCATGTGATGCACTCACGGAAGGGAAGACCCAGCGCACGGAAGGTCTTTTCTATGGCCTGCACCGCTTCCGAGGCCGGTTCTGCATACCGGGCGGCAGGAAGATAGTGATAGGATGTGCCCTCATCCCGCAGCGCTTTGGTCGGGATAAGAAATTCGTTCTCTGCCATTTCGGTCAACACGCCGCACGAGCCTGCCGTAACAATTTTCCTGCACCCGCAAGCAATGAGACAATCCATAAACTGCGCCGCAGCGGGCGCTCCCAGTGGGGCTTGACAGAGGCAGAATTCTTCGCCGTCATTTTTTACAACATAAATCGGGTAGGTCTTTGTGATCGTCTCAAAATGCTCTGCAACTGCCGCGCCCGTCTCGGCGGCATAGGAGTCGATGGTGTCCCCCAGAATCCCCCAGAAAAGCAAAGACGCATTTCTCCGGTAGAGTCAGCTGCTCCGCCCCGTGGTTGGGCTTTAATATCTCTGTCGAGTCGAAATCGTATTCCAAAATGGGAAATTCATTTTTCTGTATCATGCTTCACCTCTCGCGATCCGGTTCAGTCTTTCCTTGTCCAATACCTCTACCCCGCCGCGATAGAGCTTCACGATGCCCTCACCGGCGAAGTATTTCAGCAGGCGGCTCACCACCTCGCGGGCGGAACCCATGTACTTTGCCATCTGGTCCTGGGTCAGGCGGACATCGTCGCCGCCGGTCTTGGCAAGCTCGTCCGCAAGGAAGATAGCCAGCCGCCGGTCGGCGCTCATGAAGAGGATCTGCTGCATCGTCCACATGGTGTCGGAGAAGCGCTCAGCGGTCATCTGGTAGGCGAAGCACCGCACCTCCACGTTCTGCTGCATGAGACTGCGGAAGACGCCTGCGCTGATGCAGTAGGCCTCGGTGTCCTCTTCGGCGTCGATGTAGAGGTCAAAGTTCACCGAGTCCATAACGCAGGAGGCGGAGAGGATGCAGATCTCGCCGCCAAAGAGGCGGTAGAGGGTCACGTCCCGGCCATCGTCGGAGAGAAGATACACCCGGAACTGGCCGGTGCGCAGCAGCAGGATGCCCACGCAGTTCTCCACCGGGCTGTGGACCCGCTCGCCCTTGCGATAGCGCACCGGGCGGGTAGTGCGGCAGAGTATCTCCTGCTGCTCGGCGGTCAGCTTGTCCCAGAAGGGGAAGGCACAGGCGAGACACTGGCGGTGCTCGCTGCATTTGGGGATAGGCAGGATCTCCGGCATCTTAAATCACCTCTTCCGCAGCGCTTTGGCGGCTTCGGTGCCTGCCAGAGCGCCCTCATAGACGGCCTTCGCCACCTGCAAAAGCCCGCCGGTGCAGTCTCCGGCGGCGTAGAGGCCGGGGACGGTGGTCTGCATTTTTTCATCTGTCACGATGCGGTCGTTCTCCACAGCGGCACCGATCTTCCGGGCCAGCGCCGTACTGCCCGCAACGCCCAGCGCCACAAACACACCCGCCAGCTCCACCACATCGCCGCCGGACAGCTGGACGCCGGTGACTTTCTGCTCGCCGAGGATGGCGTCGATTTTTTCAGGCCGGACAGCCACCTCCGGCGGAAACTCTGCCGCCGGCGGCGCACCATTCAGCAGGAGGGTGACGCTGGCCGCCACCGGCAAGAGCGCCTGCACCTCATGCAGGGCGTATTCGCCGCTGCCGACCACGGCCACATCTTTGCCGCGATAGAAAAAGGCATCGCAGGTGGCGCAATAGCTGACGCCGTGGCCCTCGAGGCCCGCCAGCCCCGGGATGCGGGGCGTCGCCCGCGAAGCACCTGTGGCGAGGATAACAGCGTCCGCCGGGTAATCTCCATCGAGGGTTTCTACAGTGAGTTTATCGGTATAGGTCAGACCCACGGCCTCGGTGGTCACAAATTTAACGCCCACAGCCTTGGCCCCCTCGATGCCCTGACGCTCCAATTCCGCACCCGAGATGGGGGCGGCGAAGCCGTAGTAGTTCTGGATAAGCTCTGCACGGTCAAGCGCACCCGGCCCCCGGGTGAGGACGGTGGTGTCCACCCCCGCACGGGCAGTGTACAGCGCGGCGGACACCCCCGCCGGGCCGGAGCCGATGATGACGATGTTGGACATAGTGAGCCTCCTTGTACTTCTTGTATTATCGTAAAATCAGTTGCTTTCTCTGCGCGCCGACAGCGCGGGGTTAGAGCGCTTTTACATTAAGGCTAATGTTCTCTTTTGATGTCAAAAGAGAACCAGAAAACCACCAGCGATTTCGACGCGCTGGATCCACGAGAAAGGGGCTGCTCGCCCCTTTCAGACCCCGAAGGGGAAGTCGAAGTGGAAAAATGCTAGCCGCTTCGCTAAACGCATTTTTCTCACTTCTCCGATTTACGGCTTCGCCGAGGGTGTTACCTCTCTGCTGACGGTAAAGTTCTGCTAAAGCCTGAAATCTTCGGCGAAGCCGTAAAACGGCGGAGGCTCAAAATGCGGTTAAGAGATCTTCGTGCGAATGCACGAATCTCCAGCATTTTGAGTTGGAGCCCACCTCTCTGGGGTTACTAGGGGCGAGCAGCCCCTAGTTCGTGCCTCCCGCGCCTCGAAAGTAGCGGGTGCTTTTCTGGTTCTCTTTTGGCACGCAAAAGAGAACTTAGCCCCAATGCAAAAGCGCTCTGACCCCGCGCGCACCAGCGCGAGAACCATTTCTGGTTCTCTTTTGGTGCGCAAAAGAGAACTTGACCCCGCGTAACCGCGCTCTATACCTCTATTATACACCAAATCCCCCTGATTTCTATGACCAAGTCCTAAAAGCCTCCATTTTCCGCCCGAGCGCCACTTTGCAAGGGCGGGCGAGTGTGTTATACTTTCTATGAATGCGATTCAATCTTCCTGATGGAGGCTTTTTCTATGTCCACAAAGCAGCGTCTGCTTTTTATCACCACCGGCGGCACCATCGCCAGCGTCCGCACCCAGCAGGGCCTCAAGCCCGTGCTCACTAGCGAAGAGCTTCTGGCTCATCTGCCTGAGCTGAACGAGCTCTGCTGCCCCGACACACTGGCCCTGTGCAGCATCGACAGCACCGACCTCGGCCCGGAGCACTGGCTGATGATGGCAAAGGCCGTGCAGGAGAATTATGCCCTCTACGACGGCTTCATCATCTGCCACGGCACCGACACGCTGGCCTACTCTGCGGCGGCGCTGTCCTACCTCATCCAGAACGCCGACAAGCCCGTCATCCTCACCGGCGCACAGCAGCCCATCTCCAACGAGATCACCGACGCCAAGAAAAACCTTCGCGACAGCGTCATCTGCGCCCTCGACCCCGGCAGCCGGGGCGTCATGGTGGTGTTTGGCGGCCATGTCATCGCAGGCACCCGTGCCAAGAAGAACAAGACCATCAGCTACGACGCCTTTGCCTCGGTGAATTTCCCGGCGCTGGCACTGGTACAGGGCGACCGTCTGGTGCGGTATGTGCCTTCGCCCTGGCCCACCGGCCCTGTGGAGTTTGGACGCTCGCTCAGCCCCCGCGTCTTCCTGCTCAAGCTGACGCCCGGCCTCAGCCCCGATTTGATCCCCGACATTTTCCGCCTCTACGACTGCGTCATCGTGGAGAGCTTCGGCGTAGGCGGCATCCCCCAGCGGCTGATGGACGCCTTCGCCGAGGGCCTCGGCGACTACGACAAGACCCACAAAGTGCTCATCCTCACCACCCAGGTCACTTACGAGGGCAGCGATGTGGGCATCTACGAGGTGGGCAAGCGGGTCAAGAACCGCTTCCGCTTCCTCGAGGCCCACGACATGACCATTGAGGCCGTCGTGACCAAGATCATGTGGCTGCTGGCACAGGACTGCGACAGCTTCGATCAGCTGCAGCAGCGGTTCTACCGGCAGGTCAATTTTGATACGTTCTATCACTGAGCACGAAAAAGGACACGGCAGTGCCGTGTCCTTTTTGCATTCTCAAAACACCATCTGCACCAGCAGCACATAGCACAGCGTGCCGCCGGCGATGGAAACCAGCGTCTGGTGCTTCCACTTATGGAGGGCGACGGTCACACCGATGGCGATGACCTCCGGGATGCCGTGGCTGCCCGCGGTGAGGCTGACGCCCTTGAGGCAGTAGACGATGAGCATTCCGAAGATGGCGGCGGGCAGCACATGGCCCAGATACTCCACCACCTCAGGCACCTTGCCGCCCCGGGAGCCGAACACCAGAAAGGGCAGAAAGCGGGTGAGCATGGTCGCCGCCGCGCAGACGGCGATGGTCAGGATGAACTGGATCTTGCTCATTTTGCCGCCTCGCTTTCTTTGGCCTCGATGGGGCGGCGGAACAGCAGCAGTGCCACAAGGATGCAGACCATCGAGGGGATGAGGAAGCTGCCCGAGCCGAAGATGCGTAGGCAGACCAGCGGGGCGGCAATGCCGATGATGGCGCTGGCGTGCTGTTTTTCCTTCTCCCACTGGTTGAGGAAGATGACCACGAACATGGCCGTCATGACGAAATCGACGCCTTCGGTGCTGAAGGGCAGGACAGAGCCGAGGGCCGCGCCCATGGCCGCGCTGGCGACCCAATAGATCTGGTCCAGCAGGGTGATGAAGAACATGAACCAGCCCTTATCCACGCCCTCGGACGGCTCTGCCGAGCAGGTGATGGAAAAGGTCTCGTCGCTCATGGCGAAGATCATGTAGGCGCTGCGCAGGCCGTAGCCGCGGTAGCGCTGCAGCATGGTCAGGCCGTAAAAAAGATGCCGCGCCTGGATCATCAGCGCCATCAGAAAGGCCGACACCGGCGCAAAGCTGCCCAGAAGCAGCGACGCCAGCACGAATTCCAGCGAGCCGCCGTACACTACCGTACCCATCAGGGGCGGCAGCCAGACCGGCAGGCCCAGCGACTGCACATAGATGCCGTAGCCGAGGCCCAGCACCAAATATCCGGCAAACACCGGCAGCGTCTGAGGCGCTGCGGCCCGGAACGCGCGCCACGCCGGCGCACGGCTCAAATTTGTTTTGTTTTCTTCCTGCATTTATTTCAACCCTCCAATACAGTAGTATAACAGGTTTATCCGCATTTGCAAGAACTATTTATAAGGCAAAGAGGGTCCTGTGCGGACGCACAGGACCCTCTTTGCCTTCTATCTTTTATTTTTTGGTGAGGTCTTTCGTGTAGAGGGCGCGGGTCGCATTCAGGACAGCGAGGACCATGACGCCGACATCGGCGAAGATGGCCGCCCACATATTGGCGATACCCAGAGCGCCCAGCAGCAGGCAGGCCGCCTTGATGGCCAGAGCAAAGACGATGTTCTGGTAGACGATGCTCTTGGTGCGGCGGGCAATGCGCATGGCGAGGGCGATCTTGGCCGGGTCGTCATCCATCAGGACGACGTCGGCGGCCTCAATGGCGGCGTCAGAGCCCAGAGCACCCATGGCGATGCCCACATCCACACGGGAGAGGACAGGGGCGTCGTTGATGCCATCGCCCACGAAGGCCAGCATCTCTTTGGGTTTCTTGGCGGCCAGGAGCTTCTCGATCTGGTCCACCTTATCGCCGGGCAGCAGGCCGGCGTGGTACTCGTCGATGCCCAGCTCTGCCGAGACAGCCTTTGCCACCGGCTCTGCGTCGCCGGTGAGCATGACGGTCTTGCGGACGCCAGCCTGCTTGAGGCCCTTGATGGCCTGTGCGCTGTGGGGCTTCACCACGTCGGAGATGAGCAGATAGCCCGCATACTTGCCGTCGATGGCCACATGGACGATGGTGCCGGTCTGGGGGACATCGGGGACGGTGAGGCCCAGCTTTGCCATCAGGCGGGCATTACCGGCAGCGACCGGCTTGCCGTCCACCTTGGCGGTGACACCGTGGCCGCCCAGCTCCTCCACATCGGTGACGCGGGCAGCGTCGATGTCCTTGCCGTAAGCAGCCTTGATGCTCAGGGAGATGGGGTGCTTCGACCAGCTCTCGGCCAGCGCAGCGGCTTCCACAAGGGAATCTTCGGTACCTCCCTCCACGGGGCAGACCTTGACGACCTTGAAGGTACCCTGGGTCAGGGTGCCGGTCTTATCGAAGACGACGACGCGGGTATCGGCCAGCTCTTCCAGATAGGTCGAGCCCTTGACGAGGATGCCGCAGGCGGAAGCGCCGCCGATGCCTCCGAAGAAGCTCAGCGGGATAGAGATGACCAGAGCGCAGGGGCAGCTGATGACGAGGAAGGTGAGGGCGCGGTAGACCCAGTCGCCGAAGCGGGCGGGCTGGCCCATCAGCAGCAGAATGATGGGGGGAATGAAGGCCAGCGCCAGCGCGCCGTAGCAGACCGCCGGGGTATACACCCGGGCAAAGCGGGTGATAAAGTTCTCGGCGCGGGCCTTTTTCATGCTGGAATTTTCCACGAGGTCGAGAATTTTAGAGACGGTGGATTCGCCGAACTCCTTGGTGGTCCTGACCTTGAGCAGGCCGCTCATGTTGACACAGCCGCTGATGACCTCATCGCCGGACCGGACATCCCGGGGCAGGCTCTCGCCGGTGAGGGCGGCGGTGTTGAGGGTGGAAGCGCCCTCGACGATGACGCCGTCGATCGGCACACGCTCACCGGGCTGGACCACGATGATGGTGCCGATCTCGACTTCATCGGGGTCCACCTGCTCCAGCTTGCCGTCCTCGCCCTCGATGTTGGCGTAGTCGGGCCGGATGTCCATCAGGGCCGAGATGCTGCGGCGGCTCTTGCCGACGGCAACGCCCTGGAACAGCTCGCCGATCTGGTAGAAGATGATAACGGCACAGCCCTCGACGTAATCGCCCAGCGCAAAGGCGCCCACGGTGGCAACGGCCATCAGGAAGCATTCATCAAAGGGCTGACGGTTCTTGATGCCCAGAAGGGCCTTGCGGAGCACATCCCAGCCCACCACGAGGTAGGGGATGCAGTAGAGCAGCAGCTCCACCGACGTGGGCAGAGGCGGCAACAGCTTGAGCACCAGCACCAGAGCCAGAGCGGCGATGATGCGGTACAGCATTTTCTTTTGTTTTTTCGTCACGGGTACCAGCCTCCTTTTGGGGCAGTTTTCTCAGATTCAACAGGTTTTCCCCACAAGGGGCTTGTTTTCCACGCTTTCCCCCGGCTTTTCCACGAGGTTTTCCCGCAAAAAGCCGCAAATGCGCGTTCATTTTTCTTTTTTTGCGTCCAGAATGTTGAAAACGCCGTGGAAATTGTTGAAAACCGATTTATTTTTCCACATTTTCCACGCGCATCCCGGCAGTATCAGTCGAAACTCAGATGCCGAAGATCTCGCAGTCGTCCTCGACCTTCTTGCAGGCGGAGAGGACGTTCTGCATGGTAGTCTTGACGTCCGCGCCCTCATCGAACTCGACATTCATCTTCTGGGTCATGAAGCTGACGGTGGCCTTTGCGACGCCGGCGACCGTGTTGGCGGCATCCTCCATCTTCTGGGCGCAGTTTGCGCAGTCAACTTCGATCTTGTAGCTCTTTTTCATAATAAGTACCAGCCTTTCTTTCTATATCCCCGCTCCGCCGCAGGGTGCGGCAGAGCTTGCAGCGTTTTGGGGGGCATCACTCTTCGATGTGGTCCATGCCCATGGAGAGGATGCTGCGCACATGGTCATCGTCCAGTGCATAGTAAATGGTCTTGCCGTCGCGGCGGAAGCGGACGAGCTTTGAGTCCTTGAGCACCCGCAGCTGATGGCTCACCGCCGACTGGCTGAGCTGAACGGCATTTGCAATGTCCTGCACGCACAGCTCATCGTCGTGGAGGGCGTAGAGGATCTTGATGCGGGTGGAATCACCGAACACCCGGAACAAATCGGCCAGCTCGTAGAGCACCTCATCGTCCGGCAGCACCGGCGGGGCCGTGGGCAGCTTCTGTTCTGGGGCAAGAGCATTCTCAGCCATCGTTGTCATCCTTTCGCTTCAATATATGAACATCTGTTCATGTGTTCATGATAACACGCTGTATGACTCCTGTCAAGGGGATTCGCGCAAAAAATCAGCATTCTCTTAAAATTGATAAAACAGACCGCAAAACGCAAGAAATTTGCAGATTTATTTTGCAGGAAGGGTGCAATTTAGGGCAAAAGAAAAAAGCAGTCCTGACCGAACTGCCTTTTTCTAAAGCACTGCATTCATGCCCGCTTCTTCTTTTTATCGTCCGCCGCCCACGGCAGATACATGAGGAACAGCGCCAGCGCGGTGGCAGGCAGGAAGCCCAGGATATAATATTTTTCGCCCAGCAGGGCCGTGAAGGTGCTGGTGATGATGTTCCCGTAGGGATTATTGAGGAAATAGAAGTTGGTGTTAAGGGACTTATTCAGAAAGTAGATAGGCAGGGCAGAGCCGAACAGGAACGCCAGCACCTGCAGCACCCGCCGGGGACTGGGACGGTAGCCGCCCGCCACCAGAAGGACTGGATAGAGTACCAGCAGGGCATGGATACTGACGGAGTGCAGATTGATGAGCGTCCACCAAGAGGGGACATCCAGCCAGCTGGGGCAGAGCAGAGCCAGCATTGCGCCCGGGATACAGAGGGCATACAGCTCCTCTTTGCACCAGTTTCTGTCCGTGATCGTGTTGTACAGACAGACGAAGACGTTGATATTGCACAGGTGCAGGGGCAGATAGCTCCAATTCCACTGGCCGGTCAGGGCCATCCCCAGCAGAAGGGCAGCTTCGTCCAGCAGGAGCAAAGCGGTGACTCCGACTAAAATGCGCCGCCGGGTGCGGGCAGAACTGCGGCGATACCACAGGGCCGCCCCCACGATAAAGGCAAGCGAAATGGCCAGCTCCATGAGGTGAACCGTGCCATACAGCGGGTAGCATCGGTAATCGGCCCCGTATTCGGCGTGGGTGATGTCGTAGGATTTCCAGAAATCGTTCATCTTCTTTCCCTCCTTGTCCAGCTTATGATACCGCGTTTAGCCTCAGACGGAAAGAGTTTTGAAGGAAAATCCCGAAAACAGGTGCAATAGTGTGAGTTTTGTGGTATCCTTACAAATGTGAAATTATCTGCCGCAAACCGCGGCATCACGACAAATTAAGAAAGAGGGAATTTTTATATGTTAGAAACCGGAATCCGCGGCAAGCAGAGCGTCGCCGTGACCCCCGAGAACACCGCCAAGACCATGGGCAGCGGCACGCTGAATGTCTTCGCCACCCCCGCACTGGTGGCGCTGGCCGAAAAGACCTGCTGGATGAGCGTCGCCGACGCTTTGGACGAGGGCTGCGGCTCTGTGGGCACCAAGCTGGAGCTGGAGCACACCGCACCCACCCCCGTGGGCATGACCGTCACCTGCGAGAGCGAGCTGACCGCTGTGGAAGGCCGTAAGCTGGTGTTCAAAGTCTCCCTGTACGACGAGAAAGGCCCTGTGGGCGGCGGCGTCCACGAGCGCTTTGTGGTCAACGACGCAAAGTTTGCCGCCAAGGCCGAGAGCAAGAAGGGCTAAGACTCTTTTTTCTCGGCAAGCTCGATGGGCGGCGGGTCGGCAGCCAGCAGCTGCTGCTCGGCCCGGGCCTGAGCTTCCTGCAAAAGCCGTGCCGCCTGTTCGCTGGCACGGAACAGCTCTAAATACATCGCTTTATAGTCCGGCGCAGCCAACACCCCCTTCCGTGTCCCATCACGGGCTTTGGAGTTAGTCTGCCCGGCAGGCTGCAAAAAAATCACCTGAGGAGTTTATCATGAAAAAAACCAATCTCTCGTGGGTGGGTGCTCTGTTGGTATTTGCCCTGCTGCTGTGGTGTACCGCCGCAACGCCCGGCAAGATCGACGACCCTTCCACCTACACCTGCGCCGTGTACAGCTCGGCGCTGTCCCTGCTGCCCCCTGTGGTAGCCATCGTGCTGGCCCTGAACACCAAAGAGGTCTACACCTCGCTGCTGGTGGGCATCGCCACCGGCGCACTGCTCTACGCCAACGGCAATCTTGAGCTGGCGCTGACCACCCTCTTCTTCAACGAAGACGGCGGCATGGTGTCCAAGCTGTCCGATCCCAGCAACGTGGGCATCCTCGTCTTTCTGGTGATGCTGGGCATTCTGGTGGCCCTGATGAACAAGGCCGGCGGCAGCGCCGCCTTTGGCCGCTGGGCCTCCACCCACATCCACACCCGGGCGGGCGCACAGTTCGCCACCCTGCTGCTGGGCATCCTCATCTTTGTGGACGACTACTTCAACTGCCTGACCGTCGGCTCCGTCATGCGCCCGGTCACTGACCGGCAGAAGGTCTCCCGCGCAAAGCTGGCCTACCTCATCGACGCCACCGCAGCACCCATCTGCATCATCGCGCCGGTGTCCAGCTGGGCCGCCGCCGTCACGTCCTCTGTGCCGGAAGGCTCGGGCATCAACGGCTTTACCATGTTCCTGCGCACCATCCCTTATAACTACTACGCCATCCTCACCATGGTGATGAGCCTCTTCCTCATCTTCAGCGGCCTCGACTACGGCCCCATGAAAAAGCACGAGGACAACGCCCTGCTGGGCGACCTCTTCACCACCGACGACCGCCCCTACGGCGACGACGCGGACGACGGCAGCGACACCCGCGGCCGTGTGGTGGACCTCATCGCGCCGGTGCTGGTGCTCATCGCGGCCTGCATCTTTGGCATGGTGTATACCGGCGGCTTCTTTGAGGGCGTGGACTTCGTCACCGCTTTTGCCAACTGCAGCGCCTCCATGGGCCTCGTGATGGGCAGCGCCATTGCCCTGATGTTCACCTTCGTGTTTTACCGGGTGCGGGGCGTCATGACCTTTCAGGACTTCGCCGCCTGCATCCCCGAGGGCTTCAAGGCCATGGTCAGCCCCATGCTCATTCTGACGCTGGCATGGACGCTTTCCGGCATGACCGGCCTGCTGGGCGCAAAATACTATGTCGCAAGCCTGCTCAGCGGCTCTGCAGCGGCTCTGCAGTACCTGCTGCCCATCATCATCTTTGTGGTGGCGGTCTTCCTCGCCTTTGCCACCGGTACGTCCTGGGGTACTTTCTCGATTCTGGTCCCCATCGTCTGCCACGCCTTCCCGGAGGGTGAGATGCTGGTGGTCTCCATCGCCGCCTGCCTGTCCGGCGCGGTCTGCGGCGACCACTGCTCGCCCATCTCCGACACCACCATCATGGCCTCTGCCGGCGCGCATTGCAGCCACGTGAACCATGTCTCCACCCAGCTGCCCTACGCCATGACCGCCGCCGCCATCTCGGCGGGCTGCTATCTGCTCTGCGGCGCAGCACAGGCTGTCCTCGGCGATGCCGCCAACACCCTGACCTCCTTCGTGCTGCTGGCCTGTGCCATCGTCATCGAACTCGTCGTGCTCAGCCTTGTCAGGGCGCGGATGGGCCATACTGGGAAGGAAGAGGTCACAAAATCTTAACGGAATCGTAGATTTTTGTCTTCCCCTCCGGCGCAAATCATGGTATACTTATTAAAAGAGTAAATTTTTTGAGCTATTTGCTCACTGGAGGAAAAGCCCATGCTGGAAGAAGTCTTTCAGGACGTCTATACAAAATTCAAGCTGCATTTTTATCAGAATGTATTTCAGCGCTTTGCCACCCGCGAAGCCACGCTGACTACGGTGGAGTCCTTCTGCATGGAGGGCATCATGGCGATGGGGGAGCCCACCATTGCAGAGTTTTCCCGCATGATGGGCATCTCCACCCCCAACGCGGCTTATAAAATTGGCAGCCTCGTCAAAAAGGGCTATGTGGAGAAGATCCAGTCCACCACCGACCGCCGCGAATACTTCCTGCGCCCCACCCAGAAATACATCGATTACTACAGCATCAGCTATTCTTATCTGCACACGGTCATCGAGCGTGTGCGCAAGCGCTTCCCGGCTGAGGACTGCGACAAGATGGAGCAGATGCTCTCGGTCATCAGCACCGAGCTGATGCCGGAGCTGGATATGCTGGCCAAGTGCCGCCACCCTGAGGCTCCTAAATCGGAAGAATAAAATACAGCACAACGAAAGAGGCCGTTGTAAAACACAACGGCCTCTTTGTTATGCTGTCTTACAGCAGTTCGTTATGCTCGACCCCGCCGACGGTCAGCCTTGCATCTGCGCCGCTGTGGGTGAGGGCGAAGAGGGTGTCCTCCACACCCAGCGACAGCATGGCGTCGATGTCCAGCGCCGTCTCGCGGCTCTTGGTACGGAAGACGAGGGTATCTGCGCCCTGCGCTTTCAGGTCTGCCAGATTGCCCAGACGGCCGGAGAGGATGGCGGTGTCAGAATCCGCTGTGACGATGTAGCGGGCATTTTCCAGATACATCTCGTAGGCATGAGCGCCGGTGACAGTGAGGACGATGGCGGCGTCACTCGAGTTTTCTTCTGCCGCAGGCTGCATGACCGGCAGAATCTTCACGCTCGTCGAGCCACATCCCTTGCAGAAGTATTCTACTTCGCCTGCCGAGTCCTGAGTTGCAGCCACACGATTCGCTTCTTGCCAATCGTGGATATGTTCACTCTCGGTTTTTCCATCAACTCGAGTCACCGAGCCCCCAGTCATGTCAGAGAGGTCCAGCTCTATTTCTTCGCCTTTGACCGGTGTACCTGTAGTGTTGCCGTTCGATGAATATCCACCGGAACCAATAGACGCTCCATCACCCAAATATCCTTTATACCGGTCTCCGGCTTTTCCACCTTTTGCAGAGACCTGTATATTTCCGGAAATTTTCACCGTTCCACTGCCAGAACCACCGCCTCCGATGCCGGCCGCACTAGTCCCTCCCTGTGCATCTACTTTTGCGTTGCCGGAAATCGTGACATCGCCATCTTTCCAGCCACCGCCACCAATGCCAGCGCCTCCACGTTCGCTTGTACCGCCGACTGCCTCTTCGACCACTGCATTTCCAGAAATCGTAACAGTTCCATTCCCGACACCGCCACCGCCGATGCCAGCGCCATTATAGTTTCCCTGTGCCTTTTTGATAACCGCGTTCCCGGTAATCGTCACATCTGCATTTCCTCTGATTCCGCCACCGATACCCGCGCTATAGTTTCCACCTGTTGCAGTAATTGTACCGCCGGTGATGCCCAATTTCGATGTACTATTATTATTATCGCTCCCGATTCCTGCACCTCCTGAACCGCCAACTGCCATTAAAGTATTCTGGTTACTGTCCGCTGTGATGGTCAGTTTTCCGCTCGAAGTATTATCATTTTTCTCGACGCCAGCATAGCCGTTTCCACTCCTCAGGGTATTGTCTCCCTCCAGCTTCAGGGTCGTGTCACCTTCGCCTTTTACAGACAGCGCGGCCTTACTATCTGTGCTCACATTGATATTCACGTTTTCGAGCGTGACCGTCGTATCCTTTTTGGTGCAGTTGTTGATGATTGTAATGATATGCTTCACCGCTTCGTTCACAGCCTTTGTCACCGTGCCGGCAGTGTTGTTCTCATAGGTCATGATGTCATCGTCGTCATCTGCGTCCTCCTCGACAGGCTTCTGCCCGGTCGGTGCCTCGAGGGTGGCGGCGGCGGTCTTCCCTTCGGGCTTCTGCGTGTCCGGCGTCTTCGGCTCGACATCCGCAGGCTCTGGGTCGTCCTTTTCCTGGGCTTCCCCGCTTTTCACGTTCTCGGGCCAGACGATGAGCTCCGTGCCGGTATTCTCCGCAGGCGCTCCCGGCTCGGCATCCACCACCGGCTTCTGTTTTTCGACCTCGTCCGCCGACCCGTCAGAGTTGTTCTTGGTCTGTTTGTCCGGGTCCTCGCCGCCCTTGATGACTACCTCCGTCTTGTCTATTTCGCCGATGTCATCTTTGTTTTTCGCATCGCCGACACGGACATAGGTTTCGCCCTTTTCCGTAACGGTCACCGTAATATCACCGTTATTGATGTAATAATCCTTTGCCAGTGCCGTCGGGGCTGCCGCCGAAAGCGCCACACTCAGGGCCAGCGCGGCTGCCGCCGCACGCTTCATATTTTTCCGTAACCGCATACTTTTTTACCTCCTGAATTATTGCAGGCTTCTGCGATTTTATTTTACCCCCCCTCCCCCCCTATATTTTTGTCAAGTCCTTTTCATGACATACCAGCGTACATTCATGAAGGGTGTGACTTTCCCGATATGCCCCAAAAAGAAGGGGCTATTTTGCAGCAGCCCCTTTCTCATTATCACATAAAAGCGAAGCTGCGGCCGCCCCGACGGAACGGGACAGCCGCAGCTTCATGGGAATGTAACAGACAGAGCTTGTCAGGATGTTGAGCTTATGCCTTCTCCTGTGCAGCGTTTGCAGCAGCACGCTTGTTGATCTTGCTCTGGTTGTAGACAGAGTAGACGATGACCAGGATAGCGACCGTTGCAAAGACCATTGCGATGGGAGAAGTGGTGATGGCGAAGAAGTTGCCGCGCTGAATGTTCATGTAGCGCACGAAGTTCTTCTCGCACATGGGTCCCAGAATGAGGGCCAGCAGGATGGGAGAAAGCGGGAACTCGTACTTGTTCATCAGCCAGCCGATGATGCCGAAGGCGACACAGACGCCCACATCAAAGGCATTCTTGTTGATGGAGAAAGCACCCAGCAGGGAGATGACGAGGATGATGGGGTAGAGCATCTTCTTCTCGACGGAGACGATCTTTGCAAAGAAGCGGACGCCCAGGCAGCCGACGACCAGCATGCAGAGGTTTGCCAGCATCAGAGCCGCGAAGACGCGGTAGACGGTGGGCAGCTCGGTGACGTACATCATGGGGCCGGGGGTGATGCCCTTCATGATGAAGGCACCCAGCAGGATGGCCGTAACGGAGTCGCCGGGGACGCCCAGAGACAGCAGGGGGATCATAGCGCCGCCGGAGCAGCCGTTGTTGGCGGACTCGGTAGCAGCAACGCCGTTGGGGATGCCGGTGCCGTACAGCTCGGGGTGCTTGCTGGCGGACTTGCTGGCGCCGTAGGAGACGAAGACCGCGATGTCACCGCCTGCGCCGGGGATGGCGCCGATGAAGGTGCCGATGAGGCCGCCGGAGAGGATGTTGGGCCATATCTTCTTGATGGTCTTCCAGTCAGGCAGCACGTTGGTGATCTTCTCGTTGGACTTCTGCTCATGCTCTTCGCCGCGGATGATGCGCTCAACGCCGGCGATGACTTCAGAGACAGCGAACAGACCGATCAGAGTGGGGATGAACTGGAAGCCATCCAGCAGGCCGGTCTGCTTGGTGGTGATGAAGCGGGGGATGCCGTTAGTGGGGTCGAGGCCGACGGTGCAGAGCAGCATACCGAAGAAGGCGCTGATGAGGCCCTTGGCCACAGACTTGCCGGAAATTGCGACGATGACCGACAGGCCGAAGACGGCCAGCATGAACATCTCGCCGGGGCCGAAGTTCATGGCCATATCAGCGACCAGCGGAGACAGGAAGGTCATGACCAGTGCGCCGATGACGCCGCCGCAGAAGGAGGCGAACATGGCAACGGACAGTGCCTTGCCGGCCTGACCCTTCTTACACATGGGGTAGCCGTCCAGCAGGGTGGCGGCTGCGGCGGGCGTGCCGGGGGCGTGGATGAGGATAGCGGAAATGGAACCGCCGTACATACCGCCGCAGTAGATGCCCAGCAGCAGGCCGATGGACGGGATGAGGTCCATGCCGAAGGAGAAGGGGATGAGCAGCGCCACGCCCATGGTGGCGGTCATGCCCGGGATAGCGCCCAGCAGAACGCCGCCCAGTGCGCCGATGAAGGTCATCAGAAGGACCTCGGGGTTGGACCAGACAGTCGCATAGCTGGAAAGAAGCAGACTAAAATCCATAACTGTGCTCCCTCCTTATATCATGTCCACGAGGGTGCGCAGGAAGTTCAGCGGACCCAGCGGAATATTGACGGTAAGCACCTTGTAGAACACCAGCCACATCAGCAGCGGCACCAGAACGCTCACAAGGACCATCTGCACCCAGTTGCGCTTGCCGATGAGGAACATGATGATCATCGAGAGCACCACAGCGCACAGGATGTAGCCGCAGCTCTTGAACAGAGCAGCGAACAGCACACAGAGGAGCATGACGAGGTAAGCAGCGGCCACGCCCTTATCCTTGAGGGGATTCAGGGTGCCGACTTCGACAGCAACGGGGTCGGTGGGCTTCATGGTACCCATCAGCTTGAAGATGGACTGGATGAGCAGGACCACCGAGAAGATGAGCATACCCACGATCATGACGCGGGGGAAGGTGGAAGCCTGCACATAGGTGTTGGCCACCTCAGGGAAATTATCGGTCTGGAACCACGCCCAGATGCCGATGGCGAGGAAAATGATGGAGCCTACCAGATTGGAGAAGGCCATCGTTTTCATTTTGTCTTTGTTCAAAAGGGGTTCCTCCTCTCTATATCTTCTCATAAAAAAGGGCAGGCATGAACTGCCTGCCCCAGCAAATACTCAGAGAGACAAATCAGAGGCCGACAGCGTCCATAGCAGCTGCGACATCGACAGCAGCCTGCTTCAGGTAGTCAGCATAGCCCTGTGCATCCAGATAGGAGATGGCCTGACCGTTGTTGTTCATGAAGGTCACGAAGTCCGGGTCCTCGATGGCAGCGGCGCAGGCCTCTTCCAGACGGGTCATGATGGCATCATCAACGCCCAGAGGAGCGGCCATACCGCGCTGGGTGTAGTAGGTGATGTCGTAGCCCTGCTCCTTGCAGGTAGGAACATCGGGGAAGACGGGGTTGCGCTCTTCGTCCATGACACCCAGGCAGATCAGGTCGCCGGACTCGATGAAGCTGCGGGCTTCGGCCAGAGAGACGGTAACGCCCTGAATGAAGCCGCCGGCTGCGTTCTGGACAGCGGTAGCAGCGCCTTCCTGATAGGTGATCATCTGGATGTCGATGCCGGTAGCACTCATCAGGTAGCCGCCAGCGATGTGCCAGACAGAAGCGTTGGAAGAACCGCCCATCTGCACCTCACCGGGGTGAGCCTTGCAGTAATCAATGAAACCGGGCAGGTCGGTGATGCCGTTGTCAGCAGCCCACTTTGCGCCGACGGTGATGGCAGCTGCGTCGGTGTTGACGCGGCACAGGGGAGCGTAATTCTCCCAGGTCAGTTCACTGGTGCCCAGCTTCTTGTAGGTAGCCAGCTCGAAGGTAATCATACCGATGGTGTAGCCGTCGGTGTTGGCGTCTGCGATTGCCTGATGGCCCAGGATGCCGCCGCCGCCAGTCTGGTTATCGACGGTCAGGGTGACGCCCAGGTTCTTGCCCATAGCCTCGCAGAATGCGCGCAGGCAGGAGTCCGTGCCGCCGCCTGCAGACCAGGGGCAGATGACGGAAATACCCTTGGTGGGGTAGTCGGTGGACTTGCCGCCTGCAGCGGAGCTGGCTGCAGCAGAACCTGCGGTGGATGCTGCGGTGCTGGAAGAGCCGCCGCAAGCGGTCAGGACGCCAGCTGCACCCACAGCAGCAGAAGCTGCGAGGAAGTCACGACGAGAGATCTTTTTCATTTCTTGTTACCTCCGATTCACGTTGCGTTTATCCGTATTATGGCAGCGCCGTGCTTTGCTCACAGCGCCATTCCTTCCGCATACGGGTCGCCTTTGGATATTATGATAGCGCATATTTTCTCATCCCGCAATTAGATTCAAGCACAAATTTTTCAGGCAATGTTTGTACAAAGTGACCCGTTTGATTAGTTTTTGAAGCCTTCTGCAAGCCTTCCTTTCGATTCTTAGCTCCTGTATCCAAAATTCTTTGCTGATGTATTTTTGATGCATACAGTCATTCTGAAATTCCATCTGTTCATCGTCCAGATTTCGTTGTATCCATTCCGCAGGCAATGCCCGCAGGATGGCTTTATTTCCTGTGAAATCATACCTTCCCGGCGCCCTTGTCCAGTATCTTGTCGAAGCGGGAGAAGAAGGTGATGGCTGTAATGGTCGCTGCCAGAATATCACTGACCGGCTCGGCGAGAAAGACGCCGAAGCACTTATCTGCCGTGAAGCAGGGCAGGATAAAAATCAGCGGGATAAGCAGGATGATCTTCCGCAGACAGGCCAGCAGGAGGCTGACTTTGGCCTGACCCAGCGCCATAAAGCTCTGCTGGCAGGCGATCTGAACGCCCATGGCGAGGATGCCCGCCATGTAGATGCGCATGGCCCATGTGGTGTATTCAATGAGGGCGGCATCCGAGGTAAAGATGCCCGCCACCACGCCGGGGACCAGCATCATGAGCAGCCAGAACAGGGTGGTATAGCCGAAGCAGAGGGTGAGCTGGAAGCGGAACGCCTCCTTGACGCGGGGCTTTTTGCCTGCGCCGAAGTTGAAGCTCATGACCGGCTGGCCGCCCTGACAGATGCCCTGAATGGGCAGGGTGCAGAGCTGGGAGGCGCTGGTGATCACCGTCATGGCACCCACCGCCACATCACCGCCGTAGCGGGCCAGACTGGAGCTGAAGCTGATGGAGAGCAGGCTCTCGGTGGAGAGCATCACAAAGGTGGAGATGCCCAGCCCCATCACCGGCAGGATGATGTTCCGCTCCACTTTGAGGTTTTCTTTCCGCAGCTTGAGGATGGTCTTGGGGCCGGTGAGGAACTTCAATATCCAGCAGGCACCCACGGCCTGACTGAGCACCGTCGCCACTGCCGCACCCCGGACGCCCCAGCCAAGACCAAAAATCAGGATGGGGTCGAGGATGATGTTGATGACTGCGCCGATGACTGTCGTGAGCATACTGATCTTCGCAAAGCCCTGGGTCGTGATGAAGGGGTTCATGCCCATGACCAGCAGCACGAACACCGAGCCGAGGATGTAGATGCGGCCATAGGCCACCGCATAGGGGAGAGTGGCGTCACTGGCACCGAAGAGCCGCAGCAGGGCGGGCGCACCGGCATAGAAGCCCGCCGTCAGCACCACAGCGAAAAACAGCAGCATGGTAAAGCTGTTGCCGATGATTTTTTCGGCCTCGTTTTTATTGCCCTGTCCCAGCGCGATGGCCGTGCGGGGCGCACCGCCCGCGCCGATGAGCATGGCGAAGGCGTTCAGGAGCATAAGGATCGGCGCAAACAGGCCCACGCCCGTCAGCGCCGCCGCGCCGATGCCCTCGATGTGGCCGATGTAAATGCGGTCTACGATGTTATAGAGCAGATTGACCACCTGCGCCACCACGGCGGGTATCATCAACTGCAAAAGCAGGGGCTTGACCGGCCCGCTGCCCATATCCTGTCGATTCTGTGCCATAGGTTCTCCTTTGAGTACATACTTCAAATTTGAAATAAATATAGCACACCCCGTTCTGCCTGTCAAGCACACGGGAAAGGGCTTTTTGTATTTCCAGTTGACGGAAAGGCGGGATTTTGCTATAATAATTAAGCTGTATTGTGAATATGGAGCATTACTCAAGTGGTCGTAAGAGGTCGCACTCGAAATCCAACTGGCTTTTTGGAAGTGGATTTCCGGTTTTGCTAGGTTTCATGCGGTTTTTCCGACTTCGAGAGTGAACGATTTTCGGTCGTTCTCTCCTGAAATTCTCTCCAAAGTTTTCCCAGAATGCACGGAGCATTCTAAAAATTTAATATCTGGAGCATTACTCAAGTGGTCGTAAGAGGTCGCACTCGAAATGCGATAGGCCGGGAGACCGGTGCCAGGGTTCGACTCCCTGATGCTCCGCCAAATCGAATGGACAGATGAATTTTATTCGTCTGTCCATTCTTTTTTGCCGGAACATCGCCCGTCCACCCTGTCTTGTGGGCATATGGCATCATGCTGACGCATTGCCATAGCCCAGCCCCTCCAGCATCGCCTGTGCAGACGAGAGCTTGGAAGCGTAATCGAGGTGGGCGTAAATATTGGCGGTGGTGGAGAAGTCGCTGTGACCCAGCCATTCCTGAATCTGCTTCATGGGAACGCCGTTTGCCAGAAGAAGGCTGGCGCAGCTATGACGCAGGTCATGAAAGCGGATAGGACGCAGACCGTTTTTCTCCAACAGCTTCGGGAACTGCTCGGAAACGTAGTTGGGGCGGATGATGTTCCCGATCTCGTCCACACACAGATAGCCCAGATAATCCCGGTTGTAGCTTTTACCGCACAGGCGGCGGTAGGTTTCCTGCTGACCTTTCAGCATCAGCAGGCGGTCACGGATGGGCGGCACAAGAGGCAGCGTCCGCAGGCTGGACTTCGTTTTTGCACGGTCTGCCTGTACCAGAACCTTTTTGCCGTCGATGGATGCCTGCGTAACGATGTGCTTGATCTCCAGAGTGTTTTCCTCAAAGTCGATCGCATCCCACTTCAGCCCCAGCACCTCGCTGCGGCGCAGGCCGTAGAAGGATGCCAGCAGAACCGGGATCTCCAGCTTGGTGCCCTCTGCGACCTCCGTCAAAGCATGGATCTCTTCGGCACTGTAATAGCTGCCCTTGAACGCATTCTTCTTCGGACGCTCGACCTTATCTGCCGGATTGGTGGGGATCAGGTCGATCTTGACCGCATACTTCAATGCCTTGTGGATGTTTGCATGGTAATGGATCACCGAATTTGCCTTGACCCGTTCAAGCTGTTTGGTATAGAAATCCTGCAAATCGGTGGCTTTCAGGTCTACCAGCTTGATGCCGCGCTTGCGGAAATAGGGAGCGATGATGCGCTCCACCATTCCTTGATAGCTGGCATAGGTCGTGATTTGGACAGAGCTTTTCGTGACTTCCAGCCATTTCAGCATGAAGTCCGAAAAGAGAATGTCATCGTCCAAGCGGATCTCCGCAGGTGCGGTGGGAACCATGAAGTTCCTCCGACGTTCCAGCAAAAGAGCTTCGGCTTTCTTCTTGTTCCTCTTGACGGACAGACCGGTGGCTTCCCACTTGGTCTTTCGCTTTCCGTCTGCGTCCTTGTAACTCAGAACGATGTAGTAGAAGTCGTTTTTTTCTTGCAGATGCCCTGCTACCATAATGTTTCCTCCTGTCTTTGCATCCACCTGAATATGTAACTTCTGCCGCTGACACCATCAGTGTACCCAACGGCAGGAGAGAATGCAAGGATGTCACGCCCGGATGGTGTGACCGGGTGCGAATCCGATAAGATAAGTCAAAAGATGTGCCTTGGGGATGCGGTAGGAGCGTCCGACCTTCAAATGCTGGATGCTCCCCTTTTTCAAAAGCGCATACCCGGTTTTTGTGCTGACGCTCAATATCTCGCACATCTGGTCGATGTTCAGCACATCCGGGTAATCCCGGAGCATCACACGGTACGCATCACGGGGATTCAAAGTTTCTTCGCCCAAACAGATCCCCCCTTTCTATAATGGAGTGTACCGCTCCGTCTTGCGGTCAGGCTCTTCCTGAATCAAAGTGCAGGCTGCGATCTCGCTCATTCCTGCCCTCTCCTCTCTAGTTCAATATGTCAATTATTCAAAAGAAAATACTATATGTAAAGAGCAAATGGCCTTTTTCGGGTACCATCGCCCTTGCCAAAGGAGATATTTGAGCTTAGAACTTCATCGGCAGTGCGTCTTTCCTGCACTTGCCGTTGTAGGTGGTGTAGATGGGATAAACGTACCGCCGCCAACCCGGGAGCTTGGCGGGGTTATCCCGGCTGATGCGGTAGAGCTCCATGGGGTGGACGCCGCCCAGCGCACGGACAAGCCGCTCCGCGCTGTACTGCCCGTGGTACAGCTGCACAAAGTACATCACGCCCCGCAGGACAGCCGCCCGGAAGGAATCCG
>ERZ780144.561-NODE-561-length-51182-cov-8.476089_pt1 | contig 51182 bp, 76 predicted proteins | sample MGYA00511380_ERZ780144 | MGnify/ENA primary metagenome ERZ780144 (study PRJEB29588, sample SAMEA1965858) | human gut metagenome | biome: human gut; feature: human-associated habitat; material: faeces | place: Denmark | collected 2008/2010 ... | reverse complement strand
TATATTCTATTTATAAATAATAGTATAATAAAAAAATCGGCGTAACTTTTTATTGTAAAACAGCAATTTTTTCGCGCCGATTTTTTTGTAAAATAGGTTGCAATAAAACGCCGATTTTTGAAAATTCGTTCGCAATTTTACGCCGATTTTTAAACCCTTTTTCACCGATTTTTCAGAAAAGGTTCTGAGGATTTTTAGAATCCGTTTATAGACGCGAGCACGAGAAAAAAATCGGCGTAAATCTTTACAATAAATTCCTTGCGTTTACAACGCCGATTTTTTTGTAAAGTCCTCTGCAATAATTCACCGATTTTTGACGATTTCATCTCCAATTTTACGCCGATTTTTGACGATTTTCTAAAAATAAAGACCTCTCCGAAGAGAGGCCTCGTTTTTCACTTTTGATTCTCGTAGTATTCAAGCTCATCAAGAATCTCTCTCATACTATCACCCGTACAATAGAAGCTGTTTTCGATGTAGAGGATGCAGTGGTCATAAAGCATTTTCACCTTATATTCCTCTCCGTTTTTTGTTGTTCCTTGTCTTACAATTAGTTCCATTTTGTTACCTCCAGAATTTATTTGTAAGTGACCTTACATTTATATTGTACTCTTTTGCAACATAAATGTAAAGACTTTTTGTAAAAATTTTAAAATTTTTCCTCTTTACAATGAGTTTCCAAGAGAGTATAATAAGCTCAAGTAATAAAACTGAGGAGATGAAATGCGTGGAAAAACTGACAGACGCTCAGCGTGAACTTGCAGAGCAGCATTACAGATACATATACTATTTTATGCAAAAGCAGAATCTAGATGAAGACTATTTCGATATTGTTGCTATTGGATTGTGCAAAGCAGCGAGAAGCTATACAAAGGAAAAGGGCATCCCATTTATGACATATGCTTACACTGTGATGCTCAATGAAGTGAAACAAGAATGGCGCAGAAATAAAAACAAAATAAAGCCCACTGTATATTTTGAGGACTCAGTACCAGCCACAGAGGGCGATACAGCATTTAAAGATATCTTAGGAGACCCATCTGACCATATCTCTGAGCTTGAAACAAGTATGCTGATAAAGCAAGCATTGTCTCACATCAAAAATGAACGTGATAAAAACATTATATGCATGTATATGAATGGAAAACGCCAAGCTGATATTGCTAAACACTGTGGATTGTCTCAAAGCTATGTGAGCAGAATCATTAAAAGCGTAAAAAATTTTTGTAAAACCTCTTTACAAACAGAGAAAGGAGTAGTACAATATAGCTGTGTAAGGTACACATCGAGCCGAAAACAAAATAAGAAATAATGGAGGTATCACTATGTCAAAAGCACATGGCAGCATGTTATTATTAGACAACAGATTATATGATGTATTTATTATAGAACGCATCAACAGAGAGCCTTTACATTTTTTAAAAGTTGTATTTGCATCTGATTTACAGACTCATGAAGAGTATGCAACAATTCCATACAGGTACTTTAAATGTGATGAATGTAGCAGTTCAATGTATAAAGAGATTTCACAGACCTATTTTGAACATGTAAAACAACTTATTATGGAGGGTGAAAAGCAATGAAAGAATTTATCAAGTGTAGTGTATGTGGAAATGAGTTTGAGGCATTGGCAGTAAATCGATACACAGCAAGAGAAATAGCTGGTCTATTTTCTTTTACATCAGCTACATTGTATGATGCTTTTGATTGCCCTAGATGTGGCTGTCAGTGCATTGTTGGCACTCGTAAAGAAGCAGCACCATGTTCTAAGGAGGATGAAGACAATGAAGTGCAATCAGAAACGTGTGATTGCAAAGCAGAACAGCAGAACCCTTGACACGCTCACAGCAATTGCCAAAGATACAGCTATACGAGAGCTGAGAAAACAAACTGCAGATATTGTGAATCGCTCTCGAAATAAAATGTATTTGGCAATGCTGCAGGCTGGGCTTTCTGTAAGAACTATAATGCGTGTACAAAAAGAACTCCTCAGCACTGTAGAACCATGGTATGCACAATTTGTAGCAAACAAGGACAACCCAGAAGCTGGAGAGGGTGTTGCTGATTTTGCTCTACAAGATAAGCTCAAATCATATGACATTGAGTTCATACCAGTACAAGAAGAATTGTGAGGATTTACAATGCGAGAAATAACAGTACATGAGTTTAAAAAAGTGCCGCGGAATTGCTCCACATGCCTGTACGGCGGAGGCATTGGATGCGGGAATGCGAATGTAGGAAAAGATTATCTGGCGTATTTGTACGGATTACGAGAATGCCCGCATTATTGGCTCGACCAGCATCGATTTGAACCTGTTGATGGTCGCAGATGGTAGGAGGAATCAGTGAATGAGGTACAAGGTTTTATACAGCGGGTATTACATCATCGATGCAGATTCAGCGGATGAAGCACTTGAAACCAATCGAGATGATGCTGATGTAAAGTTTGAAGAATGGGAAAATACAGATGCAGAAATGTTCGACGGAGGGTACGACAATGACTGACCATAAAGCGATTGCCATATTCACAGGCTTGAAGATGATGGTGGGGACCCAAGCAAAGGAAGCATGTGATGCTGCAATCTCCGCCCTCCAAGAGCGTGAGAAACGGAGCAAGGGATGTGAGTTCTGTGACGGCACTGAAAGAAGCATGATGTTTCGGAAAGGCGAGTGCGCAGCTATGAACGACGAAGTATATGTGTCTGGTGACGCCATCATCATTGATTATGGTTGTAAAGCCTACGATACCGTGAAAATCGGCTTCTGCCCCATGTGTGGTCGACCGCTGAAAGGAGAAGACAATGGCAAGGTTGATTGATGCGGATGCGCTGTCGAAAAAATGGCAGGATATGCTTGATATTGAAACCGGAGAAAAAGAAGAAATCGCAGTATATAAAATTTTCGAGATACTCATCAAAAGGTTGAGCCAAGAACCCACCATCGACGCTGCTCCGGTGGTGCATGGTGAGTGGATAGAACTCCATGAAGAAAACGGGCATGAGGTTGGTACTTGCTCTCATTGCCGCCATGTGAGAATTGTTGATAATTACTGCCCCAACTGCGGCGCACTTATGGACGACGACTGCGGTATTCAGGGATACCCGTTAAACGATGATAGGTGTGCGGGTTGTCCACTTGATGGGCATTGCGAATTTGTGAAGTGTTGGAAGAGGGAGGGCATGCAGAATGTTTTGGATAAACAAGACAAGGGCTGAAAAAGCAGCAAAGATTATTGCAGGATATTGCGATAAGCAATTAACTTGCGATAAGTGTAGGTTTGCAGATGAAAACGGTGATTGTACGTTGCAAACAAAAATTCCATCGGATTGGGAAATTTCGAAGGAGGGCGTACAGCATGAGTGAATTTGAACGACAGGTTTACGCAGGTATGAAATTCACAGACCGTGTCTTGCTTTGAGTATGAACGAATACAAAGAAGCTGCTGAATGACACACAAAAGACCTTTTGCAAAAATTTTAAGAAATTTTGCAAAAGGTCTTTACATTTGTTGCAATCTGAGTATAATAATACTTGTAAGGAAAACAACACCGAACAAACGGAGGAAAGAAAATGTACAAAGCGTGTCAATTCGGAGTTCTTACAGAAACAGTACACGGTGAGTTTCACAGAAGTCGGTTTTTTGAAACAGAGAAAGAAGCAAGGTGTTATGCGAACAAGGAGTACTCAAAGGAAAACACGGTCACTGTTGAAATCTTCAAGACAGGTTTCTACAAAAAGAGACGCAATTCCGTTGTTATCGCAAGCGCAACAAAACGATGAACAGAATCACAGTAGCTGACCTATCGGCAGACGGGGAGAAAGGGAAACATTATGAACTACAAAATCACTATCACGGAAATTCACAAGGCAGTTGTTGACATCGAAGCGAACAGCCATGATGAGGCATTGAGGAGAGTTGAGGAAGAATACTGGAACAATCCGAACGACTACGTGTTGGAGCCGAAGGACACATTCTTTGAGTGAGCCGAAACTGGTTGTCAGATTTGAAAACCCAAACACCCGCCTGATGAGAGCTGGATGGTAACCAGCCGAAACCACCTCACAGCCAGTGAGGCAAGGTCGTGGGAAGCCACAAAAATAAATTGTAAAAATCTTGCAAAAGGTCTTTACAATTCGCAATATCATCGGTATAATGATAATTGTAAAGAGCGGATGGCTCTTAAAATGACATCACAAAGGAGAATGTATCATGGAAATGAATGAAGCAATCGTCAAGAAAATTCAAAAACTTTTGGCTCTCGCAGACAAAGCTCGCAATAATAGTGAAGAAGAAGCTCAGGCTGCACTTCTTAAAGCTCAAGAACTGATGGCACAATATGGTGTCGAAACAAGCATGGTGGATGGTGTTCAAGACAAAGTTTCGTATGGTCTTGAGACTTGCGTTCACAAAGGAGACAAAGGATTCCGCTGTCAGCTTGCTACGATTATTGCTCGCAATTTCCGTTGCAAGGCAATTCTTCTTGAAAATAAACAGGTTGCATTTTTCGGTTGGGCTCAAGATGCCAAGGTAGCAAAATCTGCTTTTGAATACGCATATCATTTTGCAAAGAAAATGGGTGATAGGTGTGTTGCTCAGGCTCGTCGAAATTGTGAAGACCCAAAGAATGTGTTCAATAGCTATGTTTCCGGATTTCTTTCCGGCATTAGACAGAAGCTGGATGTTCAGTGTACTGCACTTGTTCTTGTTGTTCCTGAGGATGTTAAACAAGAATTCTCTAAGCAGTTTCCATCGCTGAAAAACCATAAAGGTGGTTTGACAACAAAAGGCTTCCTCCGTAAAGATGTGTATGAGCAGGGTGTATACGATGGCAAATCCTGCATGGATAAGCGAAGCATTGGTGCATGAAAGGGGTATTGCAATGATGAGGCAAAAATATGACGACACATTTGTAGAGCAAGAGGCGCATTATTTAATCCTGAAATTTGCAAGCTATTCACAAGTTGCTCAAGAGTTCAATGTCCCATTGAGCACTGTTGGTTGGCACATGAAGTATCGTCTACAGAAACTCAATCCCGCATTGCATAGTCAGGTGATGTCAGTCGTTGGGTTGCATTACAGATTTCGCAAAGAAATTTGGGATATTCTTCACATCGAGCAAAAATAAATTTGAAAAGTCTTTACATTTATTGTAAAATCGGTACAATGATAATTGTAGGGAAACCTGTTAAAACTGGAGGTATAAAAATGGCACGCGTTCGTATGTATTATTTCAACATCTATTCTGAGACTGAGCTTCTTGGTTCTGTAAAAGCTGAGACCGCTATCAAGGCCGAAGAGGCTGCTGCGGATATCTGCCAAAAGAACGGCACGGATATTCATGAGTTCACCGCGAAGCGAGTCACATCCAGCGGAGCTGCTGAACCCATGGTGGTCGTGGAAAAATCAGAGGGTGAAATTACTCCTACGAAAGAAGAAGCCCACACAGAGGAAAATTCGGCAAATAAAACGGTGACTGTTGATTTCTCTAAGGCAGCTGAGGAGCCTGAGCCTGAAAAGGAGAAAAAGCCTGTCAAGCGTGATGACGATGGTACTGCTACTGAAAAGCAGCTTGCCACATATGCTGACCTCAAGCAGATTATCACAAAATGGGACAACGCAAAGCGTGATGGTGTTCGTACAAAGTACTCCATCAATACGGATGGTTTCATGATTGTAAAAGCTGTTGCTGTCACGAAGGACGGAACAATTCGCAAGCGTGAACTCATCATTGGCCGTGGCGGTGCTATTCGTGCGTATGGTAAAAAGCCTCGTGGCACAGAAAAGCTGATGATGGCCCTCAAAGACGTTGAAAGATTCTGTTTCTCCGAAAAGGAAATCTGAGGTGTAAAAGCACGAAAGGCTACGAATAGTTAAGATTTTTCCAATGACTGCTCGTGGCCTTTTTATTTTTTGGACTTTTTTCCCGTGTTCCGGCTCTTGTGTTTGAAGTCGGACGGATATATAATAGGTACACATACTGTGGAGGGTATTATGATGAATGTTCTTTTTGATTGTCTGAAGAAAGCAGTTGGGGCTATTACAAAACCGTTAATTGTATTTCTATTCTTCTTCACTCCATACATTGCAATTGCGGTTGACCGATACGCTTTCATGGAACGCGGCTATATGGCATTTGGTGGTGAGATGGCAATCCCAGTGATATGCTACATAGCAATGTACCTTTTGATGGAAATTGATGAATCTGTAAACCCAAAGAAAGGAAATCGTAAATGAAAACCAAATCAAGGGATAGATTGTACTGTGGCGTGGATGAAGAGAAAATCCTTTGTGCTGAGCCAATACTGAATGATAAGAATATGTCACATCTGCTCACTTTTATTGTTGAGCGATACAGAGTTCATTTGCGAAAAGACATCAAGCATCTTCCTGGACCTTGGACAAAGGACAAAGTCATCTCACAATACAGGTTTACAAATATTCGTAGAGAGCATGACAAGCAAACTCAGTATCTCATTAAATACATCAGCACAAATGAACGTCTTACACTTGAAGAAAAAATTCTCAATACATTTCTATTTCGAGCCTGGAATAATTGGTCAACAATGTACAGTTTTGGTGGACCATGGACAGCCGAAATGATTTATGACCCAGCATTAAAGGAATGCACACGTGAAATCTATCGTCGTATTTTAAAGAAAGACCCAGAACGAAAATGGTGGTCATCAGCATACAATCAAGGCGGCACAAAGCAGTCCTGGAGGTATCCGCACGAAATTGGAAAAGACAAAGAATTTGATATCCCTTTACGAGTATTCCATATCGGACCATGGCTCAAAGAGGGAAACATTGTAGGAAGACTCTTAGATGCTGTAGACCAACAGGAGGCTTTCAATGTTATCAAGTCTGTAAGAGGCTTTGCTGATTTTTTGGCTTATCAGGTTTTTGTAGACCTTACTTATATAAAGACGTTTCCGTTTTCTGAGAATGAATTTGTTGTGGCTGGTCCAGGATGCAAAAAAGGACTCGAATATGTCTTCGATGACTTCGATGGGTTGAACTATGAGGAAGCCTTGTTCTACCTTAGAGACCGAATAGATGACTATTTCATCAATCATCTTGCTAATACAGACTACAGTGGGCCTATTTGGTGCCCAGAGGAACTGTTCAGGGATTTACCAAGGTACGATAGAAAAATGAACGTGATGAGCCTGGAGAACTGTTTCTGTGAGCTGAGCAAATACATTAGGACAATAGAGGGCACTGGTCGTCCTCGAGTCAAATACAAAATACCTGAGGAGAGATAAAAATGGAAAACCGTATTCAAAAAGTCTGTAAAGAATGTCATAAGCCTTTTTCAATCAGTGATGGTGAACTCAATTGGCTGAAAGAAAAAGGACTCATGCCCTTTGAGCGTTGCTCTACATGCCGAAAGAAACGTCGTGATGAGAAGATAGCAAAGGAGAACAAAACCAATGGGCAATAGAAGAATGACTACTGAAGAATATCTCAACCTTGCGCATGAATATGCATTGAAGTTCTCTGGGTGTACAAAAGTCAAAGTTGGCTCTATTATAACAAGCTCTAATGGAAGCATTATCGCTTTTGGCGCAAATGCTGCTATTCCAGATTTATGCCGTTACAGAGGTTGTTTGCGTATCGAAAAATATGGCGATAACGCAAAAGCCCATAGACTTCCATCTGATTGCCGAGCACTTCATAGCGAAATTGATGCTATATGTCATATTTCTGGTACCTGTGACGCTCCAAAAGCCATCTATGTAACTCGCTATCCCTGTGAAGCATGTGCGAGAGCTATTGTTGCTGCAGGAATTCTCAGGGTTGTATATGGACGTAGCGAAAGCATCAGCGAAGAGACTGCGAGAATATTTGAGTCAGCAAATGTAGAAGTGGTTCATTCAAGCTATTGGACTGCGGAGGACAATAATACATAAAGGGGCTGTGATTGTGTTGGTGTTAACAAGCGAACAATGGGAAGACGAAACCCTTGAAGCAGCAAGAAAAACATACGGTGCTCGGAATCAAATTCTTGTAAGTATTGAAGAGCTAAACGAGCTGGCATGTGTGCTTGCAAAGTACCCAAGATATGATTCCGAAGAAAAGGCAAGAGCAGAACTCTACGAAAAAGCACTCGATGAAGTTGCGGATGTAGAAATCATTCTGAAGCATGTCAAAGCAATCTTGGGTATTGACCCTGAAGACCTATCACGAAGAAAGACCTCAAAAATTGAGCGCCTCAATCGTTGGCTATACAAGAGCAAGAGCATGCAAGTGACAACCGAAGACCGCATTATTGTTGAGGAGTAATATGATGAGGCTTTCTGACTTCAACAGCTTGATTGGGCAAGACAGCTATGTGCGCTGCATGGATAAAAAGCGCATTGATACTGCTATTGTATCAGAGAGAGCTGCAGATGCACATGTGTCCAATGGTGGCCAAATTGGTTGGTGGGTTCGCACCGGATACATTGTTGTAGATATTGACGAGGGCAAGGAGGAAGCTCTCAAGATTGTCAAGGAGATGAAGCTCAAGACTCTCATGTGTAAAACCCCGAAAGGGCTTCATTTATACTTTAAGACAACAAAAGACTTTCCTCAACGTATAGGCATGGTTCTGCCCTGTGGTTTGAAATGTGACTTTCGCTGTGCAAATAAAGGATATGTGCTTTTGCCATGGGGGACAGAAAACAGAAAGTTTAACAACTGCAGAAAAGTTGCAGAGCTTCCACTTGAGTTCACTCCGATGCCAAATCGGAAAGACTCATTGCTGGGTCTTAAAGAGGGTGATGGTAGGAACGCCACCCTCTTTGCACATCTTATGGCCTATAAAAACAGAGGCGCTGATGATGAGCAAATCGAAGAGATGGCACATGTCATCAATACGATTGTATTCACACAGCCAATGGCTGAAGATGAGCTACAAAAGATTATTAAAAATACACGCAAATATGAAGCAAGTGAACAAGGAGACAACCCATATCTTATTTATAATAGCAAAGGGAATCCAACGAATGTCAATAGTCGTGCGATATGTGATTACTTTGTAAATAGAGGAGATATCTTTGTACTTGGTGGAGAAGCCTACCAATATAGAGAGGGTGTGTACGTTGAAGCCAGCAGCTTCGTTAGAAATACAATCAAAGACATGATAATGGTTGACAACCTGATTACTCAAGCAAGAATCATGGAGTGTTTTCGTTTGATTGTCGATGATACCCGAATACAAAAAGAGCCAAGAGACCTTAACAAAGACCGGAATCTTATCAACTTCAAGAATGGTGTTTGGGATATTCAACAAAAGAAGCTGCTTCCTCATGACAGCAAGTATCTTCAGACACTGCAGATTCCACATGAGGTTTGTGAATATACACCGTTTGTCAAAACTCGTTTGTATAGGTTTTTTGTAAAAACAGGGCTTGGAAAAGAAGATATCAAAATGGCTCTGAAATACATGGCGTATTGTTTGACTCTCGATTATGGGCTAAAGACTTTCATGATTCTATGTGGTCAATCAAATACAGGCAAATCGGTATTGTTGAGATTCATTGAAAATCTTGTTGGCAGAGAAAACGTATCGTCTCTGAGCATGCATGAATTGAGCATGCGATTCTATCCAGCACAATTATACAATACACTTTTAAACTCCTGCGGTGATAACGGGTCATTGCCTTTGTCAAGTATTGAAAACCTTAAGAAGATAACAGGCGGCGACCAAATCATGCATGAGAAAAAAGGCAAGGAACCATTCTTCTTTGTACCATTTTGTAAACTGATTTTCTCGTTCAATCAGTTGCCTTTACAGCTTGAAGAAAAATCAAATGCTTTTTACAAGCGTATGCGCATTCTGTATATGAACAAAGAGCTATTTCTTAACAATGAATATGTAAATGACCTCTGCAGTGAAGAGAGTGCACAAGAAATAATCCCATATCTGCTCAGCCTACTTCCTGTGAGTTCCATTCCAAGAACTGACCGCAGCAATCGTATGGTCGAGGGGTTGCGTCAAGACTCTGATAGCATTCATGCATTCCTTGTCAAGAAATGTAAGAAAGACCCCGAAGCCTTTATTGAAAAGGGTGCATTATATGAAGCATATGCTCAGTTCTGTATTGATAGTGGACGCGAATCTCACAAAAAGCACGGATTCATGAGGAATATGCGCTCTCTTGGGTTTAACGAATATAGAAACCCGAAGACAAGAGAAGCCTGTTGGAAAGGAATCACACTCAGGTCATACGGAAAGCGTGGTGTGAGGAATGGATAGTTGGTTCCCTATACCAGGATATGAGGGCGTGTATTGGATAACAAAATCTGGAAAAGTAAGAAATGCCAAGGGCCATGTACTTACACCTGTTGGTGATGAAACAATAGGGTATAGGGTTGAACTACGAAACAATGGTCAACGCAACAGAGTATTTGTTTCTGACCTGCTTGCTAAAACATTTGGAGGTATATGATGAATATACAACTCACATTTAGAGCTTGCTTAGAGCTGTTGAAAAAACAACCAAAAGGCTCAAGCATAGCTGTTGGGAAAACTCAGGTATCCTGTGAGGAAGCATATAATGCTTTAAATAGAGTTACAGGATGGTGCTTTCCAGGGCTTGACAGCATTCAATTTGAAAAGATAGTACACTGCCGAGAGTGCGAAAACTACCGGAAATTTCGCAAAAAAGGTGCTCCAAAAAAGACAGCACGATACCTTTGTGCGCTCGATAAGATTCACAGAGAGCCATGGTACTACTGTGGGGATGCAAAAGAAAGGAGGAAGACTGATGAATGACAATTTCTATGAGCTGCACTTGAAGCAATTGAGGGAGAAAGAAGAGAAATCCCATGAAGCGATTCTAAACTCTATGTTTGAGCGTGCCAAAAAGGCAAAACCAAAGGGAAGCTACATTGTGTATTCTAGTTTCAAACGAGAGCTTGAAGTCCTTCCGCTTTCGAATAGAGAGTATCAAAAAGCCATCATCCGTTTGGCAGATATTCTGAGGGTATAACCATGAATAGCCTTAACGAACAAAAAGGAACCACAGTGAGCAAACTCGAACTGACTCTGCACATGGCAAAAAAGGCTTTGCAACGTGTGGTAGATGAAAACCCGAAAGCAGGTGTCATCGTTGCAAAGGGGAAGAAAAATGAAACCCGCTTGAGATATAGTGAAGCTATACAAGTGATAGAAATGATAGATGACTACTTTGCTATGAAAGGCTGTAAGAGCTTTGGTATTTGTGGCACTTGTACAAGATTCAATAACAAAGGTCAGACACCGGATTGGTTTGGTGTTTGTGGAGGCAAAGAGGTACATGTTTTTGATACATGTCAACAGCACAGCAGAAAAGGAGGAGGATTTGGATTATGACAATACTTGACAGGCTCACAAAAGAAAAGATAATTGGGTATTGTGTTGCACACTTTCATAAGGGTGATGCAGTTCCTCCACGTAGAATGCTGAGAAAACTTGGCCTTGATAAAAATCGCAATTTCTTTGGCAAAGCTGTTGATAAAGAGCTGGTATTGCTTTCTCTCGCATGTATTGAAAACCCTGATGCAGATAACAGGCTCTTTACAATTGGCTCTCGATATGTTATACTTGAAGACGGGGTGAAATAGATGATTTTCAAGTATGCTACAATAGATATTGAGACCACTGGCCTTAACAGGTACAAAGACAGCATAACTTTCATCGGAGTTGGATTGTCAGAGGACATTGGCCTACCAATAAAGAAAGGTTACATTTTTAATGTACAAAAGCCAGACCAAGTTGTGAAATTCAAAGAGCTTTGCCAAAAGCTGCGAAAGAAAAAAGTGCGAACAGTTTTTCAGAATGGTAAATTTGATACACTGTTCATTGAAGTCAAATACAACGTCAGACTGCCAATACATGAAGATGTAATGCTTTTAGCAACAGCATATGACCTTGCTGCAGAACATGGCTTGAAAGATATGGCAAAGAAATATTTGGGTGTTCCAGATTGGGATATCTCAAAGAAAGAAAAAACTTCAGGTGCAAAAAGTATTGTTCCGTATCTTAAAAAAGACGTCAAATACACATGGGAATTGTTCTGTTTCTTTATGCATGTAGTGAGTGAGCAACAACTCAAAGTCTATGAGCAGCTACTGCGACCAGCTTATTGTATGTATAGAGATGTAGAGCGCAATGGTCTATTTATAGACTTGAAAGCATTAAAGCCTGTACAAAAGAAATACCTTAACGAAGAAAAAGAACTTTTAACACAGCTCAAGCAGCATTACGACATCAATTGGGCAAGCTCAGCTCAGGTTTCACATGTGCTCTATGACCTTGAAAATATGCCAGTGTTTGAGAAAACCCCGAAAGGTGCTCCGTCTACTTCTGCATCAGCGCTCAGAAAACTTGCTATGAAAGGGTACGAAATCCCAACAATACTCATGAAGTATAAGGATGCTGCAACAAGAAACAAGATGTTCCTTAACAGATGGGAGGGTGACTCGTATGAAAGCCGGATTCATCCGAGCTTCAATCTGACAAATGTAGTCTCAGGTCGTACGTCTTGCAATAACCCAAATCTACAGCAAGTTCCTCGAACAAAAGACATTCGTGGTTTATTCAGTGGTGCACCAGGAATGGTTCTATTTGAGGCTGACTATTCACAGCTGGAGCTTAGAATTGCGGCTCATTATGCCAACGAAAAGACTATGCTGAGAATATATCATGAGGGTGGAGATATACATACAGAGACAGCGAAGTTATTCACTGGTGGAAGAGAGCCTACAAAGGAAGAACGTGGCAAAGCAAAAGCAGTCAATTTCGGGTTTCTGTATGGTATGATGGCAAAGAAATTCGTAGCATATGCACTAAATAGCTATGGTCAAACTTTTACAGCTCAAGAAGCTGAACACGTGCGTCAATTGTTTTTCGCAAAATATGCTAGGCTTTTGCCTTGGCATAAAGAACAGGAGGAGCTGTGTGAGTTGCAAGGTGGTGTGAGCAATTTGTTTGGTCGATTTAGAAAACTACCTTTAATATACTCACAAAATCGTTGGGAAAGAGCAAGTGCTGCAAGAAGAGCAATTAACACTCCTGTTCAGGGTTCAGGCTCAGACCTGCTGATATCGGCGGCGACCCAGATAAATCGAGAACTCAAAGGTATCGCTGTGATTGGTGCAACTGTACATGACTCTATCATTGGTGAATGTCGTATAGAGGACAAAGATTACGTTGATTCGGTCATTCGTAGAATTATGCTTCACCCACAAGTCCTCGATGATTTCGGGGTTGAGCTGAGAGTTCCTCTTGATATTGATATTGGTTGGGGACCATGGGGAACACATTAAACTTTAAAATAATTAGAAAAGCAAAGAAAACAGTAGAAAACAAAAGAAAATAGAGCCTATTCGCAATATAAATCATCCAAAATTGGCCTTTTTTGGCATTTACTTAGAGCAATATTTGCCGTATACTATATTCACAGGGAAAACAAAACACCCTAAACAACAAGGAGGAAACAACAATGGCAGCTATCACTCGTAAAAAGGGCGAGACCGTCCATATGTATGCTTTTACTGGCATGTATCTGGGCGAGTTCGAAATCACCGCAAGCGACAAGAAGACAATCAGCATCGTTCAGAAGAACGGCCGCACGACCAAGTTCGACCGCGAAACTGGCAAGCAAGTGGATGCAAAGACCCCGCGCTGTGCTTCCCGCGTGACTGAGGAAAAGGAGCCTGAAAAGAAAAAGGCAGCTTCCAAGAAGTCCAAGAAAGAAGAGGTCAAGAAGCCCGTCAAGAAGACGGCAAAGAAAGCCAAGCCCGAGCCTGAGCCTGAGGAAGACGAAGACGAGGAAGAGGACGACGATGAGGAGTACGAGGACGCGTAACTTCATCCATGGGGAGCAATATACTCCCCAATGTAATGCAGCTTGTATTCAGTTTTGATATACAAACGGTGACAAGCCCGTGTAAATGCAGAGTCGAAGCAGGTGAGTGCACTCAATATACCCATTCTTGGCATCAGTTTGGACATACCTCCAGTGTGGCCTCATTCCTCCAGGAGTCTCACCGCTTCTGGAGGCCTCCAATGGGATATCGCCAAGTGGTAAGGCACGGGACTTTGACTCCCGCATTCCGCTGGTTCGAATCCAGCTATCCCAACCAGCCCGAGAGGGTAAAAATTGAATAGCTCACATCCCAGATGGTGGGCACAAAACAGAGCCGCCTCGACCCGTCATCGGGGCGTCTTCTCGGAGGAGTAGCTTAATCGGAAAAGCCCCGGAGCTCCACAACGATTCAGGGTTGTTGTCAGTTCGAATCTGACCTCCTCCAAATTGATTATAAGGAGAGCAGCATGAAGATTTCATATTCTAGATTTTCTTCATATTTGCGATGTCCATACAGGCACTATCTTGGGTACTACGAATGCTTGAGAGCGAAGAAGCCTGTGAGACCCCTATACTTTGGGACAGATTTTCACAAACTTCTTGAACTTCGCAATGACCCAGAAAAACTTGCTGAAGCCCAAAAAGCTATTGGGGAACAGTATTATGAGTTGAAACCACAATGGCAAGAAGAACTCGGAGAAGACTACTTGTTTGAGCTTCAGTGCATTTTCTCAGATTATATGGAAATCTATAAAGATGCTCCACAGCCAACACAAACAGAACGTCCTTTTGAACTTGAAATCTGTAATGTAAAAGGCGAGCCAGTCATATTCAATGGAGTTATTGATGAGCTTTACAAATATCGCCATAAAGGCGAAAAGATGTGTAAACTTGGTGAGCATAAAACTTTCAACAGAAAGCCAGATCAAAATGTTCTTGTAATGAACACTCAAAAAAGCTTATACGCAAAGGCTGTTCAGATGATGACGGGAGTACTTCCGAAATCTGTGATATGGGATTACATCCATTCTACTCCTGCTTCAATGCCAATTTGGCTACCGAAATCTAACCGATTCAGCAAAGCAAAAAGCAACAATATCACACCTTTTTCTTGGAGAAGAGCTTGTGAACTCCGAGGAATAAAGGACATAAAAGTTCTGCAAGAGGGAAATGATTATGCAGCAAATGTAAGCAATTTTTTCTTTCGATGTGAGCTTGATATTGTACCCTATATGGTCGAGAATGTCTGGGAGGGGTTTGTCTATACTTGTCGGGATATCGTTCGGCAAGGGCATAAAAATAAGACAAAGAATATGACCCCTGATTGCAAGTTTTGTTCATACAGGGACATCTGCTTCACTGAGTTAACTCAGGGGGATTTAAAGCATCTTATTGAGCATGACTACGAAGTTCATCCACGAGATGATGTTGTAGTGATAGGAGAGGAGTAAAACATGGGTTTTTTAGAAAAAGCTGTTGACATCGAAGAGCTTGGTCAGCACAGATTCGTTACAATTTACGGAAAATCTGGCTCTGGTAAAACTGAGCTTGGTTCTACTTTCCCTAAACCAATGTTGTATCTACAAGTTGGTGATGACGGAAGCAACACAATCAAAAAGAAAAAGGGTATCCGAGGTCTACACATTAAAAATCTCAGTGAGCTGAAATCTGTTCTGCAAGAGCTTATTGGCATGGCAGAAAAAGGCAGGTTGAAATACAAAACAGTTTTTGCTGACACATTCTCAATGGTCACAAATATATGGGTCAAAGAAAACGCTGTTGATAAGAATAAGAAAATGACCCAGCAGATGTGGGGTGACCTCAAATCTGACACGGAAGAACTGATTCGTTTGGGTCATCAGCTTGCTGAATACTGTTGGGTGCTATTCAGCTGCCATGAAGTTGGAGATGCTTTTGAGGGCATTGAAGATGAGATTCTTCCGGAGATTCACCCAAGTACAACAAAAGGTGCGAGAACATACCTTGAGGGGATGTCAAACTATGGTCTACATACCCTCATTAAGAAAAAGGATGTCACCATTGACGGGGTTGAAAAGACTGTACCAGTTTACATCACCCAAATTGGGCCAAATCCATACTATTGGACAAAGCTGCAAAAGCCAAAGGAGCTCAAAGTTCCAACACAAGTTAGAAATTTAACCTATACAAAACTGGCACAGATACTCGATATCGAGTCTGCAACATCTGACCAATAGGCAATTCGCCTTTGGATATAAACAAATATTCACGGAGGTATTACAATGGCACGAAAAATGAAAGTCGATTTCACAGGTGTTGAATCCTATCAACGAGTGAGTGAGGGGATTCATCGAGCAAAAATTTCCGAAATCCAAGAGAAGACCTCTCAGGGTGGCGACCAGATGCTTCAGGTTGCATTTGAAGTTATTAAGGGTGATGACAAGGGCAACAAGGTCTTTGACAGCTTGGTACTGACGGATAAGGCTCTTTGGAAATTCAAATCCTTGCTGCAGGTACTCAACATGAAGTGCGAGGGCAAAGTTGCTGTTGACCTTGACAATATGATTGGCAAGGTTTTGGACATCAATGTTATCCACGAGGAATACAACGGAGTGACACGAGCCAAAATTTCCGAGTACACCAAGGCCAATGACTCAAAGTCAAGTGTCGATGACGATGATGACGAGGATGAGGATGATTTCGACGAGGAAAATGAGGACGAAGAGGAAGAAGCTCCTAAGTCCAAGAAAAAATCATCTACAGTGAAGAAAACTCCTGCCAAGAAAAAGTCTCAGCCTGAACCGGATGAGGACGAGGAAGATGACTGGGACGAGGATGAGGACGAGGAAGAGGAAGAAGAGAAACCCGCGCCGAAGAAAAAGGCTGCAGCAAAAAAGCCTGCTGCAAAGAAAGCCGCGACCAAGAAAAAGCCCGCTCCTGCCGAAGAAGACGATGACGATGATGACGATGATGACTGGGAAGAAGACTGAATGATTTCAGGTGGAATGCCTCTCTATTGATAGAGGGGCATTCCCTATAATGGAGGATACTATGAGAAAGAAAAAAATGTACAGCATGCTGAATTATCTATCTACATCTCAACTTCCTCATATTTTTGTGCCATCTTATAACAGGCCTGAATTTGTGACAGCAAAAATGTTTGAGAACTTCACAGATGAAGCTATTGAAAAAGTTCATATTGTTGTAAGACAGGAACAAGCAAAGGCATACAAAAAGGCAAACAAAAACTTGCACATTTTGCCTATACCAAAAGATTTTCATCTGCCAATCAATGGATTAGCAAGCACTCGTCAGTTCATTTATGAATACGCTGCGGAACACCGTTATCCACTCATTATCGATATGGATGATGATATCAAGAATCTTGCATATATGTATGATGGGAAGTCTGGTTCTGGAAATCTATGCTCAAAACATGCTGTAAAAGCAGACCGAGAGAAAGACCCTTTGCTTGAACAAAAAGTTCTTACAATGGCAGGAGCCATTTCAAAAGAAGTTTTTAAGGAGCACCCAAATGTGTATCTTGGGAATATTCGTAGACAGAGAATGTCACAGCATGTTGAAAACAGCAAACTCAAATACATCATCGATTCAGGACCTACTCCAAGACAAGTCACTCTCATAAATGTGAAAGGGCTTCACAAAGCAAAGATAAATCGTGACATGATTTTTGACCCGCATGGAGATGATATTGGGTTTTGCGCAGTCATTCTTGCTAATGGTGGTCACTGTTTTAACATCCCTTGTCTCACATATGACTATGTGAGTGAAAAATGTGATAGTGTTATCCGTACTCCAGAGAATGAAAAACGACTTCACAAATACGAATGGGATATGCTACAAAAATACCCTATACGAGACTATCTGCGCACGAGCTTTCGTGATGCTGACGGAGATTATATGTGGGGTGATATAAACTGGACAGCATTCCACAAAATCAATGGCTCAAAGCGTATCAAGGAATACTGGGAGGAATAATAGTACAATGAGAAAACAAACACCACCGTTTTCTATCCAAGTAGAACTCAATGAGGGCTGCAATCTTGGATGCAACTTCTGCGGGTTGCGTGGAATGCGGGAAGAGGGAAAAAAGCCTTGGTATCCAATGACAAAGAAAACCGCAGAACGAATTGCTTCGGAGATTGCGAGAGTCGGTTGGAATAGCCGCATCATCTTTTCTATGCATGGGGAACCCACGCTAAACCCGAATATCATTCGAATCATAAAGCTGTTTCGAAAAGCCCTCCCAAGAGCTGTTATGTCTATCATGACAAATGGTTATGGAATTGTCCATGGGTTTGGTGAAAAAGTAGATGAGTTTGAGGACATCCTGGGGCGCGTCAGAGCATTAAAAGCTGCAGGTCTCAACGATTTAATCATTGACTACTATTCTGCCAAAGGTGACGCTGCTACAATTGAAGAAAAGCTCACAAAGCTGGATACTGATATCGATATTCAGCATTTGGCTCCTGGAGTACCCCTTTATGGAAACAGCTCAAGAAAATTCAGAGTACTATTCAATCCGCCAATTCAAAAAGAGGGTGCCATCAATCGTCATCTCTGCAATCACTGTGGAGCCGCTGGACCTCTTGATATGTCCTATCAGGGTAAAAGGTGCGCAAGACCATTTAGAGAGTTGTCGCTGAGATATGATGGCTCTGTGGCTATATGCTGTAATGATTTCCGGGGTGAATACCCAATTGGCAACATCATGGAACAAGAAATTGATGAGATTTGGTACAGTAAACGATTTGAAGCTGCCCGCATTCTGTTATACGCTGGTAAAAGAAGCTTCAAGCCATGTTTAGGCTGTAATGCTCTAAGTCATAGAGTAGGATTGCTTCCTGATATGAAAGGTCAGGAAGATATGCCAGAAGCAACAGATGAAATTCTTGCTTTTGCAAAAAAGGTTTCAAAAAATTCAGAGCCTTTATGTAAAACTCTTTACAAACGTCCTTGGGAAGAGTAAAATAGGGTTACTACAATAAATTGGAGGGAAATTAAATGCTTATTGTTTTAGAGGGTGCTGATGGCGTAGGAAAAAGCACTATTGCAAAACGCCTCGCCCGTATTCTCAATGCTCGTATCATTCATTGCACCAAAGATACCCCGAATGACCTTGCGTATTTTCGCAGTATCTTGTACGCCTCTGAAGAGCAACACATTATTGCAGACCGATTTTGCTATGGGCAGTTTGTTTATCAATCTGAAGAAGAACGCAAGTTGACCCAAGATGAGCTGTATCGTCTTGAAGCTGATATGCTGAACATGGGTGCAAAAGTTATCTATGTCACCGCCTCTGAAAAAACAATCGAGGCACGCCTTAACAAGCGGAATGAAATTCCAATGTATCCTGTAAAAGAACTGCTGGAACGGTTTGATACAGTCATGAAGCAATCCACACTTCAAATTGAAATCTGGAGGACGTAAATATGATTTTCAATCCTGAAACATTCAAGCAAGCTGTCAAAGAGCTTGAGCTTGAAACCCTTTACAACAAGACTGACCGTGTATGTGGTGATGGTGACATCGACAACTACCTTGTCGCAGAAACTGTAAACGATGCTTGGGAATACTGGTATGCGGCTTTGACAGCGCAAGCCTGGGACTCTGAAAAGGTTGCTGAAAGTCGTGATGGTGCTGTTGCAGCTGAAATTCTCAATGCAATTACAGTCATCAAAAACCCGACGCGCATGATTGTAAATAGCAAAGCAAGAAAGATGCCTATGCGCTATGCAGTAGGAGAGCTGCTTTGGTATCTTTCTGGCTCAAACAAATTGCGTGATATACAGTATTTCAGCAGTGCTTGGGACCGCATGTCTGATGATGGTGAAACTGTCAACAGCTGTTATGGGCACAAAATCCAGTCATTCTATGGGTTTGACCAATGGCAAGACGTCATTGAGCGTTTGACTCAAGACCCTAACAGTCGCCAAGCTGTTATTCACATCAAAAATCCGAGAGCAATCACTGACCCTACAAAAGATACTCCGTGCACATTGTCCTTGCAGTTTCTTATCCGCAATAATCGTCTCAATTTGACGGTCACTATGCGTTCCAATGATGTTTGGACCGGAGTTCCATATGACATGTTCAGTTTCTGTTCGATGCAAGTGATGATGGCAATGCGCCTTGGGGTTGAGGTTGGTACTTATGTACATCAGGCTGCTTCGCTTCACCTTTACGAACGAAATGCGCCTCAAAAGCCGGAAAACCCTATCAAAGCAAAAAAGCGTTCGTCAAGCAAACCGCAGGAGGAAAACCATGAGAAATCCACACCCGAAGTTTCTCAAGGGCAAGCCGGAGTATTACAAGAAAATTCTGCTCAAAACAATTGACAATGACAGGATTTCCTGGGTTCACTTTTGCTATGTACCTGTGGAAATCTGGGAGGAATTTCAAAGCTCAACAAATGCTGATGGGTGTGATATTGGGGGCTGGCTTTCAAAATGGGCAAAGGAAGAATTTGACCTTGCATTACACATGGCCAGACGAGAAGACATTGAGACACTCAAGAAAGCAATCATTATTTCATATCAAGATAGATATTATGAGTTGTACAGTCCAACATTGGGAAAAGCACGTCCACCAATGTATGGTATCATTAAAAACTGGACGTCACTACATATGAAGATGGAGGCCGCAAAATATGGCTATTTCAAAAAGTGAGATGGATACACTGCCCAAGATTGTTGCAATTGATTTTGATGGTACCTTGGTATCTGACAATTACCCGAGTATTGGTTCGCCCAATACGTTTATGTTTCGACTCTGCAAGGCTCTACAAAAATCTGGTGTGAAACTTATCCTTTGGACTTGTAGAGATAGCAAGTATCTTTTGGAAGCTGTAGACTACTGTGCTCATCGGGGTTTGTTCTTTGATGCAGTGAATGTGAATCTCCCAGAGACTATCAAGATGTTTAACAATGATACACGAAAAATCTATGCAGATTTATACATTGATGACAAAGCAATCCCCCATATTCAAGACCCGCTATTTTGGGTTGAGCGCGTTGGCCTTGAGCCACAGGACTTCAGAAATCTTGCTTTCGGGGGTGATTGATTGCCTCGTGAATCATCAATTCAGAGCAGTGTTCTTAGGTATCTTAACAGCTTGCCTGGATGCATTGCAGAGAATGTTTCTGGGAACAGTGCTCAGTCTGGCCGTGCTGACATCAACGGTTGCTTTCAGGGTCGTGCATTTCGCATTGAACTGAAAACCGTTGATAATGGTAATACACCCACGAAAAAGCAGCTGCACGAGCTACTCAAATGGCAAGTCGCTGGAGCTATTGTAATGGTTGCATACACTCTTGAAGATGTCAAAGCAATATTTTCTAGAGAGGGTCTATCTGTCGATGGTTGGATTAAACATTATGGGGAAGACATGGATGCATTTTGTTGTGTTCATAAATCTGACCAATTGATACGCACAAAACTTTCAGAATTCATTGATTAGGAGATGACTACATGAATTCAACAGCTATCAATCTTGTATGTGACAAAGGCTGCAAAAGAAATTTTACAGTTCACCGAATGATTCGCAGAAGACTTGACAATGGAGTTGATGGGTATTATATCAAATGCCCAAAGTGCGGTCATAAGTATAGGGTGTTTTACAGCAATAAAGAGTACCAAAAAATTCAAAAGCAGCTACACAGCAATTCAATCAGCATAGAAGAAAGAAGCAGACTTCTAGAACGGTTACAACAGATTTCAGAGGAGTTAAACAAAGAGTATGACCCGAAAGTATAAGGGATTCATATTTAAGACAAAGCCTTGGGAACATCAACTCAAGGCTTTGTCCTATTTAATGGAACGAGACAATGGTGCCCTTTACACTGACCCTGGAACAGGAAAAACAAAAGTGATGCTAGACCTCATTGTTAACAAAGGCTGGCGACGAGGAATCATTGTTGCCCCTCCAAAAGCATGTGAAGTGTGGGAGAAGCAGTTCAAAATTCACACAGATATACAATCAAATTTCATCTATAATCTTCATAAGCTCTCCACCGTGAAAAAGGTTGAACTGATGAATAGGCTCTGTCCAAAAGGAAAAAGGGGCATAAACCAGGAGACTATGATTCTACTCGTAAACTATGAAAGTATATGGCGCAAACCGTTTGAAAAAACCCTCTTTAGAAAAAGCGCAGGCCTTGAATTTGCGATATGTGATGAAAGTCATCATATAAAAACCCCGTCAAGTCAATGTTCAATGTGTCTACGGAGACTCGGAAATATCATTCCTCATCGCTTTCTTGTAACAGGTACACCACTTGCAGAAAACCCCATGGACATCTATGCGCAATACAGATTTCTTGACCCAAGCATATTCGGCACCAGTTTCTCAGACTTTAAAGCTATGTATCAAAACATAGACATAGAAAGAACTGCAAAAGTTGGTTATACCATACTGGACAAAAAGCAGCCATATAGAAATCTTGATGACCTAAGAGAGAAGATGTATTCTTGTGCATTTACAATTAAATCTTCTGTCAAGTTACCAAAACGACGCAATATTATTCGTTCTTACACTCTCTCATCAAAGGCTCAGAAAGTGTATCATGATTTAAACGAGGACGGGTTGTACCTTAACAAAAAAGGCGCTGCTGAAATTAAAGCTGTTATCAGCAAAACTTTAAGACTACAACAAGTCTGTTGCGGGTTCATTCCTGTTGAAGACCCAGAGGGAAACAAGACTGTTATCCCCATAGACAATGAACGGGCTGAACTGCTTGAAGAAATGCTGTCTGAATTCTCTCCACAGGAGCCTGTGGTCATCTTTGCAACGTTTAGACATGATTTTGATGAAATACGGTCTGTATGTAAAAAACTCCACAGGAGATACACAGAAGTCTCAGGGGTTGAAGATACAATGCAACGATGGGTAAATGGCAAAGCCGATGTGATTGCAGTTCAGTACAGGTCTGGAAGTGAAAGCATAGACTTGACACGAGCAAGATATTGCATTTACTACAGTTTAAATATCAGCCTTGCGCTATTCTCACAAAGCAAGAAACGCATTCACCGACCGGGGCAGACCCAGCCTGTGACATACTATTACATCATTGCGGATTTGCCAAATAAGCAAAGCAAAGACAGACAAATTCTCGCAGCTTTAAAATCAAAACAAGATGTAATTGAATATATAGCAAAAAATGAGGCCGGGGGTTGACCCCGGCCTTTATTGTTATTAGCTATTTTTGACAACACTGTAAGCTCTCCAGAATTCACCAGAGGTGAAAATCGTATTTGATTCAACCCGAACGCTGTAACAATGCCGGCTTCGTTCGGTCCAACCATTATTTGGAATGATTGAAAATCGTTTTCCGGAAGGAGTAGTCCCAAACACCATAGAAGAATAGGCTTCTTCAACAATGACCCCATCCTTTAGACAAGCACTTTTGAACTCTTTCAGCCAAGCCTCATACTCAGCTTTTACCATTTCTTGATTGAGCTTAATCTCGGCATCAGTGAGGCGATTGTACTCAGCCATAAAGATTTCATTCTTTTCGTTTTCTTCTTTCACTCGCTGTTCCTGTTTTTTAAGGGTCTGTTCCAGTTTGTTGATACGATTTTTTGTATCCTCAATATACATCTGCTGAAGATCCATATCAAAGTATGCTTCATACTGCTTATCAGTCATGTCGTTTGCATCACGGTGCTGACACCATTCTTCATCAGTCCAGTTGCAGTTAAGTTTGATGCATTTTTGCTGTTTCTTTTCGTAGAGGCCAATGTATCGTTCAAGGCTTTTATAGAGTTTATTAAGCTCTTTCTCGGTGCTTGCGAGTTTCTTTTCATTCATAGTCATTATAAAACCCCTCCATACATTTATGACTTCTTTACAAGTATTATTATACCGATGAAATGCATAAATGTAAAGAGGGTTTTGCAATATTTTTAGGAAATCTTACAACGTGTCAGCTCAGTTTGCTTCTCACCATTAAACTCAGTATGTGCTTTGATTGTACCTTTAAGGACAACCTTACCATCATCAACGGCTTTCCCAGTCTTCCAAGTAAAAGTATTCCCATCATTAGATGTGAATTTGTAAAGATATCCAGGGCCAAAATCACTGTACCAAGAAGCAACACATTTGCAGTCAGCAATGATTTCAATGCGCTCACCAACTTCACCAACCCAGTTTGTTTTTGGCTTATTGGCTTTTGCGGCTTCACGTGCGAGACGCTCAGATTCTTTTTCCATAGCCTTGAAGTGCGCAGGAATCAAGGAAGCAATGATACCAAGGTCACGATATTCACAGTATTCACGAGAGCATGTAACTTTGAGGTTATGGATATACCCAAAGTCATCTTCTTGAGCATTTATCCAATCAAGAGCAGTATCAACAATGGTTTCATTATCTTCTGTATGAGCTTTAAATCCTACAGACTCCATTTCTTTATGCTCGAGAAGAGCATTCGGACGAACCATATACCCAAATGCTCGAGAAGAGGTTGGAGTGGCATTATAGCCAGCATTGGCTTTGCTAAGATAGCCAAAATGCTTGACTGTTTCCGCAACGTAGAGCAGATATTCTTTGACATCATAATAGGGTTTGCTATGAGTGAACTCAACAGAAGACTTCTCAATGGTATCTAAATAGGAAAGATAAGCAGCAACCATCTCAGCACTTAGACCGTTTGTGAAATCTTTGAGGCAGCTGCGACCAACTTGCTTGAACTCACCGCTTACTGTATTGCGGATGATGTAGGTGTCTTTGCGTTTGTGTTTGGTGTTACAGTGGTCACATTTTGGTTCTACGGTGTATGCCCAGTCAGGCACTTCCTGGTTGTCATAGACCCGGACAATGTTACCATTTTCAGTGTGCTGAAGAGTAGCAACAAAAACCCAGTTATTGATGATGGCTCGACCAGAAACTTCTACGTCTATATACTTTATGTTGGCGAGGTATCCGTTGTCTTGGCGATGCTCTTCATAATGTTCACCAACGATATTGAAAGTAAAATCACAACCAAACTTATGACATTTGTTGGCAATTGTTATGAGCTTCTTGGTGAGTCTATCCATGTTATCTTCAGGAATACTGTACAGCATTTTAAATTCCTCCATACATTTATGATTTTCCTTACAATTACATTGTACTCCTATTGCAAGAAAATGTAAAGAGGTTTTTTAAATTTTTATTGTATCCTTATGAATTTATTTTGGGCTTTATCAAGATAATAAAGCTGCTTGCCCTCCATTGGATAGGGTACAGGCACAAATCCTTTGAATGTTTTAGCATAAAGTTGCACTCTTTCAAAGCCTAAGTCTTTCATAATTCCTCCATAGGAATGCCCCTCACCGAAGCAAGGGGCAAGTGTTTAACAGATGTCTACACCAATTTCTTTCGTCATTGCACGATATTTTTCATGTAACTCATCCTGAATTGTTGCGACATAAACATCGTTATATGCAACAGATTTGAGGCATATAATAAGTCTATCAATGTGCTTTAATTCCATGTCAACGTCTTCAATCAAACAGTTGACTTTATTGTAGTCAGCCATATATCCGGCATCAAGAAGTTCTTTTGCAGCTTTTTCGTAGCATTCTTTTGTTTCACTTTCCCATTCGTTGTATTTCTCAAATGCAGTTTCAACTGCTTGTCTTCGTACCTGAGCACTGACCTCAAATCTAGTATACTTATACCAACTGTCCGGAATGGCTTCAATCTCTTCCACCCCATCTTCAGGCAACAGCCTATTGTGATGATTGATAAAGTATCTTTTTGTTGTCCTATGCTCAGCAGATTCTGCGAAATACTGATACTCGTGCATTCGCTTGAAACCCATCAAACCTAGAAAGTCAAACAAGTCAGCCATTTGGTCATGAAACATGAGTGCTGTGATTTGTCGTTGGTTTATCTTTTTAAATGCATTATAGCAGATATCCCAGTCACGTTCTGTTTTCTCCATTGTGTAGTTTGCCATCACCAAGCCTCCTTTCTATGTTGTCAATTTTTGAAAGTATTCTGTCGAGCTTTTCATCAAGAATCTCTTGATGGTCTTTCTGTGCGTCATTCTTTTGCATATTGACCATACCTAAACAGGTATTGAACGTCGCAATTATAAAGAACAGCTCGTCATTTCTGTCCACATTCAGCAGACCCTTTCAATGACAAAATTGGCTTGAGCAACGTTGATTGCGGTTGTACCAATGTTAGTGACAGAGACGGAGCTGACATCACTGCAGTATACCCGAAGCAGGGTCGTTACAGAAACGCTTTCAGTATCTGTTGGGTCAACTCCGGAAGTGATATTTGCACCCGCAATTTGTTCACCATCCTGGGTGATATTTAAAATTGCTGTGGTAGCAGCTGCAGCAGATAGACTGGCATTGAAAGATACTCGATAGATACCTGGCTTGAGCAGAACAAATCTGCCAGAGCCTTGCTCATGGCGTACAGAACAACCAGTCTTGATTCGTGTAGCACCGAAAAGCACAGGGGAATTCACAGCAACACTTTGAGATGCAACGTTTACAGCATCAATCATTGTTATTTCTCCTTTCAAAATAAGGGGTGGACATCTGCCCACCCCCATTGGTCGTATTAGGGAACGGTCAAAGCCGAACTATCCTATTTGTTTGTAGATTAACCGTTGCAAGCGCAGCCACAGCCGTTCCAGCCACTGTACGTTTGATACGGGCTGCAGGACGGATAGGCAGGGATGGGGCACGGACGCAGCTGATTGATAAGGGTCTGAGTTTGAGCATTGTTCTGCAGAGCAAGCTGAGCAGATTGCAGCTCATCACGCAGAGCCTGAATCGTATTTTGCGTCATCAGGGAGCGAGTGGCATCGCCATCAGCTTTGATAGCATTGACAATGTCACATGTGTTGCGTGCATTCTCATAGCGCACAGCGTCGATGTTACGGTTGGTCTCGCAGCAACACTGCTGAGCATCAAACCGGGCTTGAGTGATGTTGTTGTTCACATTGTTGAAACCATTGCAGAGAGCGGTGTCAACGCCATGGAACCCTTGCAGCATTGTGGTATTTTGTGCGTAGAATCCGTCACACAGACCGTTTTGAACGCCCTGGATTTGACGCTGCAGGTCGTTGAAGTTGAAGCCCTCGCACAAGTCAGCACGAGTGAGAGCACCTTGCGCAGCAGCATTATTGCCGCCGAACATGCCGTTGCCACCCCACGCCAGCAGGAAGAACAGGAAAAACACCCACATGCCATTGCCATCACCGAACATTCCGTCACCACCACGACGGTCTTGAAGAGCCAGCGCGTCGGCAACGCTGAGGCCAGTTCCTTCCATACCCATAAATACAAACCTCCTTAAATATATGTCAAATGTGCTGGGCACACATTTGCCTACTTTGAGCCCATCTGAGACTTGAATTGCTCCATGGCTTGGTCAATATCAATACCACGCTGTTTACATAGATTTTGAGCAATCTGTTTGAGTTCATCAGGGCTTTTGCCTTTGGCCATTTCCTGAGCACGTTGAAAAAGCGGGTTATTTTGCAGTTGAGACTGCATCATACTCTGCATCATTTGGGTAGGATTTCCACCTCTACCTATTTGCTGCATCATCTGCATCATTGGATTTTGTCCGTTTCCCATTCCTTGAAACATTTGCATCGGATTGAACATTCGTATCACTCCTTTGTTCAAATTTCGCCTTTAACTCCTCTATCTCGCTCTGGAGGGAATTTACGGTCTGAATGAAAACAGCTTGACTGACGGGAGATTCGTTTGCAGACTTGACGACTGTAGGCTGAACAGGCTCATCCAGCACATAAGTATTTAAAGTAGCAGTCCCATCAAGATTGATTTGTTTTGTATAGATTCGTTTATTTGCTGTGTCTGTAAAAACGTGTAAGCTGCCATCCAAATCAATCATAGCGGCCTTGGCTTCATCAAAAGATGTGACTGCCCTGCATTTAATATACATTGGCTGCTGCTGTTGGGGTTGTCCGTATCCCTGACCCATTTGATTCATCTGTTGCTGAGCAAACTGAGGATACTGTTGCTCCATTTGAGCAAGTCTTTGTTGAGCCGGAGCCATCGGGTTGTATGGCATTTGTGAATACATCGGGTTATACATTTTGAGCCTCCTTGTAAGCAAGTATTTTGTTAACAGATTTGTGCTTCAATATATCATACAGCAGAGCATAATTCCCGCTGTCAAGATAACTGCTTACAACTTCCTCTGCTTCTTCTGGTGTATAATTATACTCCCACACCAACTCAAGAACCAGGGTTTCTCTAGATTCCATATACATCACCCTTTGATTTAAGTATAAATCAAAAGACCGCCCACGGAGTATCCGTGAACGGTCTTAAAAGTATCCCTAAATTATAGGACTTTATTCAGTTTGCGTAGAATCTTTTTGTGCCATCGCTTCATTGTTATTTCAGAGTAGCCCAGCTGGTCTCCAATGTAACAGAAGTCTTTATTCTCAAGATAATGTAGTCTCATGAGTTCTTTCTCTTCTTGAGATATGGTACATTCTTCGAGCAAGGCATTAAATGTACTGACACGAGGAATTTGTCGTACCTTTGCACGAGTTTGTACGTGCTCAGTCATCTACATCACCTTATTTTCTGCGCATATATTTACCACATGTCGGGCACCTGCTTTGTGTATTTCCATTCTTTGGTTTTGCGGAAGACCTTGTCGTTGTACGTGTTGTAGTCACGACTGTGACAGTTTGCTTTGGCAAAATTATTCACCTCCAGCCTCATTGTATACGGCATCAGAGCCAGCTTGATACACATTATTACCACTGCCCTCGCCAGTATCTTGTGTAACTGTTGTTTCAGTCACTGTTTCTGTTGTAGTGTACTCAATTGTATCGAGATATTCCATGAAGTCAACTCGTGTATTCTCAAGTTGCTCCATCAGCATTTGCTTATCATTGTAACCGAAATATGCAAATAGTGAAATTGCAATTGCAAATATAATGCAGATTGTAAGCAACACCATCCAAATATGCCGCATTTCCTTTTTGCGTTCTTCTAAAAGGGAAACAACAATTTTGTTGAGGGCAAGGCTCTGGTCCAACGCATTTTTTTCAAGCCTGAGTTGCTCAGTATTGATTTCCAAAGTTATACCTCCATTGTGTATACCTATTTCAAGAACATCGAAGCAATAAACCCAATGAGCCCACCACCAAATCCGGAAATCACCGAGCTTGTCAGGGTTTTCCACTTATCCCCTGGGTCTGCACTGAGGGCATCAACTTTTCCGGTCAGGGTTGTGAGAGTATTTAAAATTGTCTTATATCGCTCATCTGTTACAGCTTGTGCCATTGTTTGATTCTCAAAGCGATTATAGAATTCTTTGTGGGTTTCTTGGTTTCTGCGACTGTCCTCTTCTAGGTTTTTTATTTTTTCCACCAATGGACAATTTTGGCAGTCACTCATATTTCCTCCTTTCTAAGTCCATCATACTCCATATTGGAGCAAAAGTAAAGACTCAATTTGGAGAAGTATAAGTCAGTGCATTTGCAGAGTCACCAAGACTTTTTGTAGTCGGGTCAATAAATACACCCAAGACTGCAAGAGCAACGCTTCCGAGCATAAACGGATTCATGATGAGACTTTTGAATGCCTCAACAACAGCACCCCAGCTGGTCAGCGTTTCAGGGGAAACCCCCATTGCAGTAAGGATGACACCTGCAAGGCCAACCCAGAACCACGGATTTTTCATGCGGACAGGAATGTTGATTTTGAATCTCATAGTCAATTCCTCCTTTTAGGCTCCAAGAGCCTTTTTTGCTTCATTGATTTGGGTAAGAAATTTGCCAGCTTGTTTATTTGCGGCATCTCTTTCTCGTTCTGCTGTGTCAGCACGAAGTGTTTCTGCAGCAAGTTTCTTTTCCATTTTAGGATCTGTTGTTTGTACTTTTGCTTGAGCTATACAAGCATTGATAACATCTCCTGGGGACAGTGCTACAAGTTCACAGCGGTCAGGCAATACAACAGCATAACGATATTCTCCTGTTACAAAGATGCGCACCCAGTCATACCCACCAGAGCTGCCAACTTCTGCTTGTACCGGATAGCACACGCCCTCGGTCAGCTTGCCACCATTGTATGCCTTGTCCACCGCGTTCACATCCGTGGCTGTGAATACTTCGCATTTGCCGTTTTTTACCTTTAGAAATTTCATGTCATCATCCTCCTTTGTATCTTTTTTCCACGGATACCCAGCGCCATCAAGCACTTGAACATCCATCCCCAGCCACAGCGCAGACCAAATATCTACCTGTTGTGGCGTGCAGTATGTGCCCTGTGCGTTTCGCACTTGGTAGGCGATATTTCGCCCCCGGCTCACTTCAAGGTGCAGATGCGCGCCAAAACGGTTCGGACGACCGCCACCAAAGCCGCCCTCGTCGCCTATCTTCTCGCCTTGGTGCAGCACCTGCCCGGTACGAACGTCCAATACATTATCATGCATCAGCGTCACGGTCATGTAGTCCACGGTTCCATCGGCAAACTCCACAGGTTCCAGACTTTCAAAATAGGTCTCATGGCTGGAATTCGTGCGCACACGCGCTACACGCCCGGTAAAAGGCGCATAGACTACATCGCACCCGGTGTCCTTGCCGCCGAAGTCCATCGCCTTACTACCTGCATGGCTCCCGGTATTTGGCCCTTGAGTCACCCTCAAGAATTCCATAGGAAATCTTGCTCGTTCCATAGCTTACCCTCCTTTATAGCCCAAGCTCTTTTAACTTTCTTTCTGTATATGTGAGCTGTTCCAGTCGCGCAACTAGATGAGTCTCTTCTATTGGAGCACCTGTAGAAATATCAAAGTTTGTAATTCTTTTCTTTGAGACTTCGGTGGCTTCTGTATAGTATTCATATACATTGGTGTATGGGTTATCTTTATCATCATTGATGAGAATCAGCTTCTCTGTAGCCGCAGAGTTTGTAACTAGAGCATAAAACTCATCAAAAGTCATTTCATCTTCTGCTATATGAATTTCTAAATAACTCCTTTGATTTGCAGAGTACGATGGATAAGCTGCTGTTGGTTGAATTACAGGAATGATTTCACCGTTTTTCATTTTGAGTTGAAGCATGTAGATTCCTCCTTATTTTAAATCAAATAGCATCCGTTCATTTCGATTGTTGCATTTAAACCACGCGAAGTAGCTCCGGAATCTACTTCTAATATTAAATAGTAGTTTCCGTTGGCCGAGTTGATGGTAAATAAATCACTAGATACAAATGTCTTATCATACCCGGCGCCAGATTCACCTGTATCGTAATAAATAAGCTGTTGAACTACATTGCCGTTGATGTCTCCAAGTGCTACCTTGATTTTTGAAAAGCTATTTGTGATATACGCATGCAGGTTTGCAAAGAACAGTTTAGAATACCCTATCGTGCTAAATCCGCCAAGCATTACACGGCCATATCCGCGTTCTGTGCCGCCGAATGCGTCCACCTTGATATGGGAGCCTGTATTCGTGACGGTAAAATATGCGGCATACCCGAGGTTCTGCGTATTGGCAACTGGTACACCAGGGTAAACTGTAAATTGCTTTTGCCAAACAAGGTTGTTATTGTGATAAACTTTGTTGCTGGCATTACTATTTGAATACACATTACTTGATTGCGCAATATTTGTACTGTTATAATACAGTGCCATATTTGCACCACCTTATGAATAAGAAATCCAAAGATTTCCACCACTGTAGCTCATTGAAATGTTGCTCGCTCTACGCGCATCTGAAAGCCTGCCGTCGTTGCCCTGGCACACGGTGCCCGCCGCTGAACCAAAGTTCTTGTTGAACGCACTGTTTTTCGTGAAAGTGGGTTCAGCTCCTACCTGGGCAGGAGTCAATTTTACTGTCTTTTCTTCTGAACCATCAAATTCAGCCATCTGCTGCCCGGCGTTGTTTTGGAGGATGAGCTTTTTAGCTACTTTATCTGCTACTGCTGCTTTATCAACTACCCCGTCGCCATTTGAGTCATAAGTAGTTTTATCCATTTTAGCAGCATCAAGAGCATCTACTTGCTGTTGAAGAGCTGTTGCAGGCTCTGTACCCAGCTTTGCATTGATATCTTCAAACCAAGCATCAAATTCTGCTTGGCTTACTGTTTTAAATTGGGATAAATCAGATTGAATTTGATTGTAAAGGGTAGTTGTATCAACTTGCTCAACGAGACCTGTGACAATACCACAGAGGGAAGTGTTCAACCGAGTATCCTCAATGAGTGATTGAGGAATTGCTGTGATACCCGCATTAACACTGATAATTGCTACACACAAATCGTAGTAGTCCTCAGTTCTAACAACAGATGGCGCAACAGCAGATGCACCAGGAGTGCCAGCGATTTTATATGCTTTGATAGCCCTACCCAGTTTACTGTATCTAATAAAGATTGCATCTTTACGATTCAGCACGCCATCAGCAACACCAATGCTGAATGTCAATGGAGTAGTGTTTTCGTATTTGTAACCATTGATGTACCCATATCCAACAGAAAGCGTGACTGTCATGTTTGGAGTATCAGCTGCAATAACTTGCAGCCCTGTGCTTGGATTTGGAAATACACCGTTTGAGATGAACTTGGAGAAATAACTGGCAAAGTCCTCAGCCAGATACTCTCTGTCGTATTCTCCAGATGCATCCATTTGGGCATTGAAAAATGAACTTTTTTCCATTATTGCACCACCTTTGCTTTGAGCTTTTGTGCTAGTGTGAGGGGTCCAAACCCGAATGTGATATAAATTGTTTCACCAATTGAATCAAATGCATGTTCTACTTCTGTAATAACTGCATTTAGTTGGATTTCGAGCTCAGCATCAAATATTGTAACTTTATCTCCTAGAAAATAATCTTCATTGTATCGGATGTTGCCATAGGTATTCACAACACAATCAAAACTTTCTGTCTCCTTGAGGTCAGCCATCTTTTCATTGCCTCTTTGTTTCAGCAGTTGCAGATATTCAGCCTCAGGAATTGTCATGCCATCAGAGTTTGTACTCTGTAAATCTCGGGCATCTATGAAAACTTCCTTTCTTGATTTACCAGAAGCAGTTCCAACAGATACAGTTTTTCTTGCCAAGCCCTCACCCTCACCTGCTACAAGACCAACATTCTTTGAATCCTGAGCGTTTAGGGTGTAACTCGAACTCAGTATGTTTTCATAGTTTGAAGAGAAGATGCAAGGAGGAACATCAGATTGCTCAATTGTTCTGTCTGTACCCTCATACACATAAAAGGGCATCTGCTTATTTGGAGCATCATACTCTAATCTGAAGCCAAGAGAATTTGCTCCACAAATACCCTCTATGTTTTCACCAACATTACCACCTGTGCTTTGAAACACAATTGAATCACCAACATCAGCTCTTGTTGAGTCAATTACAATATCTGCAATTGCCCTATTTGTATCTGTTGGGGAGATGACTTGAGTTGTAACCATGTCTTTGATTACAGCACTTGCTTTTCCAGTTTTGTCGTACAATCCCCAACAGATTCTTCTATAAAGATACTCCTCACAGAGATTGCCTTTTACAACAAGCTGATTTGTATCCTTTGAGGCTTTTTCTTTTTTCACAATCCCAATAACACCAGCAAGTTTTCTTGCAGCATCAAGCAGCACCACTCGTTCTTTTTTCATAAGCGAGATATTGTCTGTGTTAAGGGGAAGATAGAGTTCAAATGAGCCTCTTGATTGAAATTTTTCTGTATAAGTCACTGCTGTTGGAGTTGATACAATACCCAGAGGAACATAGTCTTGAGTAAAGATATAGAAATCCATTACTCTTGCACCTCCAGATATCTTGGGTCAAACTTAAATTCTACAGAAAGGTTGTCAAGACCAGAATCTGCATCGTAGCGTAGATAGTTTATGCCAACAGCAAGCTGTAAAAATGTTGAATTTGCAAAATCAAGGAAATTGAATGCATTTATTGAATCTTCACCAATAATCTGACGAACTGTCTTATTGTTGTCGAGAGTACTTATTCGAATGACTTCACCTGCTTGCATTGTATGGCTCAAACGAATGTACTCTTGTGTATTGATGTCAATAATTTTTGGATTCTCAACAGTTCCAGAAGCCTGAAATGTGATGATAAACCCACAAGGCAAGGTGCCTGTATTTGTTATTGTTGCAATTGCAGAGGGGCTTCTAAGACCCATAATGATTCCGTGACCACCTATTTTTAAAGGGTCATCTGCATAAACCTCTGCAGTGGCGAGCTGGTAGGCTACTTGGACGGGTGTGCCTGCGGCTTTTTGGGCGGCTAAATAAGCTTTAAAGGCGTGGATATAAGTACCGGAATCGCCCGTAATAAAGCCGTACTCAAGCAATATATCCCTTGGCATGCCGAAAACAAGGAGAGTATTGTAAATTTGGAATCCAGAATTTACGCCACCGGAAACATTGGCTCGTTCAAAATGAGAACAAATCGCATTTTCACTATTATTGGGTGATGATAATACGCCGTATATATTAAACTGTTGAACATCGGCAGAAGCATCTATATTTCCGAGGTTTACACCCTCCGTCCCATCCAGCTCCACGAAGCCCGTCTGGTACTTCATCAAGCACACGTCCAGACCGTTGGTGCCGTCGTAGTTCGTGCTCTGATACCATACGCTCATAGGGTTAGCGGCTAAATAAGACCGGAAACTTTCCAAAGTACCGCCATCAGAGTAAACGATAATAGAAATTTCACCAGAGTATGGGGCAATTGTAAACCCTCTGGCTCCATCACCGGTTTGTCCCTGAGCCAACAGCGGAAAATTGTTAGAACCAGCATTATTGTTAGAGGTGTCGGCACGAACGCCCAGCGGCAATGGTAACGCATAACGATACTTGTTTGGTAAATTCGTTCCCAACTGTAGCCACTCTTCATCCGCTGAACCATCAAATATAATCTTTTTATCCCATACACTCTTTAACTTACTCTGCCACACGTCCCTCACGTCGCCAACACGATGCAGCGGCCTGACCAGTTTCGGCTGATACAGCTGATTTTTTACTGTAAACTGAGAGACACCAGTGAGTTCTACAGGATTTTCAAGAGTTCCTCCTTGTGGAGTGTCTCCATAGGTTACATAATTCCCTGAGGGAATGATGAGAGGGAACTTAAACTTTGGTGCCCAGTTTGCAACTGATACATAGGAACCATTTTGTGTGTAAAACATTGGGTCAGGACAGAACAAATTGATAAGGAATTTGCACATGACCTCATTGTTTTCAGGCATTTCACTGCCATACTTTATAGAGGTTTCTGGTATGCCCTCAATTCGATATTCATTGTACTGTAAATCTATTCTTTGAAGCGGATTTACAAAAGAGTTGAGGAATTTTTTTCTCCTCTTCATGTCTTCAATAGTGTCAGCAACAACCCAACCCAGAATTGAAATTGTTCGTGATTCAAGAGTTGTCCCTGTTACATACACACCGACTTGATTGATAAATTTGTAGGATTTGTTGGAGCTTTCTATTGCTCCCCAATCAACGTTTTCGAGCACATAGTCTCTTGTTGCCATGTTAATTGGCAAAGAGGTGCCAAGGCTCTTGTTCACCAATACAATACTTTCAACCATATGGCACCTCCTATATACCCTCTGCCAATTCTTGTTTAACCTTTTTGAATTCTCTGGCCGCTGTCACAGCATCAATGCTTTCAGGGCTGTAGAAATTGAAAATGTCGCCGCCTGAACTCGACCTTTTACCCTCTTTGTTTTCTTGCTTTGTAAGGACTGCTTCACCCTCATGAAGAATTGCCGGATATCCGTCGTATGGCACATAATCAAGGCCAGAAGCATGAGAGAAGCTGCCTCCACCCGCTCTTGGGTTTCCAGTGCTGACTTTTGCACTTTCACTTTGCCAGAAAGCAACTTTTTCTTTTATCCAATCAATAGCATCGTTAACCCAGCCAACAATACTGTCCCAAATTGACCGCAAACCATCCCAGAGGGATGTGAATATTTTTGAACCAGCGTCAAAGAACGCATCTTTCAGGTCCAGTAGAGTTCCAATTGGGTCTTCACAGGCTTTGCTCCACCATTCTTTGATAGCGTTCCAACGGTCTGTAAAAGCGTTTTTAATGTTTTCAAATGCTTGTTTACCAGCCTCGAAGAGACGAACGCCAACTCTTATAAGGGTATCAACAAGAATGTTGAGAGCATTTGCCATCAAATCCTTTATTGCTCCCCAAACAATACTGAAGATGTTCATCACATTATCCCAAACGGCTTCCCAGTCGCCTGAAAAAATGTTTTTAAAGAGGTCAAATAGTTCTAAGAGGAGGTCAAGAACAGCATTAAATATTATTGCTATTTGGTTTACTACAGCATTGAACATGTCTTGAACACCCATCCAGTTGCTTTCCCACATTTGAGAGAAAAGCTCAACAAACCACTGGAGGATACCAACAATTGCTGTAAATGTTTCTTGTAAGCGAGCCCACAGCTCCGCTGCTTTCTCCTGCATTCCACCGAGGTTATTATCCCACGCCACCTTTAAAAGTATTACAGCAGCTACAACAGCAGCTATTGGGATGAGTATACTACTCAAGGAAGCTCCGGCAGCTACAAAAAATCCTTTTACTGCCAAAAGAGTTGTTTTCAAGGTAGAAAAGACATGAAGTAGCGTGCCTATGCCTTTGGTTATTTTTCCTCCAATAAGAAGTACAGGTCCAAGAGCAGCCAAGAACATTGCAACACCTGTAATGAGTTTCAATGTTCCCTCATCTAATTGGCTGAGCTTATTTACAAAACCTGTAATGCTCTGTACAACAGAAGTGACTGTGGGTGCAAGAACTTGCTGAAGTTTGATTGCTAGGGTTTCGATGGAACCCATCATTTCTTCGATGGCACCACTTGTATTATCCAGCATCACATCAGCCATATCACCAGCGGCTCCGCTACAATTTACGAAACCATCTGTCATGGCTTGCAGTTCTTCTGGACCACGCTGCATAAGAGCCAGCATACCAGACAAAGACTCTTGACCAAACAGAGTGACAAGAGCATTGTTCCGTTGTTCTTGGGTTAAACCCTCAAACCCGGTTTCAAGCTGCTCCACAATTCCGGTGAGTGGAAGCATGTTTCCCTCAGCATCATAAAATGATAGTCCGAGTTCATTCATCTTGTCAGTCATTGCGTCCGTGGGTTTTGCCAATCGAGATAGTGCACCACGGAGTGATGTACCTGCTTGACTGCCTTTGATACCAGCATCGGACATAATACCAACTGCTGCAGCAGTCATTTCTAGCGATTGCCCCATTGCATTTGCGACAGGGGCAATATATTTCATTGCCTCACCCATGTCTTCCGTCTGTGCATTTGTGCGCGCAGCAGCTTCTGCAAAAACGTCAGCAACATGAGCCGTATCTTTTGCTTCAAGGCCAAAGCCCCTGACTGCTGAAGCAGCAATCTCTGAGGCAACTGCCAAGTCAGCACCAGAAGAAGCAGCCAAGTCAAGCAGACCAGGCATTGCGGACATGATTTCTTTTGTATTAAAGCCCGCACTGGCAAGATTTTCCATACCCAAGGCAGCTTCTGTTGCGGAGAATGATGTTTTAGCACCGAGGTCTATGGCTTGGTCAGTGAGGGCTTTGAGGTCTTCTTCTGTAGCACCTGCGATACCTTGGACACGAGACATTTGTGCTTCAAATTTGTTACCAACTGCCATAATAGCAGTACCAGCACCAACAAGAGGCAGCGTCATATTTTTCGTCAAGGACGAACCAACGCTTGTCATTGAATTTCCAAGGCCAAGAAGTTTGTCTGAGGCTGTTGCAGCTTTGTCTTTGAAGACATTTAAATCTTCAAGGGCAGATTTGAAGCCCTTTTTGAAGCCTGATGTATCAAGGTCAAGATATCCTATTGCCTTGCCAACATCTACACTCAAGTTGCTCCACCCCCATTCTCATATTGGCTATAAAGCTCAGAAAAAGTCTTGTACTCCACACGAAAACGTGGCTCTTTTTTCTGATTGAGCTGCTGCATGATGTAAGCGCAAGCCTCATTTAGACAATACGCTGTATAAGTATCTTCAAGTCCCAAAATTTCGCTTGGCATTTTGCGATACATTTTACACATCGCAACAAACCCAACAATCTCTGGGGATTTAACGAAATGATTCGAGTGCCTTGACACCCCGTTGGGTATAATTGAAGATGAACATATATTGGTCATCACTCAATTCCATACCCGCTTCTTTGATTTGTTGATATGATGGCTCAACAAGACAGGCCTCAGCTACATGGTCAAAGACATCAAAGACTTTACTCATGACTTGGTCGTCTTCCCCGACATCAGGCAAACCCTCGGCAAAAAGTTCACCCGCTGTTTTCAACAGACTGTTGGGGATTTTGCCACTTTTGATGAGGGCCAACATGCTCGGACGTTTAATCCGAGCAACAAATGGCTGGCCCTCAGCAAAAGCAGGCAGCTCAACGAGTTGACCTTTAGAATATTTTTCGAGGTCAGCAAAACTTGTGATTTGCAGTGCTTCTGCCATTTTTATCCTCCTCAAGAGACGCTGGGCAGCGTCTTTACATAATTGATTTTGTAGGGCGGCTCGTCTGTATTTGGCATGGAGTTAATTGTGTATTCCGGAGCACGGAACACATCATCTTCACTGCTCAATGCAATTGGGGTGCCCTGGCAGTTTGGATACTCGATTTTTTCGTACTGAACAATCAGGCCTGCAGCGTTATACTGCGCAGAGTAGGCACACAGGGTGCCTGCAGGAATTTGTTCAGTACTACCCGCGACAGGCGGTGTATAAGAAGAAATTCCGAACTCAGTGGGCTCAGTACCCTCCGTGGTTTTTTCAGCACTTGTCCACCATTTGATAACACCACCCTGAAGAGCTTTCACCAGCTCCGGCGTGAATACGTTGTCCGTCAGAACAATGGTGTTACCAGTGATTGTGACTTTTTGAGGCTTCTGTGCTTTGAGTACACCTTTGATAATGAGCTTGACAGCATCAGTAGTCTCTGTTTGTGGAGTCACGGCAATTTTAGATGCCGTATCCATTGCAATCTCATCTTCGCTGCCACTGGGCTTGTAGGTCACCAGAACAACGTCAATTGTGGGGATTTCAGTCCCGCGTTTGACTGCCATTTTGTTCACTCCTTTCAGTTATAAAAGACCTTTCTGTAGTTTGAGTACTGCAGAGAGACCATATAGGATTTGTTTGTATCATCAAGAAAAGACGGGGTGTGATACCCTGTTGGCTTGATGAGAGGGAACATCTTCTTGAGAGAACTTTCTACTGCTGCAACAAATGGCTCAAGGCTTGAGAATGTGTTTGCTGGAACATAGCACATGACATCGTAAAGGTAAGTGTCTGTAGAGTAGGTATTGTATCGACTGGAGCCAGCATCTTTTAAGACAACATATTTCGAGAGACATTCCCCAATGTGCTGACCCGGAGAAAATACATCAAACCCGTCATCTTTAAGATGGTCAAAAATCAATTGCCATACGCTTTTTTCAGCCATCAGCTCACCCCCAAGCTACTTGATTTTGCTCATTAGGTTTTCGAAATCCTTTAGAATGTATGGACTTGCAAGGTCAATGAGTGGACCGACAATTGCGAATCGCTTTTCATTTGCAAGTTCTAGCCAGATACCATAATCAACCCCATGAGCCAATACAATACGCCAACCAGTGGTGGTCCGGTATGTATAACCCTGTAGCCGCTGACGTGCAGCACCTGTTCTGTCTGTCCACTTTGCTTGTTCCTTTGCGTCTCCCTCAAGATTCTTTGCAGCTGTTTCACAAAGCATGCCAACAGCAATATCGAGTTTCGATTCAGTCTCCGTGATGCCGTTCAGCATATCGCTTATGTCAAAATTTAGTCCCATTGTCTTGTACCAGCTCAAGAGTGATGTCAGCAGCAACATCCATCTTTTGCACATTCACTGCACCTTGCAGTGTATATTTGTTTGGCCCAATTGTAAGCTCATCGCCAACAGCCAATCTACTGGCCACATAGTCATCCCACAAGCACAGTATTGTTGGCTGTGGCATTGAGCGAATTTTTGAGCTCTCCTGAAGAACAACAGTTACACGTGCATATGTCTCATGATAGACTCCGCGAATTACTGCAACAGTGGTTTCTTCTTCAGTGGGCTCATTGTAGGCATTGGTGCCTTTTCGTTTGAACTCATAAAGTTTTCCACTGGTTCTCAGTAGTCTGCGGAGTTTATTGATTTCAAATGCTTTTTGAGACATATCAGTATTCCCCTTTCAGGATACCACTGTTGCTGGGGCGATACCTTGAGGCAAGTCGCCTGAAGTACTTGCTAGTGTCAGCAGTGTTAAGGCCACTCACACTCAAGGTTGTGTCCTCAGCCTTTATGCAGAGGCACACATATGCCGCATTTTCAATATCGCCCTCAGCTTTCTCGAGGTAATAGCTGAGCTGTGCATCGGTGAAAAATGGTATGTCGTCTTCACGACAAATCACCTTCAACTCTTCCAAGGCAGTCATGCTCAGCCCTCCTCTTCAGCCTCCCGAATAGCAGTACGAATATCCCGTTTGCTACGGAGACCCTCGATATTTACACCACGCATCTCAGCCAACTGTTTCAGTTCGCCAAGGTCAAGGGCGCTCAAGGGCTTTTCTGTGATGTCGTCTTCCTCCTCAGATTCCTCATCCTCGGATTCATCCTCATCTTCTTGGTCAGATTCGTCCTGTGTGTCCTCTTCTTGGTCGGGGTCAGGTAAGCGCATCAAAGCACCGTTATCGCGTTTTCTGGGCATAAAACCCTCGTCCTCGCAGATTTCCCAACCCTGACCCTCGAAGATTGCTTTAAAGCAGCCCCACGAAACCCTGTTTGTGAGTTCACCTTTTCTGATAACAATCATGCGAGTTCCTCCTTTACTCAGGAACCAGAAACGTCGGCAATGACGATTTGGTCCGCAGCCTCAAAGCTGGGCAAACAAATCATAGAAACCTTGGTCTGCACGTTGACCGGGTCATAAGTGCCGTGAGTAGCAACTGCAACGCCAGTATCAGTGATAGCAACCTCAATATTTGCACCGATTTGACCAGCCATCAGGTCAGACTCCTCCGGAGTAGTGCCAAACCATGTGCTGCCGAGGTCACCCTCAGGAATCAGAACAAAAGTGTTTGCAGGAACGAACGGGGAAGTGGCCCCAGCCTCGTTGACGTATTTCTTGGTGTTGACTTCAACCGTCAGCCCCAGAGTCTCCATCAGATAGCGGCGCACCATGTTTTCAGTCAGAGCAGCTTGGCCGTTGGACAGCACGAAATTGCTCTTGATGATGGCGTCATTCTTCAGGAAGCAGTTAAACGTAGCACGGTCGCAGATGGCACGAGTCGGCCGTACACCATACTCGTCTTCAATGAGGTCCTGCCATGTTTTGATGTCACCAATAATATCAGTCGTTGTAGTCGTCCAGGCAGCAGAGGCATCAACCTTGTGATTGGACGGCACACCATAGTCATAGTTGTACTCCTGGCCGTTCGCACTGATGGCAATCGTACCAGTCGTCAGCAACTGCATACGCATGCGTTCACGCTGAGCACGAGCACCCTCCAGCAGTCGAATTTCGTCATCGAAAACGTTGTTCATGACAGACTCAACATAAGCCGGGTTGTTTGTTTCAAGGACCATATTCAGCTCTTGACGCATCTCCTCGTCAATGTAGGTACTTTCCTTGAAGAACGGCATATTTGCCGAAACCGTGCTGAACCCAATACGGTCGCGGACTTTGGCTTTTGCGTCGTAAGAGCTGGGAGCCAGCACCACGGGCAAGCCCTTGGACCCCTTAATCCATTTCAGATTTAGTCCGCGCTTTTTCTTGCTGGGGAACAGGGATTCACCCAAATACGGGGCACGCTGATTGGCCAACGTAGTCCAGTATGCAACCAGTTCACTGGCTTTGACAAGGTCAAAAATCGACATATCTGTTTCCTCCTCTTGTAATTATTTCACGAACGTGATGCGGGGCAGAGCGGCTTTGACTTCTGCTGTAATGAGTGCCGCCGTCGCACTGTCCAACTTGTTAAGGTCTACCAGACCAGAAACCAGGACTGTAGCATTCTGTTTGCCATTGGTTACATCAACCGTGTGCAGAAGCAGACCGACAGCGTTGGAAGCAGCAGGCTCGCCAGAGGTAGCAGCTTTCTTAAAAGCGGTATTTCGAGCGGTCAGGTCACCCGACAACGGAGTACCTGCCATCAGCATCTTCTTGCCATCACTGCCAGCAGATACACCCGTATTGTCAACAACACAGGGTACTGCAACAGCAGTTTCCGGAGCCCAAAGGATGCTTTTGGGAGTCGTTGCGTTCACAGTCGTGACGCCAGATTGATTCAACATTGTGTTTCCTCCTTAAAAATTTTTGTTGAAGAACGGACTTTCCTTAGGAGCAGCTTCGAGCTTGTTTTTCGCAAGGCGTTCACCCATGCTCATTTTACTTGCTGCGCCTTTCGGTGGGTTTGTAGAGCCTCCTGTGCCTATGGTCTTTTTCTGAGTACCCTCATTGGCTTGTGCATCAGCAAAGAAAGTTGGATAGGCAGCTTTCACAATCCCAAGAGCGGCCTTGAAATCCGTCTTGTCATTGACTTTTGCGCGAGTCAAGACAATAAGGTCGTCAAGCGTGTCGGGATTTGCTTTGGCCATCAGAGCTTCGAGCTTTTGCTGCGATTCAGAAGCCTTGGCTTCCGCATCTGCCTTTTCCTTTTCAGCTTTCGCCGCACGCTCTGCAGCTTTTTGTGCTTCCGATTTTTGTGATTCTTGCTGCTTCAGGAAGTTTTTGACTGCCTGACGTGCATCTTCCGTGTCCTCGATACCAAGCTCTTTCAAGAGAGCGCGGCGACCCTCTGCCTTTTCGCGTGCACCAATGCGATTCAGGTCTTCTTGTGTAAAGGTTTTTGTACCCTCACCCGCAGCGGGATTCCCATCCCCTGAGCCTTGACCGTCATTGTTGTTTGCGCTTTCAGCAGGATTGCCCTCTCCACCAGTGCCCCCATCAGGTACACCCAGCATGAAACACATTGGAAACAGCAGACCTTTTGTAAGTGCTCTCAGAAATTTGGATTTCAGCATTTTTGGCTCTCCTTTTCTCCGGAAATTCTTGCATCCGGTGGGCATAATTCCAGTTTGAATTTCTGTTCGCCCAACTGGTAAACCGAACCAACATAACGCGCATTGAGCGCGGAACGTGCATCATCAAGATTCTTTTGCAATGCATCCATAGCGTTTACATCACTCAAAGAGATGCCTTTCCCCATAGATGTATTGCGGCGAAAACGAGACATTTTCAGCTTGAATTGCTCAAAAAGTTTTTTCGTGGAATCATCGTCAAGCTGAACTGTATGGACATACAAGCATTTGGGACAAATCCATTGTGTCAGCACAATACGATTGAAATCAGGCATTGTTACAAGGTTTTCTTCCATATCTTTCTCAAGACAGGGACTTGTTTTCCCACAGTTTCTACATGTCGCAATTATTCTATTCATGTTATCCCATCCTTTTAAACCCTTGGCGAGTGTGAATCACACCTCGAGCTTGTTTAGGCTCTTTCTTCTTTCGTACACCCTCAGATTCTTTTCCTTGTGGAATACTGTGTATCCCTCTGGACGTATTTTCCTTACAATCAGGAAAAGGACATGTAAAACAGTCCTGATGACCACATTTATTCATTACAGACCTCCAAAGATATGCTCTATTTTATTATACTACGATTCCACATAAAAGTAAAGAGTTATTTCATATGTCTCTTAAATATATCTGCCGCAAAGCTATCTAATGCAGAATCTGGAGTCCCATTGACCCAAGAAGCAAGGCGGTCAACGATATCATCTGAACTTTCGGGAATTACAGCAATAAAAGTGCATATCCCATTCGGATGGTCAAGAGGCAAATCATCTTTTGGGTAAACAGTTCCGTCCCGTTCATTACAGATTTCACAAGTTCTGTTTGTATGTGCCGAGCGCCATCTAAACCCTGTAACAAATGGGTTTTTGCTACAAGTATTTACAAGAGATTGCTGATATGCATGAGAAACCAAAGTTCTGGAAAGTCTTTGAGCATTGTAGTCAATCTGTTTAGATGTACCCGGATAGACTTTTCCCCAATCAAAGGGCTTTTTTGCTGTTGGACTTACATACTTTTCTAGGTCTTTTGCAATATCATAGGTACTCTTGTTTTGAGCAATACCCTCAGCAATTATGGTGTTGATGTCATCGGAAGTCTTTTTGGACATCCCCCAAATTGCTTTAGAAAGTGACCAATCACCTTTGTAGATATCTCCATTTGCAACAGCTTCAACAATATCTCTTGGAACATGTGAAAAAGCAGATGATATATTTGGCATCCCAATCTTTTTTAGAAAAGCTCTTTGGTCAGTGACAACACCCTGTGCTGTTGTTTCTATTGCACCCCTGATGCTGGCTTCAATCTCTTTACCAATTGAATCGCTTGCTTGTGTAAGTTGCTTTGAAAGATTGTTTAAATAACTCTTTCGCAATGCGTCACTGACATTAGATTTGCCTTTCAGTGCATTTGCCTGTCTTCGAGCTTCTTTTGCTAACTTCTTGTATAAGCGCTGAATGTTTTTCTGCTGCTCAATTGTTGTGTTCAAACGAATCTCTTCGGCATTCTTTAAATCAAGGAGGCCAGTGCCACCAGTCATACCTTTCTCAACATTGCCACTCTCAAAATCAATACTCGCCATGACTGGTGGTCACCTCCTTTTCCTGCTATTAAATCCCCACAGGCGTTGGGTCGTCATCTGGATTGACTCCCTTTGTAGCTTCATCATCCTCAGTGCTGCCAAAATTTCCGGAAACTCCCGGTTGAGTTGCAGGTTGGGGTGACGTGTAACTATCTTCAAGGAGTTCCCGCTCCAGTGCAATCTGTTTTAGCTCTTCAATGGCCTCATCGTCTGTAAGACCACGCCATTTAACCATGTATGCCTTTTTGCTCATGGTTTGTGCCTGTACTTCAGCCAAATCGATGGTTTTTTCTTCTTGCTCATCTTCTGGCAGCGGATATTGATTATCAACCCGGATAGTGTACTCTATGTCAGGGATATCCTCACCGTTTGTGTATAACTTTGCAATTTCAGGATAAAGTTTCGCGCCATCGATGATGGTCTTTACCATATTTTCAAGGGCTGGGCGCCATGTAAGCATCTTTTCGTCACAGCGCACGCTCAGCCCCCAATAGATGGCTTTGAGTGTTTTTCCACTAGATACAACGCCCTTGAGAGCTTCAGGACTGACATTTGGCATATCAATCTGCTCGTACATTGTATTCTTGATTCTGTCAAGAGTCGTGGTCAATGCGCCGCTGTATTCCATCGGGGCTGTCAATACTCCAACTGTACCCTGACGACTGTCGGGTGCTTGGTCATCAGAAGCCAAATCCCAGAAAGCACCAGCCGCTGTGGAAAGACCATTCGTTGTACGAGGATTCATATCAATAGCGTATCGGACCGGATTCATGCCCTTTCGTTCAGCATCCTGGTCAGCGTTCGCGAGGCGGGAGTAGGAACTCTCGTATTCATCGAGCTGGTTCACTTCAGAGACGCCCTGGATATCTCCAGTTAGACCGTCGTTCAAGATAATGAAAGCCGGGATATAGGAGAATTCTGTTTGGAAATCCGGAGATATCGTCTCCACGACATTTCCGAGGCCATCATACAGCTCCTCGATGATATGACACTTTCCGTCCTCGGCCATGTAGTATTTCTTTTTGTAAGTGCGCTGTTGTGCTCTGTCAGCACTTTCGACTGTGTTGTAGAATGTTACAAGTTTGGTCAAAACATCAACATCGTTTGTACTTGTCTCAAACACAAACTCAAGTGCCGGAGCAAATGAGAGCTTGATGCCATCTTCGTTAAAATTGACGATAAGTGCAACACGCTTGGCAATGAAACAGTCTTTTGCAGCAGGAAGCAGTTTTGCGTTGAAATTGTTTTTCTTAATGACTGCATCAACAAAAGATTGGAGAGCTCCTTGTGCTTGTTTGAGTTCTGTCTTCTGCTGCTCAGACATTGTGGATTTGATGCTTACATCAACCCAGAAGTCAGGAGGCTTTGCAAACATGAATCGAGCCTCTTTGTCAATGAGTGTACGAATTTGTTTGTACCGCATTTGGCTGGGAATGTAGTCTCCGCTACTACCCTCTGTGGTAAAATCCGCGCCGCTCTCATAGATATTATAATATTTTATGAGTTCTCCGAGTTCCCTCAGTACTGCTGACCCATACAACCCAGAAAGCTCATTGTTGTAGATGAAATATGGAATGTCTGTGAGGGAACGGATTTTTTGTACTGTAGAATCGATGCCAACTCGAATTGTGCTGAGCACACTCATGCTGCATTGCCTCCCTTTCTTGTTGCGCGTTTGATTTCTTTGATATTCGCAACGTTGTAACTATCAAGGCCATACCAGATAGCGGAAAATGTGTGCGGGTCTATGTTAAACTCATCATAGATGAGATTTCCATTTGAGTCTTTTGCGTATGTCAGCGTGCTGAGTTCTCTGATTACATTTCTGCACTCTGGTGAGCAAATAATTTTTCGGAAACGTTTGACTTTTCTTGTGTTCTCAAGGCGACTGCCTGCAAATTTCTTACAAGGCCGAATTTGAAACCCCTCATTGCGGAAGTATTGAATCGTTTTTGGCTCAGCACAATCAGCAATCAATGGAACACCCTCTTTTGTGAGTACCATTTTACCATTTGAAGTAACTGACCATTCAGGTTTGTAACCGAGTTTTTCAAGGTCTTTTGCAGTCTCAGGGTCGGTCATATGGTTTTTATAATATTCACCATAGATGTACAAATATTTTTTGCTATCGTCTACAGCCATACGAACAACCGCATTGTAGGAAGTTTCAAATCCTAGGTCAAACCCATTGAACCGATGACGTGCTGGAATGCTTTGTACAGCAGCCATAACAAATTCGTGGCTCTCTGCGACCTGGAATTGTGGCAATACCCGTATGCCGTTGAGACCAAATCTACCCAAACGAGCAATTCTGTACAGGTCAGGGTCATATGTTCTCATATCGTCAAGTGTTCTAATGTAGCTCTTTGGCATGAAGAGGTTATCATCAACAGTGCTGTGATGGTAGTAGACACCATTTTTCACGATTGTGTGCTTGGCGTAGAGCTTTTGGTCATCAAGAACAACAACTTCATTGCCCTCAGTATCAACACGCTTGAAAAAGTGCGTATATGTCCAGTTTTCAACACCAACAGGGTTTGTTGAGAGGATGAAGTGAATGCTCAATGATGGGTGGCGAGCACGACCCAGCAACTCCTTAAAGCCCTCATATTTAAGCTCACTGCATTCTTCCATCCATATGATTGAAACGTTGTTGATTGATTTCAGCTTTGCTGGTTTGTCCATACCCTTGAATATGACTTTGCTACCATTTGGAAAAGTGAGCGACATAGGGCTTGTCTTATAGACAACTTTGTGCTTGCGCTCATTTGGTTTTTCAGCAAGTAAATCAAGCTCTGTAAGAATCTCAAGAAATAGGTCAAAGCAAGATTCACGAATGGTGTCATATACCTCACGAACAACAAGGACTTTACGAACTTCGGCAAAGCATTTTAGAATGAGCTTTAGAGCAATATGATAGCTCTTAGATGAGCCATATCCACCGACAAGGAAGTATGTACGATAATCCCAATCAAATACAAAGTCTTCAAAACGTGGATTCACAGCTTTATCAATTACCATACATTCACCTCCTTTGTTGGTACTACCTATTTTCCAATTGCAACGGCAGAAAGTACTCCATCGTTTGAAACAGTGAGTCTGAATTGACTGCCATCAGGAGAACTCAATACAGGTGGGAACAAGTAGTCTGGGTCAATCTTAAAGTTGTAATTTATTGCTCCTGAAATACTTACCATCATTTGAGAAGCACCCGGTCCACCTGTGTACTCAATGTAGTAGGATTCTTCATACCGTTTGTATGTGATTTTCCAACGATTAGAGTCCCCAGAATTTGCAGTAGAGTCAGTAACTTCACAATAAGGATTGCCCTCGCCATCATTTACAAATCTGAGATTATAAAAGCTCAATGAGCTGTTTAATGGTTTCACAGAAACTTGATACAATTCTCCAATTATAGGAGCAGGAGAACGACCATCAAACAAAATTGATGTGAGCTTTGCAGTACTTCCAACGCTAGAAAGTTTTACAATGTTATCAATGAATTTTTCAAAGTTTGATTCATAATGATAGAATGGCTTGTTCTTAATGCAACTAAATGTGAGTTCGTCAGTCTCGTTCCAATCAGGCTGAGCAGACGGTGGTAAGTACTCAGGCGACAAGAACCTTGAGACATATGTATAACCCCAAATTTCTACATGGTATTTACCATATGGAAGTGACATGGTGCCAATCTTTAATTCGAACCCATTGAATTGCTTGTACGTTTGAAAAACACCTATCTCACCAGAGGTCTCAATAAGCTGCACATTGGTATAATCTGTTTCCCTTGCATCTGTCAGATTGTATGTCTTTGAAATGCTAGGGTCATCTACACCTGTAAGAGTGATTTCATAGGATTGACCGGGAATCATTGGATAGAAAGCAACTTGTATTGGGTAGTCATCGCTGCTCATATCCATGAACTCTACATCACCCGAAAAACACGTTGTCATCACCATGTCATCACTGAATGTAGGAGTTCCCTCAGGGTAATCTGTTTTGTAGAAAGGTCTTCTGGCAATAAAGCTCGGATAACCAGGGAAGAGTTCTCCATAATCACTTTGAATGACTTCAGCCTTTGGGATGTATTGCTCTGGGATTTTGTGTATTGTCTGTTGTATTCCCACAATTTCTATTGTGTGAACACCTGTATCATTTTCAGGTACTCCACAGAGGATAACATTGCTTCCATCTGCCTCTTCATAGAAAACAAAATATGGCTTGGTTCCATCATAATTGCTGTACCCAAGTGTAATTTCTCCTCTTGAGTCTATTGCAGTTTCAGTGTATGTGTTGCTATCAAAAGTGATTCGGCACTGTTGTCCATCTGTGGGTGCATTTGTAAAAGTTGCAATAATTGCTTCAACAGCTTCAACAGCTGGTCCACTTGCTCTTGTTTGTGCAGTAACAATTGTGTATTGCCCACTTGGAAGAAATACCGTTTCATTTGTTTCTGTATAAAATGGCCTGTTTTTAATGAAATCTAGCTCTGCAGAATCATTTTGATTCCAATCAGATTGTACACCACCTTGCGGGAGGTCTTGCCATGCAGTACCCTCTTCTGTCTTTGCAAGCACTTGCCCGGCGCTACCCCCAGCAGGAATGCCCTCACCGGGTGCTCCATCTTTACCAGGAACGCCTTGCGGACCTTGAACACCAGGCTCACCAGGAGCACCAGGGTCGCCTTTGGGGCCAGGAGCGCCGTCTTTACCATCCACACCTGGCTGTCCTTGTTTGCCCTCAGGCCCTTGAGGCCCAGTCAGCGGAATGCCTGTATCTGTGTATACCCCAGAAGAAACATCAAAGACTTCCCACGTTCCCTGAGCACCGGGGCGAGGAGGACTCACTGAGATGTTCATCACGCCTTGAGCGGCGGCTTCTGCAGCTTGTTTAGCTTTTTCAGCCTCACTAGATGCCTCAGTAGCGTGCAAAGCGGCGGTCTCAGCCTTTTTTCGCTCTTCTTCAACTGTTTCAACCCATTGTGCATACAAATCCGGTGTAGGGGGGATTGGTGAGACTCCATCTGGTACGAATCCAGATGCTCTTATAATGAGCGAGAGTGGTTCAACCGTGAAACGGCTTATCTGACTTGATTCAGAGCCAAAAACAGAAATTTCTAGAGCACCAGCAGTGATTTCAGCGGGAAGTACTGCAGTATCATCCTGAGTAATTACAGAATAGGTTGTGCCGGATTGAGTAAATTGTGCTGTAAGAGCTACATTCTCCCAGCCATTAAGACGAATGAACTCAAATCTGACTTGATTGATTGAGTCACTTACAATGATAGGCTCAGCACCGTACCAACGGAGTGTTTGCCCATCGAGAACAATTTTGTGCATATTGCCCCTCACTTTCTATTTCTTTCGTATAGGTATAACCCGAGCCAAGAGATTGCGACTGTTGCCAATAGGATGAATGCTGTTTCCCAGAGCATCTTAAAGAATACATCACCAATTGTCATTGCGTTCACCCTGCTTTCTCTACTCTTCGTCAGTATCATCTTTGTTTTTCTTTGTTGCTCTAACGATATTTATTGTCACTTGATTGTCTTCCAGTTCCCCAGCTTCAAGCAATTTCTCTTTGAGCTTCAATTGTCTCTTTTGCAGTTCAAATTCTTGTTGCATCTTCTTGATGGAAGCAATGTTCCGTGCAATTTCTGATTGCTCCCGTTTGGTGTTCCATGCGAACCCTGCCTGAAGCATGAATTGAGCACCACGTTGTCCATTCTGGTCGAACAAACGCTCTTCTGTATATTGCTGAACCTTTTGCCGAGCACGCATAATTACTTCAGAAAACTCTGGATGTACAGTTCCAGCAAGACTTTTCCAATTGTAGTTTCGCAATACATGAGTACTCATCCCAATTGCAGAAGCCAACCCGGAAAGTGTATAAGGCTTTGTCTGTACATAAATGATATGCCCATCGTCATCACGTACAACTTGTCCGTACTTGTCAATGAGTGGTCCCTCACAGGAGTTCCAATACTCATCGATTAACTCTTGCATCTGTGCAGGGTCTTCTACAATTCGTCGTTTTCCCAGAATATGCTGATATGGGAAGATTGCTTTGAGAGCTTTTTCACGCATATGAGCTTTTCTACAGTTCTCGAGCATATTTCTTGTGTACCCATCGAGTTCTTTGTCAGAAATGCCAGTGAAGTCAATAAAAACTTTACGACCAACAATCTTTTTGAAAGCACTCATCACAGCCCTCCTCTCTTAAAATATACTATCTCTTTAAGAGATAGTATATTTCATAAATAGACAAATGTAAAGACCATTTTTTACCGAAAAATGATACTTTAGAGATACTTCTCTTCTAGGCATTCAAAATTCACCCCACAGACGATGTATAGCCCAGAACAGTGATTATTACCCAGAGAAGCCAAAAAGTCCACACATGTCGAAAGACATCAGCACAGGACGCACGTCCGTAAAAAGGCGTGAGCCGGAAAGTCCTGTCGTCACAGAATATTACTATCAGTATAATTTTGATGAAATATAAACTGAAGTTATTTTCGCTCAAAATTTAACGTGATTTTTCTAAAATCGTCGTTTTTTCAGAAATTTTCTCCAATAAATTCTGAGGGGTATTTTTAAAATTCGGCGTAACTCGCAATTTTACGCCGATTTTATTTACAAGGAAAAACCTCAAAAATCGGTATTTTAT
>ERZ780144.553-NODE-553-length-51647-cov-25.750213_pt1 | contig 51647 bp, 45 predicted proteins | sample MGYA00511380_ERZ780144 | MGnify/ENA primary metagenome ERZ780144 (study PRJEB29588, sample SAMEA1965858) | human gut metagenome | biome: human gut; feature: human-associated habitat; material: faeces | place: Denmark | collected 2008/2010 ... | reverse complement strand
GCAACCTCACCGGCTCGCTCTACATCCTCGACGAGCCCTCGATCGGCCTGCACCCGCGCGACACGAACCGCCTGGTCAAGGTGCTGCGGCAGCTGCGCGACCTGGGCAACACGGTGATCGTCGTCGAGCACGAGGAGGAGGTGATCCGCGCCGCCGACTGGATCGTGGACATCGGCCCCGGAGCGGGCTATCAGGGCGGCGAGGTGATCTTCAGCGGACCACTGCCGCAGCTGCTCGAAGCGCCGCGGAGCCTCACGGCCGACTACCTCGCCGGACGGCGGTCGATCACGCCGCCCCCGGCACCGCGCGGCTGGAGCCGCTCGATCACGATCCGCGGGGCGCGCGAAAACAACCTGCGCAACATCGACGTGCGCATCCCGCTCGGCGTGATGACCTGCATCACGGGGGTCAGCGGCTCGGGCAAGTCGTCGCTCGTGAAGGGCATTCTCTACCCGGCGCTGCGGCGCATGCTCTTCGACACGGGCGTCAAGCCCGGCGACTTCGACGCAATCGAGGGCGACGTGCGGCTGCTGCGCTCGGTCGAGATGGTCGACCAGAACCCCATCGGCAAGTCGTCGCGCTCGAATCCCGTGACCTACATCAAGGCCTACGACGAAATCCGCAAGCTCTTCGCCGACCAGCCCTATGCCCAGCACAACGCCCTCACGCCGGCGCACTTCTCGTTCAACGTCGCGGGCGGCCGCTGCGAGGAGTGCCAAGGCGAAGGGGTCATCAAGGTCTCGATGCAGTTCATGGCCGACGTGGAGCTGGTCTGCGAGGCGTGCGGGGGCAAGCGCTTCCGCGACGAGGTGCTCGAGGTCAAATACCGCGGGCGGTCGATCTACGACGTGCTGGAGATGACCGTCGACGACGCCGTGGCCTTCTTCGGCGAGGACGAGCGGAACGCCACGTGCCGCCGCATCGTCGAGCGGCTCCGCCCGCTGCAGGACGTCGGGCTAGGCTACATCAAGCTCGGGCAGTCCTCCTCGACGCTCTCGGGCGGCGAGAGCCAGCGCGTGAAGCTCGCCTCGTTCCTCACGCGCGAAAGCACGGAGGGGAGCGTGATGTTCATCTTCGACGAGCCGACCACGGGACTGCACTTCCACGACATCTCGAAGCTGCTCGCGGCCTTCGACGCCCTGATCGAACGGGGCCACACGATCGTCATCGTCGAGCACAACATGGACATCATCAAGTGCGCCGACTGGGTCGTGGACCTTGGGCCCGAGGCGGGCAGCGGCGGCGGCAGCGTCGTCTTCGAGGGGACGCCGCGCGAGCTGGAGCACTGCGCGGCAAGCCATACGGGGGCCTTTCTGGCCAAACGCGGAAAACTGAACGATGAATAGGGAATTCACGACATACACGCTGCCCAACGGCATCCGGGGCATCCACCGCCAGGTAAAGGGGTCGGTGGCGCACTGCGCGCTGGTGATCGGCGCGGGGAGCCGCGACGAACGGCCCGATGAATACGGGCTGGCGCACTTCACCGAGCACGCCTTCTTCAAGGGGACGCAGCGGCGCCGCGCCTGGCAGGTCAACTGCCGCCTGGAGAACCTCGGCGGCGAACTGAACGCCTTCACGACGAAGGAGGAGACGACGATCCACGCCACGACGCTGCGCGGCGACTTCGCGAAGGCCGTGGAGCTGATCGCCGACGTCGCCTTCCACTCGACCTTCCCCGAGCGGGAGCTGGAGCGCGAGAAGGAGGTGATCGTCGACGAGATCAACACCTACAAGGATTCGCCTGTCGACATGATCTACGACACGTTCGAGGACATGCTCTTCGAGGGGTCGGAGCTGGGCCACAACATCCTCGGACGCAAGGCCGCGCTGATGCGTTACGACGGCGACGCGATCCGCGCCTTCACGGCCCGCACGCACACGACCGACCGCATGGTCTTCTCGTCGATCGGCAGCTTCCCGGCCCGCACGGCCGAGGCCGTTGCGGCCCGCTACCTGGCCGCTGAGCCCGCCTCCGCGCGGGGTTTCGAGCGCAAGGCCCCCGCGGCATACCGTCCCTTCGAGAAGAGCGTCACGAAGCACACGCACCAGACGCACTGCATCATCGGCAACCGCGCCTGCGGCATCGGCGACGAGCGGCGGCTGGAGCTCTCGCTGCTGACGAACATCCTGGGCGGCCCGTGCGCCAATTCGCTGCTGAACGTCGTCGTGCGCGAACGCCACGGCCTCTCCTACAACATCGAGGCGACCTACACGCCCTACGGCGACACGGGTATCGCGGCGATCTACTTCAGCTCCGAGCATGCGAACGCCGCGCAGTGCATCGAGCTCATCGAGGAGCAGCTGCACCGCCTGCGCACCACGCCGCTCACGGCCCGGCAGCTCTCGATGGCCAAAAAGCAGTTCATCGCGCAGCTGGCCATCTCGAGCGAGAGCAACGAAAGCTACATGCTCAGCGCCGGCAAGAGCCTGCTGGTGCACGACAGCGTCGACACGATGGAGGAGGTCTACGCCCGGGTGCGGGCGCTGACGTCCGAACAGCTCATGGCCGCGGCGGGGGAGGTCTTCAACGGCATGTCGCGGCTCATCTACAAATAACGGAAGGGATCATGGACGCGCTGGAACAGTACATACACGACCACACGGAGCCCGAGGAGGCGCTGCTGCACGAACTGGACCGCGAGACGAACCTCAGGACCGTTGCGCCGCGCATGCTCTCGGGGCACATTCAGGGGCGGCTGCTCGAGATGTTCGTCAGGATGGTGCGCCCGCGGCGCGTGCTCGAGATCGGCACCTTCACGGGCTACTCGGCCCTCTCGATGGCCGCGGGGCTCGACGACGGGGCCGAACTGCACACCGTCGAGGTCGACGACGAACTCGAGGAGGTGGCGCAGTCCTATTTCGACCGCAGCCCCTACGGAGGCCGCATCCGCCTGCACATCGGGTCGGCACTCGACATCGCCCCGGCGCTCGGCGGGCGCTTCGACCTGGTCTTCATCGACGGCGACAAGCGCGAATACCCCGACTACTACCGCATGCTAATGGGCGACCGCGGCACCGAGCCGCTCGTCGGCAGCGGCTCGGTGCTTATCGCCGACAACATCCTCTGGTCGGGCAAGGTCGTCGGCCCCGTAGCCCACAACGACCGCCACACGCAGGCGCTCGTGGAGTTCAACCGCATGGTCGTCGACGACCCGCGCGTCGAGAACGTCATCGTCCCGCTGCGCGACGGGCTGAACCTGATCCGGGTGCGGTAGGGGAAGCGGCGGAAGAGAAGACGGCAGGAAAGACGGCGGCAGGGGAGACGGCGGGCCCGCGATGGACCAATCCGCGCCCGCCCGCGGGGCTGCCGCCGCAAAACCGCCGGACGAGCGCTCCGGAAGCGGGCAAAGAGCAGCCCGCAGACGGTCCGCAGCAGCCCGACAACGGTCCGCAGCAACCCGACAACGGTCCGCAGCAGCCCGACAGCAGCCCGAGTGCAAGATTTTGCGGTCAGAATGAAGCATTCTCGCGATTTTTTCCTATCTTCACAAAACCAATCAAAATTGCCCGCCATGAAAAAGCTCATTCTGTCGCTCGCCGCGACGCTGGCCGCTGTATCCCTGCTGCAAGCCCAGAAACCCGACTATCGGTTCGGAAAGGTCTCCGAAGAGGAACTCCGGATGGAGCGGTACGACAGGGACCCCGATGCCGAGGCCGTGGTACTCTGCGAGGAGGTTCGGACCTACTACCTGATCGGCAACCAGTTCACCCGCATGACCGACTACTTCATCCGCATCAAGGTACTCAAGGCGGAAGGCAAGGAGTATGCCGACGTCGAACTGCCGTATGTCTTCCAGCGCGAGAATTACGCCAGTCTCGATGCCGTGGCCTACAACCTCGTGGACGGCAAGGTCGTGAAGACCCCGCTCAAGAAGCAGTACCTGTTCCGCGAGCAGGTCGGCGAGGAGCAGTGGCTGCTGAAGTTCTCGGTCCCGGAGGTACGCGAGGGCACGGTCATCGAGTACCGCTACCGCATGAACTCCGACTTCATCACCTACATCCCGACGATCGTCGTGCAGCACGACATTCCCACCGAGTACATCAGGGCGGCGGTCGAAATTCCCGAATACCTCCGTTTCAACATCGACACGAAAGGGTATCTCTCCCTCGACATGCAGGAGAATGTCATTGCCGGACGGATCGCCGGCACGAACGTCCCCTACAACGTGCGCGAGATCCGGCTCGAAGGGCGGGACATTCCGGCGCTCAAACGCGAGCCCTTCGTCTGGAACCGCAACGAATACCGCTCGATGATCGACTTCGAGCTCTCGCAGCTCGCCCTGCCGTTCACGCAGGTGGAAAACTTCTCCTCGTCGTGGAAGGATGTCAACGAGCTCCTCTCGAAAATCGACTTCAACGACAACATCCACATGGGCAACCCCTTCAAGAAGGAGGTCGACGCCATCGTGGCGCAAAAGCCGGCACCCCGGCAGATGCTGCACGAGATTCTGCGCATGGTCCAGTCACACATGAAATGGGACGGGAAATACCGGCTCATGAGCCCGTCGCCGAACGACGCCGTGAAACGGGGTTCGGGCAACAGCGCCGAGATCAACTCCGTGCTGATGGCCGCAGTGAAGGATGCGGGCTTCGACGTCGTACCCATTCTGCTCAATCCGCGTTCGATGGGGCGTCTGCCCCAGATGTACGCCACGCTGGACGGCATCAACACCTTCATTCTGCGGGTGACGCTCGACGACGGAAAGTTCGCCTATCTCGACGGCACGGACCCCGACTCGGACGTGGATCTGCTGCCGACCGAGCTGCTCGTCGACCGTGCACGCATCTACGGGGTCGACGGCAACGTCGGATGGTGCGACATCTCGCAGCTCTCCCCGAGCAGTACGGTCATCAACATGAACCTGCACTTCGACAGCGATCTGTCGCTGCGCGGATGGATCACCGAACGATTCACCAATCAGTCCGCCATGCAGTACAGCTCCGCCTGCACGAAGGCCGGTTCGGAGGAGAAGTATGCCGAAGGTCTGGAAGAGAGTCACCACATCCGGATCGACAGCCTGACGATCAACGGCCGGGGCAGCGCCCTGCTCACACAGCAGTATGCGATGACGCGCGAAACGGAAAAGGCCGGCGACTTCATCTATCTCGACGCGACCGTCATTCCCTTCCTGTCGGAGAACCCTTTCCGGAGTGCCGAGCGCAGCTATCCCGTGGAGTTCGACAGTGCGGACTCCTACCTCATCCAGGGCACCATCCGCCTGCCCGAGGGCTACGTGGTCGAAGAGCTGCCCCGGGCTGTCCGGCTCAATGCGTTCAACGGTGACATCACCTGCTCCTACATCGTGCAGGCCGCCAACGGAGCCATCCAGTTCCGCATGCAATCCAAACAGAAACGGCTCATCTTCCAGCCCGGAGAGTACGCCGACCTGCAGGCCTTCTACGGCGCCGTCGTGAACATGTGCAACGGCAAGATCGTCCTCCGCAAACAACAGTAGGCCATGCTGCGACTCCTTGTCATGCTGCTGGGCGGCCTGCTGCTGCCGCTTCTTGCCGCAGCACAGTCCGCGGACGCAATCCCCGAGGCCCTGCTTGCGGAGAGCGATGCCGTCGTGCGGCTCGACGAAACCGAAACAACCTACACCTCGCCGACCAACGTCGTGGAGCGCCACCACCGGCAGATCACGATTCTCCGGCAGTCGGCCGCCCGCAAGGGGTTCTTCACCTGTGTCGTGGACCGCAACAGCGCGCTGAAGAGCTTTTCGGGGTCGGTGCGCGACGCCCATGGCAAGGTGATCCGCAAACTCAAGCGCTCGGAGCTGAAATACAGCGAGTATTCATCGGGACTGGCCGACGACGCCGGCTACTACACGCTCGAAATCCTCGCCCCGACGGTGCCCTATACCGTCGACGTGGAGTACGAAATCGCCTGCAACGACGGCATACTCGCCTTTGCGCCGTTTCTGCCCGTCGCCTCGACCGCAACCTCGCTCGAGAAGACTGCCTACACGCTCTCCGTGCCGGCCGGCACGCCGCTCGGCTACAAGTGCTGCCGCATCGGCGAGCCCGAAAAGCGCACGGAGAAGGAGCGCGACATCTACCGCTGGCAGCTCGAACAGCTGCCAGCCGTGGAGGCCGAGGAGATGATGCCCCCGCTGATCGACCTGCTGCCGATGGTCTTCGCCGTGCCGTATGACTTCCGCTACGGGCAGACGCAGGGCAGCATGCGCGACTGGCAGTCGTTCGGCGCCTGGCAGCGGAAACTGCTCGAAGGGCGCGACGCCCTGCCCGACGCCCTCCGCCGGGAGGTGCACACCCTCACGGACACGCTGGCGACACCCCGCGAGAAGGTCCGCGCACTCTACGACTATCTAGGCGCCACGACCCGCTACGTGAGCATCCAGCTGGGCATCGGAGGCCTTCAGCCAATGCCGGCCGCCGAGGTCTTCCGCACGAAGTTCGGCGACTGCAAGGCGCTGGCGAACTACCTGCGGGCCCTGCTCGCCGAATGCGGCATCGACTCGGACTATGCAATCATCCACCTCGACCGGCCGCGCATGTTCCGCGACTTCGCCTCGGCAAACCAGGCCAACCACGCCATCCTGCGCGTCCCGCTCGCGGCCGACACGCTGTGGCTCGAATGCACGAATACGGAGATTCCGTTCGGTTACATCCACGAAGATATCGCAGGACACGACGCCATCCTCATCACGCGCGAGGGCGGGGTCTTCACGACGCTGCCCCGGTATGCCGACACGCTGAACCGCATGGTCCGCCACGTGGAGCTGGACGTCGCACCCGACGGTTCGGTCGCGGGGCACGTCTCCGAACGCTACGAGGCCGTGCAGTACGAATGGAAGATGGGATTTCCGAAACTCGACGCACGCGATCGGACCGACTACCTGCGCGGGGAGCTGAAACTCCCGACGGCCGCCATCACGCGGATCGCCTGCACGGAGCACAAGGCACCGATCCCCGTGATCGAGATCACCTACGACTTCACGGCACCGCACTTCGTCAACTTCTCGGGCGAGCGGGGCTTCGTGCCGCTCTTTCCCTTCCGCGAGCCGAGTGTCACGACGGCCCGCAGGCGCACCAACGACCTCTTCCGCGAGACCGGCTACTGCGACACGGAGCGCATCACGATCCGCCTGCCCGAGAACCTGCGCATCGAGGCGCTGCCCCGCACGGAGAGCCTCGACAACCTCTTCGGGCGCTGTGCGCTCACACTCGACACCGCGGAGAACGCCATCACGGCGGAGTGCCGCATCAGCAAGTACTCCGGTACCTTTCCGCGCGAGGAGTTTGAGGCCTACAAGAAGCTCGGCAACACCATCAGGAAGGCCTACGGAGCCAGCATCGTGGTAAAACGGCAGTAACCGCGCAAAGAAGGGGAGGGGGTAGAGAGAAGACGAGCGATTTTTTCGTAACTTGCCGCAAATTTTCCGCATCATGGAACTCGAGGAACTGCAACGGCGCGTCGACGCCTGGATTCACGAATACGGCGTGCGCTACTTTTCGGAACTGACGAACATGGCCTGCCTCACGGAAGAGGTGGGGGAGCTGGCCCGCGTAATGGCCCGCCGCTACGGCGACCAGTCGTTCAAGGCGGGCGAGAACGCGAACCTCGCCGACGAGATGGCCGACGTGCTGTGGGTGCTCGTCTGCCTGGCCAACCAGACAGGCGTGGACCTCACGGCCGCCATGGAGGCCAACTTCGCCAAGAAGACCTCCCGCGACCGGGAACGCCACCTGCACAACGAGAAGCTGCGCGGCTGACCGCCTGCGCACCCCCGCACCTCCGTACTCCCGCGTCCTCGTACCCCCGCACCCCCGCACGGAAAAATCCCCGTGCCGGGACCCCGAAGGGCCTCCGACACGGGGTCCGCTTATGGTGGAAAGCGTATGGTTTGGCGCGGATGCGGCGTCCGCCGGCGGGCCGGAGCATTGCCGGCAGGTCGGGGCGTTACCGGCGGGCCGGGGTGTTACCGGCGAGCCGAAGCATTGCCGGAAGTCCGATCCGCAGAGGCATCAGCGGCTCCGCTGCGGGGCGACCTCGGAGACGGCAACCGGCACGGCCCGCTGCACGACCGTGCGCTGCCCCTCGTCCAGCTCGTCGAAGGAGCGGTCGAACCACCGGCGGGCAAGATCGTCGCGCAGCCCGGCGTAGGCCTTCGTCAACGCCTGCTGCACGCCGACATAAGCGTCATAGGGCGCCCCGGGTGCCGTATCGAGCAGCACGATGCCCCGGCTGACGGCATACCGTTCCCGGCGGCCGTCGGGCAGCTCGAACACCCGTTCGCACCGTTCGGAGAGGGTGGCATCATCCGACGGATTGCGCAGGAACTCCGCGACACGGGCTGTCAGTTCATCCGTCGAAACAGGCGTCTTCCCGCCGACACGACCGGCCAGCACCTCGCCCCGGTCATTCACAAGCACCTGAAAGCAGTTGCGCTGCGCAATCGCCGGCCCGGCCCCTTTCAACGGCTTCTCCCCGGTTCCAAAGGAAGCCTCGATGACGGGAAGCACCTCAACCGGGCCCTGGCCCGCCATGCCGGGTGACGGCGGCAGCAGCCGCTCCACGCTCTCCCCGTGCAGGCTGTAGCGCACGCGCAGCGTCCCGGCCTCGCGCAGCTCCGCCTTCGCATCGGAGACCGAACCCATGCGCACGGCCCCGTCCGCACGAATCTCGACGGTCAGCCGCGACCGCTCTTCGGCCGGAAGCCGGTCGCGCTTGTCGGCAATGCGCCACATCATCTCCTCCTTCGTGCAGGGTACGCCGTCGACCCACAACTCCTCGCCGCTCATGCGCACCACGACGGTATAGGCATCGCCGCCCGGAGCCTCTTCCGCAACCGGCGCCCCAGCGGTCGGCGCCTCCGCCGGCTCGGCGACCGGGGGCTCGGCCGTCCGCACCGTAAAACTGCAAAGCATCATCATTCCGGCCACCACGGGGATGGCAGCACCGAGACGCCACAGGGCGTGGCGGTGCATTTCAAATCGTGTCATCATAAGAAATCGGTTTTTGGTGAATGAATGGTTCAACCCGCAGGTCATATCCGGATTATAACCGAAGAGTTGACGAAAGATCACGATTCGATAGGCCGTCAGGTCATACCCGGCCTTCAGCACGTCGGCATCGGCCTCCCACTCCTGCACCTCCTCGAGCCAGCGCCCGGCAATCCAGACAAAGGGATTGATCCAGTAGAGGCAGCGCACGACCTCGAGGACGATCCGCTCCGCCGTGTGGGCGTGGCGCACGTGGCTCCGCTCGTGGCAAAGGATCATCTCGCGGCGCAGCCCCGTGCACGCGGGGCTCATGAAGACGGTCCGCAGAAAGGAGAAGGGCGACGCAATGGCGGGATGCTCGGCCAGCGTATAGCCGTCACCGGGCGTGAGGTGCGCCCGGCGGCGCAGGCGCCGGATACGCAGCATCCGCACCCCGAGCAGCCCCAACGACAGCAGCGCCACCGCGCCATAGAGCGCCGCGACACCCCCGCGCCACGCGGCGGCACGGTCCGCAGACGCAAGCCCCGGCACAGCGGAGACCTCGGCGGCAAGCGTCCCGACATCGGCATCGGCCGCAGACCCGGCCGTTGCGGCATCCCGGGCGGGCAGAACGGCTTCGGCGGGCGCCTCGATCAGCGGCAGCGGATAGAAGACCGTATCGGCAGGGTAGAGCGGGATATTGAGCGCCGGAATCACCGCAGCAGCCACCATCGCCGCCACCAGATAGCCGCGGCAGGCCCGATAGGGGATGCGGCGCACGAGCAGCAGGCGGTAGAGGCCCAGCAGCAGGCCGCTGCAAAAGAGCACTTCCAGGAGGTAGAGCAGGGGTGATTTCATGGCGACAGGGTGAAATGGGTATCAGTGAACGGTTTTCGCTGTTTTATTCGGCTTGCGTGTTGCGGTCGGGGCTGTCTGCCTGTTCGCATTCGGCGTCCGGATTATCCGAGGCCCCGTCGCGCAGCATCTTCAGGATGGCATCGGTCTCCTCGACCGAAATGCTCCTGTGACGCGAGAAGAACGACATGAGCCGGCTCACCGACCCGCCGAAGAAGTTCTCGAGCACGGTATCCATGTAGCGGCCCGCGTAGTCGTCCTTGTCGACGAGCGGGAAGTACTCGTAGGTCTTGCCGTAGGCCTTGTGGCCCACGAAACCCTTGCGTTCGAGGATGCGCACGATGGTCGAGACGGTGTTGTAGGCCGGCTTGGGGTCGGGCATCTCGTCGAGAATGCCGCGTACCACCGTCGCCCCCTTGGCCCAGAGCACCTGCATGATCTCCAGCTCGGCCCGTGTCAGCTCCTGCGGTCTGTTTTTGACGATTTCCACCATAACTATACATTTAGTTGATTACTGTACGACAAACATACAACTATTTTTTTAATTATACAACTAAATTATTAGTTAATTTACATGCAAGTGGAAATAGACACGAAAGGAGAGGGGGCAATACGCCGCATCGGAGAGGAAGCAGGAAAGCGACAGCACCGAGAAAGGACCAACAGGAGAGCCCGGGCGGCGAGCACAGGAGCATAGGAAGAACCGGGACGGGACCGTTAAGAAGCGAAGGCGGAGCGGGAAGCGGTGACGACAGGAAGAGGGCAAGGGAAACGGAGGCCGCCGGGAAAGGTAAGGCAGCCCGACAGGGGCAGCAGGACAGAGATGCACGGATACACTCGTCGCGCAAAAAAGCGGACCCGGGTCGGGTCCGCCGTCGGAACAAACTCAAAACAGAGACGGAACGTCGAGAGCAGGGGAGCGTCGGCGTGCGAACACCCGGAACGGGAGATCGCGCCGGAGGGCAACAAGTACCAACCGCCGCTCACTCCACCAGGTCGATGCAGACGGCTCCGTAGCGGCCCTGCGGTCCGAAGAGCTGCACGGCTTCGGCCGGCAAAATATAGTAGTAGTGCATCGGGACGCTCGCATTCGTCGAAAAGGCATTGGACTGACACATCGCCAGCCACGCGTCGATCGTCGAGAAACGACCGCCCAAAACAACCAGCGGCACCCGGTCGGGGTAGGTTTCGCCGACCACGACCGCCCGGGGAGCCGCCCCGACAGCCGGCTGGAAGGCCTCGCCCAGCGAATCCAGCACGCCGGCGGCCCTCGCCGCAGCCTCCACGCCATCGGCCGGGTTCCAGATATCGAGCCGCCGCAGGGTCAGCCCCTCGATAAAGCGGAGCACGTTGCCGGGAACCGGCCTGCCGTCAAGCAGGTAGAGGGCATCTGCCGGCAGACCACGCCAGATGCCCTCCGGTTTCCACGACACCTGCACATACCCCTCCACACGCCGCAGCGAGTCGTAATCGGCTCGCAGCGAATAGGTATTGATCCGCGACGGTTCGGTCCGCCACTCGCCCGTCCGCGGATCGGGGCTCTCACCGCCGCCCGTCCAGGTATACCCGGCCGCATTGCCCACCAGATGCGGCCGCACGCCCTTGCGGCGGTTGCGCTCGGTAAAGAACTTCAGCAACCGGACCTGTTCGCGTCCCGTCGTGTCGGAGAGCCGCATGCGCCGCGGCTTGACCTTCACGCGCCGCACGTTCCAGAGCGTCACGGCGTCGTAGGCCTCCACGAAGCCCGTGCGGCGACGGTTGAGCTTGCAGGCAATGCGGCTGGAGGTATCGGCCACGGCCGGCAGGGCAGCCGCTGTGGCTTCGGCCACCGTATCGCGTTGCGCCCGGTCGAAGCGCAGCACCGCTTCGAGGCGTTCGGGCTCCTGCGCCGGGGCCTGCCATACGCCCATCACAAGGGCAACCAGCATGACGACAATCCGGTTCGAGGTGGATTTCTGCATGATGTTCTAATTTTTTCGTAAAATTAATACTAAAAAGTTAGATATACAACATTTCGCGCACTGAACCGCGAAAAAAAGAGGACACAGGGCGTGGGCACGGTGGGGCGAGAATAGGGACGCGGGCACGGTGGGATAGCACCGCAGCCGGGTGTCACGGCCGGGTGTTACGGGGGGGTGTCACGGGGGGGGTGTCACGGATGGGAGTCGGAAGTGGGGAAAATCAGGAGGAGTGCACGCATGACGGGACATACAGGGGGGGGGCGGGGCACACCCGGGGAGAGCGGGGAGGAGCTTAAGAGAGTAGGCAGACAGCGCCGGGGAGAGCGAGGAGCACAAAAGAGAGTCGGCAAGCAGCAACGGAAGGAGCGAGGAGCACAAAAGAGGATAGGCTGCAATACAAGAGGGAGCAGAGAAGGCAGAGAAGGCAGAAAGGGGCACAAAAAAGCCCCGGAACCTCCGTGCGGAAGTTCCGGAGCCATCGAAAGCGGGGCAGCGCAAACGGCTACTCCAGCTTGAGGTCCTTCTTGATGGCCTCGATCTTGCCGTCAAGCTCGGCCAGCACGCGGTCGTAGTCGGCCACCGAAGCCAGCGGCGCCTTCACGCCGAAGTAGAACTTGATCTTGGGCTCCGTGCCCGACGGACGCACCGAAACCTTCGTGCCGTCCTCGGTGAACCACTGCAGCACGTTGCTGCGGTCCTGCTCGATGGGGGTCTTGACTCCCGTCTTCACGTCGAGCGTCTCGAGCGTCTGGAAGTCGTTGATCTTCACCACGGGCGAGCCGACGATCGTCTTGGGCGGGTTGGCCCGGAAGTCAACCATCATCTGCTGGATCTGCTCGGCGCCCTCCTTGCCCTTGCGGACCACCGAAACGAGCCCCTCGCGGTAGAAGCCGTACTTCACGTAGAGCTCCTGCAGCCACTCGAAGAGCGTCAGGCCCATCGTATCCTTGGCCCAGGCAGCCGCCTCGGCCGCCAGCGAGCAGGCCGACACGGCATCCTTGTCGCGCACGTAGTCGCCGGCCAGGTAGCCGAACGACTCCTCGCCGCCGCCGATGTACTTCATCTTGCCCTCGTTCTCGCGGATGATCTTGGCGATGTACTTGAAGCCCGTGAGGCAGTCGTAGCACTTCACCTTGAAGAAGTCGGCCACGGCGTTGGCCATCTGCGACGTCACGATCGTCTTGACGACATACTGCTTGCCGTCGAGCTCGCCGCGCTCGGCCCAACGCGTCAGCTGGTAGCTCATCAGCAGCACGAGCGTCTGGTTGCCGTTCAGCAGCACGTATTCACCCTGCTTGTTGCGCAGCGCCACGCCGATACGGTCCGAGTCGGGATCGGTGGCCAGCACGAGTTCGGCCCCCTCCTTCGCCGCCAGGTCGATAGCCATCGACATGGTCTTGCGCTCCTCGGGGTTCGGCGACTCGACCGTCGGGAAGTTGCCGTCGACAACGGCCTGCTCGGGCACGAGCTTCACGTTTGTGAAGCCATACTTGGCCAGCGACGCCGGCACCAGGCGCACGCCCGAGCCGTGCAGCGGCGTGTAGACGATCTTCATGTCGTGGAACTTCTTCACGCTTTCGGGCGAGAGCGACAGCTCGTGCACGCGGTTGAGGTAGATCTCGTCGAACTTCTCGTCGAGGATCGTGATGTTCTCCGCATTGCGGCCCATCTGGATCATGTCGATGTCGGTGATCTTCTCCACCTCCTCGATGATGTTCCTGTCATGCGGCGGCGTGACCTGCGAACCGTCGGTCCAGTAGGCCTTGTAGCCGTTGTACTCCTTGGGGTTGTGCGAGGCCGTGACGACCACGCCCGAGTGGCACTTCAGCTCGCGGATCGCGAAGCTCAGCTCGGGGGTCGGACGCAGCGAGTCGAAGAGGAAAACCGTAAAGCCGTTCGAGGCGAAAATATCCGCCACGCGCTCGGCGAACATGCGCGAGTTGTTGCGGCTGTCGTGGCCGATCGCCACGCGGATCTGCTCGCCCGCGAAGTTCTTCTTCAGGTAGTTCGCCAGGCCCTGCGTCGCGGCGCCCACCGTATAGACGTTCATGCGGTTCGTACCCACGCCCATGATGCCGCGCAGGCCGCCCGTACCGAACTCGAGGTCCTTGTAGAAGCTCTCCACAAGTTCCTTCATGTCGTTGTTCATCAGGTATTTGACCTGCTTTTTCGTCTCTTCGTCATAATGGCCGTCGAGCCAAGCCTGCGCCTTCTTGAGGACCATCTGTTCCAATTCGTTTGCCATAAGAATTATTGGTTTTGTTTATAGGTTGTGTTCAATTCGTCCCAAAAAATTTATATGCAAATATAAGAAATAAAATTCGATTATTCAATATCAGCGAGTTAAAAATACCCCCTCGGAAACCGTTGTTTTTCTATATATAAAAAAAGGATAAATGCAACATATTTTCGGGAATCTTTTTACGAATTTATTCACAACTTTGTCACGTCAAAACGGTGCAAATCCCATCATGCAGAACAATACGCAGACATACAACGACACGTGGCAGCACTGTCTCGACCGCATTCGGACAAAAACCTCCGCCGAAGAGTTCGAGAAGTGGTTCCAGCCCATCGTGCCGCTCGAGTTCGACGGCACGACGTTGCGCCTGCGCGTTCCCAATGAGAGCTACGTCCGCCAGATCGAGAAGAACTACATCCCGTTCCTGCGGCCGATCATCTCGCAGCTCTACGGGCAGCAGACCCGGTTGCACTATGCCGTGCCGCGGGCCGCGGCGCAGCAGCCCTCCGTGGCCGCCGACGCCGACACGACCCCCATCTCGCGCATCATCGCGCAGACCGACACGGCAAATATAAAAAATCCTTTCGTCATTCCGGGCGTGCGGAAGATCGTCGTCGACCCGCAGCTCAACCCGAACCTGACGTTTGCCACCTTCATCGAGGGCGAATGCAACCGCCTGGCCCGCTCGGCCGGCATGTCCGTAGCGGTGAATCCGGGCAACACCCCCTTCAACCCCTTATATATATACGGGGACTCGGGACTCGGCAAGACCCACATCGTGCAGTCGATCGGCCACGAGGTGCGCCAGCGCCACCCCGAGCTGCAGGTGCTCTACGTCTCGATGAACAAGTTCCAGGCGCAGTTCCAGACGGCATACAAGAACGGCGAGATTCCCGACTTCATCCACTTCTACCAGATGATCGACGTGCTGATTATCGACGACATCCAGGAGCTGACGGGAAAGACCGGCACGCAAAATGCCTTCTTCAACATCTTCAACCACCTCCAGCTGGCGGGCAAGCAGCTGATCCTCACCTCGGACAAGCCGCCCGTGGAGCTGAAGGACATCGAACAGCGCCTGCTCACCCGCTTCAAGTGGGGACTCTCGGCGCAGCTCAACACGCCGGACTACGAGACGAAGGTCAAGATCATCCGCGCCAAGGCCCGCAAACTCGGAGCCGAAATTTCGGACGAGGTCGTCGCCTACCTGGCCGACAACATCTCGGCCAACGTGCGTGAGATCGAGGGTGCCATCTCGTCGCTTGTGGCCAACGCCTCGTTCCTCGGGCGCAAGATCACCACGTCGCTGGCGAAGGAGATTCTGAAGGTCTACGTCAAGCTCTACCAGAAGGAGATCACCATCGACCACATCATCGAGGTGGTGTGCAACTACCTGAATCTCGACTTCGCACGCTTCAACTCCACGGAGCGCACGCGCGAGATCGCCCAGGCCCGGCAGATCGCCATGTACCTGGCCAAGCAGCACACCAAAGCCCCGCTCACGGCCATCGGCGCCGCCATCGGAGGGCGCAACCACGCCACGGTGCTCCACTCGTGCAAGGCCGTCACGAACCTCCTTGAGACCGACAAGGCCTTCCGCCGCCAGGTCGAGGAGATCGAAAAGAAGGTCCTGGCACAGTGAGGGGGGGGGAAGTGAAAGGTGAAAGGTAAGGCGCAAGCGAGCCGCCGACTCCGGAATTTCCGACAATGCCGCTTCCGACACCCCAAGCTGAAAAACAAAGGTCGTGACAGTTCGTGTCACGACTTTTTTGTATCTTTGCCCTCCCCGAACAACCGACTGCATGGATCAACCGAAGCTCGAACGGCTGCTACGGCTCATGAAGCTGCTCACGGCCAACACCACCTACAACGTCGACCAGCTGGCCGAGCGGCTCCACATGTCGCGCCGCACCGTCTACCGCTATATCGACACCTTCCGCGAGGCGGGTTTCGTCATCAAGAAGACGGGCGACTGCATCCGCCTCGACAAGGAGTCGCCCCATTTCCGCGACATCTCGCAACTCGTCCACTTCACCGAAGAGGAGGCCGTGATCCTCAAGCGCGCCATCGAGAACATCGACGACACGAACCTGCTGAAACAGAACCTCAAACGCAAGCTATACTCGGTCTACGACAACCGCACGCTGGCCGACACGGTCGTCCGGGGACGGAACGCCCCGAACATCCACCACCTGATCGAGGCGATCGAGCAGCAGCGGCAGGTCGTCCTGCACGGCTACCGGTCGGCCCACGGCGGCGAGGTGCGCGACCGCCGCGTCGAGCCCTTCGCCTTCACGACCAACTACGTGCAGGTGTGGTGCTACGACACCGAGGACGGCGTCTGCAAGCTCTTCAAGACCGCGCGCATCGGCGAGGTCGAACCGACCGACACGCCGTGGGAGCACGCCGACGCCCACGCCGAGGGGTTCATCGACGCCTTCCGCATGCACGGCACGCAGCGCCACCGCGTGCGGCTCGAACTGGGGCTGCTGGCCTACAACCTGCTGTGCGAGGAGTATCCGCTCGCCGAGCGGGACGTCCGCCCGCTGGGCCGCGGACGCTGGCTGCTCGACACCGAAGTGGCCAACTTCACAGGCGTCGGCCGCTTCGTCGTGGGGCTGCTGGACGACATCCGCGTGGTCGACACTCCGGAGCTGACCGAGCACATCCGCACATACATCGCTGAAAATCTGAAATAAATACCACCATGATCGACGAAATCCTCGAATACAACCGCCGCTTCGTGGCCGAGAAGGGCTACGAGCGCTTCATCACGGACAAGTACCCCAACAAACGCATCGCCATCGTCACCTGCATGGACACGCGGCTCGTGGAGCTGCTGCCCGCGGCCCTCGGCCTGCGCAACGGCGACGTGAAGATCATCAAGAATGCCGGCGGCACAATCACCAACCCCTTCGACAGCACGGTGCGCAGCCTGCTCGTGGCGATCTACGAACTGGGCGTCAACGAGGTGATGATCGTCGGCCACACCAACTGCGGCGTGCAGGGCATGGACAGCGCCGAGATGCTGCACCTGATGAAGCAGCGCGGCATTCCCGAGCAGCACATCACGCTGATGAAGCACTGCGGCATCGACCTCGACCGGTGGCTGCACGGCTTCGACGACACGCGGTCGGCCGTATTGGAGACCGTCGACCTGGTGCGCAACCACCCGCTCGTCCCCGACGACATCGTCGTCCGCGGCTACATCATGGACTCCACGACCGGCGCCCTGGAGCCCATTACACCATCCGGCAACTCGGCGCAATAACGCCCCCGCGAAGCCGTCACGGCCGGCGGCGGCCCAAAAGGGGCCGCGTTAGGCACGCCGGACCCGGGTTGGCTGAAAAAATTTACACAAGCGCTGCATCTGTGTCACAAGTTGTCACTCCCGGGTGATTTCTTTGCATCGTGAACTTAAAACAACAACGACCATGGGAACAGCCTACAAGATCAGATGCAAGCACTGCGGAGCGCAGTTCGACCACTACATGCAGCCGGGATACGGCATCCTGCCGCTGTGCGTCGGATGCGGCGGATATGTCGAGACCGAAACGGCGATCCGCTGCCCCGCCTGCCACAAGCGGCTCAACGCCACACAGGAGGAGTTCAACGAACAGGTGGAGGTAGTCTATCAGTGGGATTAGCGGCCAAAAATTCCCTCCTGAAGGCAAAAAATACCGGATTTTTTCACTATCTTTGAGAGGTAAACCGACTTTATAGAGATATGACCAAATTGCAGCCGGGAGACATGGCTCCCGATTTCCGATCGACGACCCAGGACGGCGAGCCGCTGTCGCTTGCCGACCTGCGCGGACAGCGCGTCATCCTCTACTTCTACCCGAAGGACAACACCTCGGGATGCACGCTCGAGGCAAAGAGCCTGCGCGACGGCAAGGAGGAGCTCGCCCGCCGCGGATTCCGCATCATCGGCGTAAGTCCCGACAGCGAGAAGTCGCACCGCAACTTCTGCGCACGTCACGAGCTGAACTTCACGCTGCTGGCCGACACCGACCACTCGGTGTGCGAAGCCTACGGCGTGTGGGCCGAGAAGTCGATGTACGGACGCAAGTACATGGGGGTTGTGCGCACGACCTTCCTGATCGACGCCGAAGGCCGCATCGAAAGGATCTTCGACAAGGTCGACACGAAGAACCACTACCAACAGATCCTCGACGCCTGCGAATGAGACGATGAACCGCCGCGCCGCCATACTCCTCGTGACAGGGTGTCTGTCGCTTCTCCCGGTCCTGCAACTCCGGGGGCAGGAGACGGACGGCATCCGGCGCATCGAGCCGGGGCGGATCTCGGCCAAGGCCCACGAGGCGCTGCGGCTCTACTTTGAAACGGCCCTGCCCGCATGGACCGATACGCGGTGGCTGCAGGTCGAGGTCGACCCGATCGCACGGGCCCGCCGCGCGCTGCACGAACGCATGCAGCAGGAGGCGGAGAAGGCGACACTCGCGGCCGAGGAAACGGACCGTCCGCGCGATCCGCAGATCGTCACCGAGCGGCTGCGCATCACGCTGGGAAACAACACGGACCGTTCGTGGAGCCCCTATCCGGACCGGGCGCTCGATGCCCGGGCGCTCAGTTTTCCGCTGCCGCGCGATGCCCGGGCCGACAAGCGCACGCCCCAGCAAAAGGCGTTGGACCAGATCCGGGGCCGCAAATAGCCTTCGGAGAAAGGAAGGGAGTAGCCACAAATACCCTTCGGAGAGAGGAAGGGGGGTAGACGCAGGTTCCGGACAACCCGGCCGCCAAAGCGGGAAAGACGGCTCCGCCCGCCGAAAAGCGGAAGGGTAGTTCGACAACCGGGAAACCGGGCAGCGGGCCCGGCCGCGGAAAACAGAAGGGCTGCTCCGGCCACGGAAAAGCGGAAAGGTAGTTCCGACCGCCGAAAAGCGGGAGAAACGGCTCCGGCCGCAGAAAAACAGAAGGGCTGCTTCGGCCGCCCGAGCACAAAACGAAACAGACAAACGCGAAACGCAATAAAAAGCAACACAACGAAATGGCAGAAAAAGCACAGGTAAACCCGGACAAGCTCAAGGTCTTGAACGCGGTGATGGAAAAGATAGAAAAGGACTTCGGCAAGGGGTCGATCATGCGGATGAACAGCACGGAGGTCAACGACATTCCGGTCATCCCGACCGGCTCGATCACCCTCGACATGGCGCTCGGCGTCGGCGGCTATCCCAAGGGCCGCGTCATCGAGATCTTCGGCCCCGAATCGTCGGGTAAGACGACGCTGGCGATCCACGCCATCGCCGAGGCGCAGAAGGCCGGCGGCATTGCGGCCTTCATCGACGCCGAGCACGCCTTCGACAGCTTCTACGCCCAGAAACTGGGTGTCGACGTCGACAACCTGCTCATCTCGCAGCCCGACAACGGCGAACAGGCGCTCGAAATCGCCGACTCGCTGATCCGCTCGAGCGCCATCGACATCATCGTCATCGACTCGGTGGCGGCCCTCACGCCCAAGGCCGAGATCGAAGGCGAGATGGGCGACTCGAAGATGGGTCTCCAGGCGCGCCTCATGTCGCAGGCCCTGCGCAAGCTCACGTCGAGCATCTCGAAGACCAAGACCGTCTGCATCTTCATCAACCAGCTGCGCGACAAGATCGGCGTGGTCTACGGCAACCCCGAGACGACGACCGGCGGCAACGCCCTGAAGTTCTACGCCTCGGTGCGCATCGACATCCGCCGCGTGTCGGTCATCAAGGACGGCGAGGAACAGCTCGGAACCCGCACGCGCGTCAAGGTCGTGAAGAACAAGGTGGCACCCCCGTTCAAGCGGGCCGAATTCGACATCATGTTCGGCGAGGGCATCTCGAAGATCGGCGAGATCATCGACCTGGGCGTCGACTACGGCATTCTCAAGAAGGCCGGATCGTGGTTCTCCTACGGAGACCGCAAGATCGGTCAGGGACGCGACGCGGTCAAGGAGCTGCTCAAGAAGGACGAGGCGCTCGCCGCCGAGATCGAAGCGAAGGTGCGCGAAGCGATGAAACAACCGAAAGAAGCATAACGCAACAACGTGTATGGGATATACTGCCGAGGATGAGGCCCTCATCAAGGAAAAATGGGATGATCTGCTGCTCTCTTGCACGAAGATCTGCAAGAACGACGAAGACTGGAATTTCATCAAACGGGCATTTTTCCTTGCCAAGGAGGCACACGAGGGGGTAAGGCGCCGCTCCGGCGAGCCTTACCTCCTGCATCCCATTGCAGTAGCCAAGATCGTCATCGAGGAGATCGGCCTCGGCGTGAAATCGGTCGTCGCGGCCCTGCTGCACGACGTCGTCGAGGACACGGAGTACACGGTCGAGGACATGGAGCGCATCTTCGGACCGAAGATCGCCTCGATGGTCGACGGACTGACGAAGATGTCGGGCGTCTTCAACGCCGACACCTCCGAGCAGGTCGAATATTTCCGCAAGGTGCTCCTCACGCTCTCGGACGACGTGCGCGTCATTCTCATCAAGATCGCCGACCGCCTGCACAACATGCGCACGCTGGGCTCCATGCCCATGAACAAGCAGATCAAGATCACGGGCGAGACGATCTACCTCTTCGCACCGCTGGCCTACCGGCTGGGGCTCTACTCGATCAAGAGCGAGCTGGAGGACCTCTGCATGAAGTACCGCTTCCCGCAGCAGTACGAGGAGATCACCAAAAAACTCCAGGAGAGCGAAGCCTCGCGCCGGGAGTTCATCGACAAGTTCAACGCCCCGATCATCGCGGCACTCAACCGCGACAACTTCAACTACGAGATTTCGGGCCGCGTGAAGAGCGTCTACTCGATCTGGAGCAAGATGCAGCGCAAGCAGATACCCTTCGAGGAGATATACGACCTGTTTGCCATCCGCATCGTCTTCAAGCCGCTGCCGTTCCCGTCGGAAAAGACCCAGTGCTGGCAGATCTACTCGACGATCACCGACATCTACACCCCCAAGCCCGACCGGCTGCGCGACTGGATCTCGATGCCCAAGGCCAACGGATACGAGGCGCTGCACGCAACGGTCATGGGACCCGACGGCGTGTGGGTCGAAGTGCAGATCCGCACGCAGCGCATGGAGGAGATCGCCGAACGGGGATTCGCCGCACACTGGAAGTACAAGCATGCGACGATCTCGCAGGACGAGGACGAATTCGACAAGTGGCTCAAGCAGATCCGCGCGGCGCTGAACAGCCCGACGGAGAACGCCGTGGACTTCCTGGACAACTTCAAGTTGTCGCTCTACACGTCGGAAATCGTGGTATTTACACCCAAGGGAGAAGCCCGCAAGATGCCCTACGGCGCCACGGCCCTCGACTTCGCCTACGACATCCACTCGAAGATCGGCAACAACGCCATCAGCGCGAAGATCAACCACAAGCTCGAACCGATCACCACGCAGATCAACAGCGGCGACCAGATCGAGATCATCACGGCCGACAATGCACGGCCCAAGCCCGAATGGCTCGACATCGTCACCACGGCAAAAGCCAAGACGGCAATCAAGAGCTTCCTCAAGCGCGAGCGGCAGAACAACATCGAGCGGGGCATGCAGATGCTCGAGGAGAAGATGAAGTCGCTGAACATCAACCTCAGCGGCCGCGTCCTGCGCAAGATCATCCCCATCTACGAATGCAGCAACAAGGAGGAGCTCTACAGCAAGATCGGCGCCGGCATCGTCTCGCTGGACGATCTGGAAAAGGTGCTGAAGATCAACTCCAAGAGCAAGATACTGAAGTTCTGGACCCTCTTCATCCCGAAGAAGGAGAAGGACGAGGGTGACGAGACGGCCGACAGCGACACCGCACCCGACGGCACGGCCGCCGCACAGCAGGGGGAGCCGCAGTTCGTGATGGCCGAATGCTGCAAGCCCATTCCGGGCGACAAGGTCGTGGGGTACCGCGATCCGGCGACGGGCAACATCATCGTCCACAAGGCTACGTGCGACGAGCTGAACCGTCTGGCGGCACAGTTCGGCCGCAACATCGTCAAGGAGGAGATCAAATGGTCGCAGCACAAGGCCATGTCGTATCTGGTCACGGTCGAGCTGCGCGGCATCGACCGCATGGGCATCCTGCTCGATCTGGCGAAGGTCGTCAGCGGCGACTTCAGCATCAACATCCGCGAGATCAACATCCACAGCCACGACGGCATCTTCGAGGGCAGCATCAGCCTCTACGTCAAGGACGCGGAGAGCCTCTACGCCGTCATGGACCGGCTGCGCGGCATCAAGGGCATCGAGAGTGTCAAACGAACCATGAACTGACGTTATGGAGGATTTCGGATCAATCATCTGGCTGCTGGTCGCTGTCGGGGCCCTGGTATTCAGCTCCAACTCCAAGGCCCGCAAACGGGCCCGGGAGGTGGCAAAACGCGCCAAGGAGCTCCAGGGGGAGGTAACAGGACGCGAAGCGTGGCCCTCGTGGGACGCGCCGCAGTCCGTAGCCGACAAGGCGACGGGACGTCCCACGCCGTGGCCCGTTGCTCCGGCAGCGCCCGCCCGGCAAGCCCGGACACCGGAAACGGCCCGGACTACCGATGCCGCCCACACCTCGCCCCGGCAAGATGCCGGCAAAGCGACCGAACCGACACCGCAGCCGACCTTCCGATCGACCTCCGAAATACCCGACACGGCCCCAGCGACACCCGCCGCTGCTCCGGGCAGGAAACAGACGGGAAGGCCCATGACCGAAGGGGAGTTGATGTCCAAAAAACGGCAGCTGCTCGCCTCGATTGCAGCGCGCCACAACGGCGTCGGCAACGTCGTGCAATCAGTCAAGGAGGCGCACGAAAACGGAACGATCGCACCGGACCTTGCAACCGAGATCCGCGAAGAGTTCGACCTGCGCCGCGCCGTGCTCTATTCCGAGATCATGAAGCCCAAATACGAAGAGGAGGGGTATTGACACCCATCGACACGACAACAGCCATGAACGACCGGCAGCCCCATCCGAAACCCGCACCACAGAAGACGCCACGGCACGCAAGCGCCCATGCGCCCGAGAAGCTGCGGCGACAACTTAAACGGATCAACGTATTTCTGTGCTGCTACAGCGTCGCGGCGCTCGCCGGTGCGATTGTCCTGTACTGCTCCGCTGAGCCGTTCAACTGGGGCATACTGATCTGCATGCTCGCACCGCTCGTCACCCTGCTCATCGGCAGGATCAACATCAAACGGCAGTTGGCCGGAAAACAGCCACTCTGAAGCCGAACAGAAACACCATAAAAAGAGCATAACCATGGCATCCATTTTTTCACGCATCATTGCGGGGGAGATTCCCTCCTACAAGGTCGCCGAAGACGACAACTACTACGCATTTCTCGACATCAATCCGCTGACGAAGGGCCATACGCTCGTCGTGCCGAAAAAGGAGGTGGACTACCTCTTCGACCTCGACGACGAGACGCTCGCGGGCATGATCCTCTTCGCCAAGAAGGTGGCAGCGAAAATCAAACGCGAAATAGCGTGCGCAAGGGTAGCGGTCGTCGTGCTGGGCATGGAAGTCCCCCATGCACACATCCATCTGATCCCCATCCAGAGCGAAAACGACGTCGATTTCCACCGCGAAAAGCTCCATCTGACGCCGGAAGAGTTCCGCGAAATCGCCGATAAACTGACCAGATAGCGCTCTGTTTACAAATCTGCATTGCGCACATAATCAGCCGGGTAGTGAGTTATCAACACTACCCGGCTCCTCTTTATTTAACATAATGTATCGCCAATCCGAATAAACATGAAAAATTGTCTATAACTGGTTCGGAAAAGCAAAAAATCGCCGAATTTTTGTCGAAATAGGGTAGTAGTTTACAGATGTAAACAACAAAAATCACCAGAATTTCCATTTGTAATTATATTTGTAAAGAAAGATTTGTCAGTACAAGTGTTAATAGTTACTTTTGTAAATTACTACCTTCAACACAATTTGAGCCCCGCAAAAGAGTATTCCACTAGAATCAAAAGATTAAACATACAGATATAAACAACAGAATACCAGCATTTACAAGATTTATATAAAGTAAAACTTGAACAATATACCTTTGCGGAGGAGACGAAGCCCCTGCGGAGGTATTTCAGACATATATAATGTGCTAACTATATGAAATACCAGCATAAATAAGTTGCAATATCAAGTAACGCTAAATATGATTCAGCTGGCAGAATTTTAACCATATTTAGTTATTTACAGATGTAAACATTATCCACACCGATTAACATTTTACAAATGTGGATTTTTCTTGCTTTACAAAAGAAAACTCTTTATATTTGTAAAAAATTCCGTCGATGAAGGAAAAATTGCAGGAATTGCTCGACCGAGAGAATCTGCGGCCCGGGCAGCTGGCCGAACGACTCGATGTCAATCCGGCGAGCATCTCCCATATCCTCAAGGGACGCAACAAACCGGGAATCGAATTTCTGCAAAAGATTCTCCGCGCCTTCCCGAAACTCAACCCCGACTGGCTGCTGCTCGACTCCGCCCAGTACGAGCGCGACGGAGCGACCGCTCCCGCCGCGGCCACCTCTTTCGGGCAAAATCCGGGGGCGACAGCCGGGCGGGCCGGCATCGGAACGGCCGGTCTCCAGCAAGGAGTCCCGGGAGCGCAGAACGGAGCGTCGTCTTCGGCGGCTCACGTCGCGGGTCCGCACGCTGCCGCCGGGAATCCTTCGCTCTTCGGTCAGCCGGTCAGTGGCGGCTCCACCCCGACCGCTTCGGGCAGCCCGTTCGCAGCCGGAGCGTCCGGGACCCCGGGGGCGGGTATGCCGGACGGAGGATCCGCACACGACAAGGCGGTCAAGCGCGTCATCGTCCTCTATACCGACAACACGTTTGAAAGTTACACGCCGACGTCGCGATAATTCCGACCGGGAGGCCGTATCGCGCAAAATATCGCAATCTCGAAAGGGATAAAATCGGTAGACAGCGTTCAAAATCGGGATTCCAGCCCCCTGTAAGCGCGAAATACGGCATATCTCGACCCGGTGACAGACCGGGGATTCCACGCGCAATCCGGAAAAATTCAGGGCATTTTACGAATCGCCGCCCGTACACTCGCAACCCGGAATGGTTCAAAAACACTATTGACGAAGCTGTCGTCCGGAATGAAATACCATCCGGAAATTCAGGAAGTCTTTGCAGGAAACCGCCCGAATTGCCCGTCCGGAAACAAACACGTTCCGGAATTAGCGGGTTGTTTGTAAAATCGGCTTCCGGACCGACCGTCTTTACGGGTTGCTGACAGGGACGCAATGCTACCTGTTCTTGAAAAAGCAGAGGCCTCGTGCCGATCGGTAAATCAGGTGCAGCCACGCAGAATGCGCTGGTGGATGAGGTAACAAGACCGCAGCAGCGAATCGAGGACGACGCATGCGGAATCGACGCCGTAAACGAAGGTATCCGACCGCATCACGTAGGGTTTTTCGGCGCCCACGATGTCGACGATCCGAAACCCGGTGATATGCATGCGGCGGATGATCCGCGAGGCGTTGAGGGAGCGAAACGCGCACGTGAATCGTTCGTAGGTGCGCTGCCAATCCTTTATGCCGTGCACATCGGCCCGCAGGTGGCAAATCCGTTCATCGGGCAAGAGACGTTGCATCAGTTCAATATTTTGTTGGTACTGCTGGAGCAGGCGTGGGAAATATACATCGGTTTTGAGTTCGCGCACTCCGTTATACATTTATAAAGGAACCCGCACGTAGCGCGGTTTGGATACGATTCTTGTTTTGAAAAGTACCGATTTCTGACGATCCGAGAGCATTGCAATTATCTGTTTTTGAGTGAAATATACATATGTTACCTATCTTATTTTACGATACTTGAGTGCTGTATTTTTGTAGTCGGTTGTGGTTCAACGTCACTACAAAGGTATGCAATAATATTTACATTATGTTAAATTATAACAGAAAACAAGAGAAGATCGCACTCTACCGCTACAAGGACGTTTGCAACAAAAACCCACGGTTGCAGTTCAATGTCACTACGCAGTACGCCTATAAATTTGTTGCAAAAATCACAACAACACTCTAAAGGAATTCGGACGCGACACACGGTCAGATGCACTCCGAGCTAGAAAACCGCCACAAGCACGCCAATCAACACACAAGTCAATTAAAAGCTTGCTCCGCGTCACGAGCACATGGACTCAGCAGTAAGCAGTCACAGTACAACGATCAACACACAAGCACCGATTAAAAGCCTGCTCGCGCTGTGGACACATGGACTCTGCGGCAATCAGCTTCATAAGTCAATCTCAATCAACACTTTGTCTGCTGTCCGTCTGCCAAAAATCACCGTTGCGAACGTAAATACGCACACACGGGATCGGCAGGCATCACTAACTGCGACATAGATACATCGCACGAACAATCGACACGAAAAGCTGCTACCGGCCGATGGCCGGCGCGAGCCCCGCATGCAGAAACCGCGAGCATCTTCTCTGACGGACTCTGACAGGAGCCCGTGCAAACAACGCCCTACAAACGCCTGACAATCGCACGGCAACCAATGGAAAGTCAATCGATAAGCGTTTGACTACCCCCCAAACAATCATCAGCAAGCTCCCGGCATGCCCCCGGTAATCACCCCTCCCTAAAACAATAGACCACAGAACGGGGCCGGTAACAGGTTCGGCGATGCGCCAGACAACCACCACAGGTAATGGACATAAAAGAACCCTGCCGGACTCTGCAATGGGCCCGGCGAGGCCTCCGGCAACGACTTGTGACGGCTACAAATTATAGGAACAGTGCCCCTCCTCGTCGGCAAAGAAATAGGAGCCGTCCGGCAGGAACTTGACCCGGTACGCATTCAGCGTGGTCTTACTCAACGCATTCTTGAGCACCTGCGGGACATTGCCATGGTACTCGTATCCCCGTTCAAAACAGAGCACCGCACCATCTTCGGTCATCTGCGCGGTCCACAGCACACCGAAATCGCTCAAACCATCCTTAATCAGCCACATGATGTCCTGGTTTGAGGCTGCATAGTGGTTGCGCGACACGATGATCCAGTCGCCGCGATCGTTGAACGTGGCGGACGTGATAACCTCCTTGTTCTTGTTGTACTCCATCAGTTTCTCGGCCAGACCGTCCGGAATGTCGTTCCATTTGGTACCGTTGTCGCCGTAGAGGATCAGCCAGCGCCCGGCCTCCGTCAACTGCACGTCGTCGATATACTCGCCTGCATCGCTCAGCTGCTTGAGCGTGGCCGACAGGTTGCTCAACACACCGGACGCCGCATAGACGTTATACCCGCTCAGGGCCACGTTCCCCTGCTGGTCCGACAGGGCGACATTGCGGCAACTCCCCCACAGCTCGATCTGCTCCTTGATGTACGCCCGGTCATCCTGGGCCGACAGGGAGACGCTCACCAGGAGAAGCGGGCACAGCAGAGATAAGATTTTCATGACGACACTTTTTTGAAATTCCACAGCACGCCAAAATTAGTGAAACGAATTCTATTTTCAAATCCACATTTGTTCCTATTTTTGATTGTTTTCCCTATTTTTGCAGGCAATAAACGCACATGACTACCTCTCGACATACCATGCAAAAACTCGTTTTGAAACTGCTCGTCTGCGCCTGTATCGGCTCCCTGTGCAGCTGTGCGCAGCCTGCGCAACCGGAAGAGGAGACGCTCTACGTCTCCATTTTGCCGCTCAAAAGCATCGTCGGCGGCATCGTCGGCGACGACTTCGACGTGCGCGTGCTCGTCCCGGCGGGCGCCAGTCCCGAGACCTTCGAGCCCACGCCGCGGCAGTTTGTCGACCTGAACCGCGCGCGGCTGATCTTCAATGTCGGACTGATCGATTTCGAGACCACGCTGCTGGGCAAGATCGAAGCCCGCGACAAGGTCGTCGACCTGAGCCGCGGCATCGACCTGATCGCCGGCAGCTGCTCGCACGCCCACGGCAAAGTGGCCCGGGCCGACGAGCCGCACGCTGCCGCCATGTCCGAAGAGCAACAGACAGCCGGCACCGCCGCCACGCCCGAAGAACAACAGACAGCCGACAGCCACGCCGCCGCCATGCCCGGGGAGCGACAACTCGCAGGCCGCCACGCCGCCACGCCGGCCCCGCAGGCACACGGACACAGCCATGCCCACGGCATCGATCCCCACATCTGGACCTCGCCGCGGGCGCTGCAACGCATGGCCGCCAACGCCTACGAGGCCATCCACGCCCTGTGGCCCGATTCGGTGAAGTATACGGAGAACCACGCCCGGTTGCAGGAGCAACTGGCGGCGCTCGATGCCCGCACGGCCGGGAAGATTGCCGCCAGCGGCGTCCGCTACTTCATCATCTACCACCCCGCCCTCACCTACTACGCCCGCGACTACGGGCTGCAACAGGTGGCCATCGAGGACGACGGCAAGGAGCCGTCGGCCCGGGCACTCGCCCGCCTCATCGAGCAGGCACGGCGCGACAGCGTGCGCACGATATTCTACCAGAGCCAGTTTCCCGCTTCGGCCGTCGAGGTGATCGCCCGCGACATCGAGGCGCAGAGCGTGGCGATCGACCCGCTGAAGGAGGATGTCATCGCCAACATCGATTCGCTGACCGATCTGATCGTCGCCCAATGAATCTCGTCACCCTGCACGATGTCGGCGTCGCCTACGACGGGTACGAGGCGCTGCAGCACGTCGATCTGGAGATCGGCGCGGAGGATTTTCTCGGAGTCATCGGTCCCAACGGCGGCGGCAAGACCACGCTCGTGCGGGCCATTCTGGGCACCGTGCCCCACAGCGGGCGCATCGATTACGCCCCGGAGCTTTTCCGCGGCAAGGAGCGCCTGATCGGCTACATGCCGCAGATTTCGGACTTCGACCGGGCCTTTCCGATCTCGCTGCTCGAGGTGGTGCTCTCGGGCCTGCAGGGCCAGCGCGGCTTCCGCTCGCGCTACACGCGCAGGGACCGCGACAAGGCGCTGCATCTGCTCGAAATGTCGGGGCTTGCCGACGCTGCGCACCACCCCATCGGCGAGGTGTCGGGCGGGCAGATGCAGCGGGCGCTGCTGTGCCGCGCCGTGATTGCGGAGCCGCGGCTGCTGATTCTCGACGAACCGACGAACTTCGTGGACAACCGCTTCGAGAAGGAGCTCTACCAGACGCTGCGCGAGCTGAACCGCCGCATGGCCATCGTGATGGTCTCGCACGACCTGGGCACGATCACGAGTGTCGTGAAGGAGATCGTCTGCGTCAACCGCCACGTGCACCGGCACCACTCGAACCTCCTCACTGAGGAGCAGCTGCGCAACTACGACTGCCCCATCCAGCTCCTCTCGCACGGACCCGTTCCCCACACGGTGCTCGAACACCATCCGGGCGACGGCTGCCCGAGCCACGAATAGCCGTCCGTCGCGGGTGGCTCCGGCGCCGGCAAACGGCACTCCGCCAACCAAGCGACACTACGTCAGCCAAGCGGCACTCCACCGGCAAACGACGCTCCCCCGGCAAACGACGCTCCGCCGGCAAACGACGCTCCGCCGCGGAATCGACACGACAAGGCACAAAAAAACGCACGCAACGGAGGGCACTCCCCATTGCGTGCGTCTGCTTTCCGGTTATGTGGTTGGCGGCGGGACGGACGTCGCACCGCAGGCCCGCGCTACCCTACTTCTTGCCGTTGATCGCGCTCAACTTCTCGAACAGTGCGCCGAAGGCGTCGTTCATCTCGGCGCGCAGCGCGGCGTAGTGCTTGCGCACGAGCGAGCGGTTGTGCGGCTCGGCCGGATTCATTGCCTTGGCATAGAGGTTGTTGCGCACAGCAACGGCCTCCTGCATCACCTCGAAGATCTCCTTCTCCTTCGAGGGCTGGAAGCACATCGCCATATCGCAGTCAAAAACCACCTCCTCGAGGATGTAGTCGATCTCTTTCTTGAGCTGTCTCAGATTTGCCATATTCTTTTTGTTTTATAAGTTTATGTTTGTCAGCATATTGTACGTCGCACTACCCTGCTGTCGCATGCCTTTCGCCCGCATGCCGCGGCAAGGGCCGCGCCGTTTTCACACACTTCCGCAAAGATAATAAAAGGTTTCGGATTGACAAATTCGCACGATATTTATTATTTTTGCGCCCGGTTAGGAAAAACGGGTTACATGCTCAATCGGATCTTCATGCGGAGCCGCAAACGGCCGTCTCCGCTCAAACAGCAGCTGCTGCGGCTCGCCGCCCCGATCTTCGTCGAAACGCTGCTCATCATGATGCTCGGCGCCGTCGACACGGTCATGCTGAGCCGCCACTCGGACAACAGCGTCGCCGCCGTCGGCGTCGTCAACCAGATCATCATGCTCACGTTCCTCGTCTTCGAGGTCATCAACCTGGGCACCTCGGTGCTCTGCTCGCAGTACATCGGCGCACGGCTCGACAAGAAGGTGACGCAGGTCGTGGGCATCTCCCTCATGGTCAACCTCGTCGTCGGACTGGCCGTGAGCGCCCTGCTCTACTTCGGGTGCCACACGATCCTGCGCTGGATGGGCCTCGGGTCGGAGCTGCTGGCCGACGGCGTGGACTACATGCGCATCGTCGGGGCCTTCGCCTTCTTCCAAGCCATCTCGATGACCCTCTCGGCGGCGCTGCGCAGCGCCGACAAGGCCATCTACCCGATGCTGGTGACCGTCGTGGTCAACATCCTCAACATCATCGGCAACTACTCGCTCATCTTCGGCAAGCTGGGCATGCCCGAACTCGGCGTCGAGGGCGCGGCCATCTCGACGGCCTTCAGCCGCGGCGTGGCCATGGTGCTGCTCTTCATCATCCTGCTGCGCAAGCACATCCACCGCTTCCCGCTCGCCTGGTTCCGCCCCTTCCCCGTGCAGGAGCTGCGCAACCTGCTCAAGGTAGGCCTCCCCTCGGCCGGCGAGCAGCTCTCGTACAGCTCCTCACAGGTGGTCATCACCTTCTTCATCAACATGATGGGAGCCGAGGCGCTGGCCGCGCGCACCTACTGCGTCAACATCATCATGTTCGCCTACCTCTTCTGCATCGCCATCGCGCAGGGCGGCGCCATCTGCATCGGCCACCTGGTCGGGCAGCAGCGGCCCCACGCGGCCTTCATCCTGGGCAAGTACGTCATGAAACGGGCCGTCGGCATCACGCTGCTGCTCTCGACGACGATCGCCCTGGCGGGCCCGACGATCCTCGGCTTCCTCACGCAGAACGAGCACATCATCCACATGGGCACGCTCGTGCTGATGATCGACGTCGTGCTGGAGATCGGGCGCCCGATCAACATCTTCGCCACGAACGCCCTGCGGGCCGTCGGCGACGTCAACTACCCCTTCTACGTGGGGCTCGTCGTCATGTGGAGCATCGCCGTGGGGGTCGGCTACCTCTTCGGCGTACACTGGGGGCTGGCGCTCTGCGGCATGTGGGCAGCCTTCACGCTCGACGAGAACATCCGCGGCGTCATCTTCATCCGCCGCTGGTACGGCATGAAGTGGGCCGACAAGAGCTTCGTCCGCGCCTGACACGGCTGCGGCCCGTCAAGCAGGGGCGGCAGCCTATACGAGGTATCCCCGCCCCGGCACAACGCCACGAAAAAGGGCCTTCCGCATCAGCGGAGGGCCCTTTCTTCATCTGCGGCGGCTCTCTGCGACGCCGGCTCTCTGCCGCCGGTCCGAAGCGGCGGCACGCAGGGCCGGAGCGGCTGCGCACAAGACCGGAACGGCTGCGCACAAGACCGAAACGGCGGCACGCAGGGGGCGCAAGGCTACATCTTTTCGAGGTCCTTCTCGTTCTTCTGCATCGCCTTGGCAGCCTTCTTGGCAGCCTTGGCCTCCTTCTTGGCCATTTTCTCGGCCGCACGGGCACTCCGCCGCTCGATCTTCTTCGCCTCGCGGGCGTCGCGCTTCGCGATCCGGGCCGCCTCACGCGCCTCGCGCCGGGTCATCGTGGCATCCTGCTTCGCCTCGCGTGCCGCGGTGCGGTGCTCCTCGCGCATCTCCTTCTTCGACTCGGGCATCTCGACGATCACGCCCGTAATGGTCTCGTCGACCACCTCATACGTCTCTGGAGCCGGAGCGGGAGCCGGTTTCGGCTTCAACGTGCGCTGCTCGACGATGTTACCATCTGCATAGGCGATCATCACCTCGACACGCCGCAGCGGCGGCAGGATGTTGGCCTTCATGTAGTTCCATGCCGCAGGCAGCTTCTCGAGCGCCAGCTCCTTCTGCTCGGGGGTCTGCGCCCCGTCGATGATTTGCAACACGGCCGTGCGGTCGGGAATCTGCGACTGCGCCACCAACGCGCGGCACATCGTCCAGTCTTCGGCCACGGAGTTGACCCGGACCGTATACCTCTTCGACAGGCCGTACTTGCTGTCGGCGTAGGCCTTGAAATCCTGGGCGCGCTGCGCCGCCAGCTTCTCGTTGAGCTGCACGGGGCCGTCGGGCGACGAATAGCCCGTGATGGTGACCGACTGCACCTTGCGGAGCGTGTCGCCGACCAGTCCGCTCAAAAAGGCGTTCAGGTCGCCCAGCTGCTTCGGATTGCCGCCGAGCGACGTGTCGAGCGTCGCCAGGCTGATCCGGTAATGCATCGTAAAGTCGGCATCGCCGGAGCTGCGGACCAGGTACCGGCGCACGATGTAATCTCCGTCGGTCGTCTCCGACAGCAGGACGGAATCGGCACCGGGAGCCGGCGCCGCACTTTTCATCTGTGCCGTCACCCCGGTGGCGGCACACAATGCGAGAGCAAGAGTTGTTACGATAGTTTTCACGCTAAAAAAGTGTTGGTTGATTGTTTGTCTCCCACTCTCGCAAAGTTCGTACCACGCTTGCAAAAAGAGGCCGCCCCGACAATCGGGACGGCCTCGCGGTGTATTCCGGCGGAGGTTACATCCGCTCGGGAACGTCGATGCCCAGCAGGCGCATGCCGCGCTTGATGATGCGGGCGACCTGTGCGGCCAGCTGCAGGCGCAGCGCCCGCACGGCGGCGTTCTCCTCGCGCAGGATCGAATGGTCGTGGTAGTAGGCGTTGAACTGCTTGGCCAGTTCGTAGACATAGGCGCCGATGATCGACGGGGCGAAGTTGTCGCCCGCGGCCTTCACCGTAGCCGGGTATTCGGTCAGCAGCCGGATCAGCTCGATCTCCTCCGGAAGCAGCGGCGTCGCGGCGTCGTAGCCCGCAGCCGGGGCGATGCCGGCCTCGGCGGCCTTGCGCAGAATCGAGCGGATACGCGCGTGCGTATACTGGATGAAGGGGCCCGTATTGCCGTTGAAGTCGATCGACTCGCGCGGATCGAAGAGCATCGTCTTCTTGGGATCGACCTTCAGGATAAAGTACTTCAGCGCACCGAGGCCCACCATCGTCGAGACGGCCGAGGCCTCCTCCTCGCTGCATCCGTCCAGCTTGCCCAGCTCGGCCGACATCTCGCGGGCCGTCGCAACCATGTCGGCGATCAGGTCGTCGGCATCGACCACCGTGCCCTCGCGCGACTTCATCTTGCCCTCGGGCAGCTCGACCATGCCGTAGGAGAGGTGTGTGATGTGGTCGCTCCACTCGGCGTAGCCCAGCTTCTTGAGGACGAGCTTCAGCACCTGGAAGTGGTAGTTCTGCTCGTTGCCCACGACGTAGATCATGTCGTCGAGCTTGTTGTCCTCGAAACGGCGGTAGGCCGTGCCGAGGTCCTGCGTCATGTAGACCGACGTGCCGTCGCCGCGCAGCAGCAGCTTCTCATCGAGCCCGTCACCCGTCAGGTCGATCCACACAGAGTTGTCGTCGCGGCGGTAGAAGACCCCCTTGCGGAGCCCCTCCTCGACGAGCGACTTGCCCAGCAGGTAGGTCTGCGACTCGTAATAGACCTTGTCGAAATCGACGCCCAGCGCCTTGTAGGTCACGTCGAAGCCCTTGTAGACCCAGCCGTTCATCATCTCCCAGAGGGCGTAGACCTCAGGGTCCTTCGCCTCCCACTTGCGCAGCATCTCCTGCGCCTCGCGCATGATCGGGGCCTGCTTCTTGGCCTCCTCCTCGCTCATGCCCTGCGCCTCGAGCTCCTTGATCTGCGCCTTGTAGTGCTTGTCGAACTCGACGTAGTACTTGCCCACGAGGTGGTCGCCCTTCATGCCCGTCGACTCGGGGGTCTCGCCGTTGCCGTAGAGTTTCCACGCCAGCATCGACTTGCAGATGTGGATGCCGCGGTCGTTCACCAGGTTGGCCTTGATGACCGTGTGGCCGTTCGCCGCGAGGATCTGCGCCACGGAGTATCCCAGCAGGTTGTTGCGGATGTGGCCCAGGTGCAGCGGCTTGTTCGTGTTGGGCGACGAGTACTCGATCATCACCGTGCGGCCCGTTGCCGGCGCATGTCCGAAGGTCTCGTCGGCGACGATCTCCGCGAAGCGCGCACCCCAGAACGAGGCGTCGAGCGAGAGGTTCAGAAAGCCTTTTATCACGTTGTAGGACTTGATCTCGGGCACGTGGGCCGTCATGTATTCGCCGATCTCGGTCGCCGTGGCCTCGGGGGACTTGCGGCTTCGTCGCAGCAGCGGGAAGGTCACGAGGGTATAGTCGCCCTCAAACTCCCTGCGGGTCTTCTGAATCTGCAACTGCTCGCCGTCCAGCGTGCCGTAGAGCGCCTCCACCGACCGGCGGACCGCATCCGAAATAAAGGTCTCTGTATTTGTCATGTCTTGAATGGATTTTGCGTGCAAATTTAGCGTTTTTCGGCGAATAATCAACACACTCACGGGATTATCGGGATTTTTCGCTATCTTCGCGCTGAATATACCGAAACGCAACATCCATGGAAATAGTCATCATCCTGCTGCTGATCCTGCTCAACGGGCTCTTCGCCATGTCCGAGATCGCGCTCATCTCGGCGCGCCGCTCGAACCTCGAGATGCTCGCCCGCCAGGGCAACACCGGGGCACGGCGGGCCCAGCAGCTCATCCAGGACCCCGACAAGTTCCTCTCGACCATCCAGATAGGCATCACCCTGATCGGCATCCTCACGGGTATCTACTCGGGTGACACGCTCGCCGCATCGTTCGGCGCGCGGCTCTCCTCGCTGGGCATTCCGCTGCGCACGGCAACCGTCGTCGCGCAGGTGACGATCGTCATCGTCGTGACCTACCTGACGCTCATCTTCGGCGAGCTGGTGCCCAAGCGCATCGGCATGAGCGGCGCCGAGAAGATCGCCATCTTCATGTCGCGGCCCATGGGCATGCTCTCGCGGCTGGCCTCGCCCTTCGTGTGGCTGCTCTCGCACAGCACGGCCGGCATCTCGCGGCTGCTGGGGCTGAAGAAGGCCGAGAGCAAGGTCACCGAGGAGGAGATCCGCTCGATCATCCGCGAAGGGGCCGAGGACGGCGAGGTGCAGGAGGTCGAGCAGAAGATCGTCGGGCGCGTCTTCTCGCTGGGCGACCGCACCGTCGAGTCGATCATGACCTACCGCAGCGAGCTGGTTTGGCTCGACATCTCGATGAGCGCGGCGCAGATCCGCGCCGTCGTCGACGAGAAGCCCCACAACCGCTACCCCGTAGGGGACGGCAGCCTCGACCGGCTGCTCGGCGTGGTCTACCTGAAGGACCTCTTCAGCCACATCGGCGACAAGGATTTCAACCTGCGCGACCACCTCGCGCCCGTGAAGTTCTTTCACGAAGGATTCGAGGTCTACGACGTGCTCGAGCAGCTGCGCAACGAGCAGCTCGGCTACGGCATCGTCTGCGACGAGTTCGGCGTGACGCGCGGCATCATCACCTTCAAGGACATCTTCGAGGCGCTCGTCGGCGAGATTCCCGACCGCTCGGAGGAGCCCGACATCATCCGCCGCGACGACGGCGGCCTGCTCATCGACGGGCAGTGTCCGTTCTACGACTTTCTGGCCAGCCTCGGCATCGAGGAGGAGTGCTCCGCCACGGCCTACAACACGATCAGCGGACTGGTGCTCGACCAGCTGGACCACATCCCGCAGTCGGGCGAGCACGTCGAGTGGAACGGCTATCGCATCGAGGTCGTCGACATGGACGGCGCCCGCATCGACAAACTGCTGGTTACCCCGCTGGAAAAGACTGAAAAATGAAGATAGCCGACCTGGACCTCGGGGAGAAGCCCCTGCTGCTGGCGCCCATGGAGGACGTCACGGACCCCTCGTTCCGCTACATGTGCAAGCGCTTCGGCGCGGATGTCGTCTACACGGAGTTCATCTCCTCGGACGGGCTGATCCGCGACGCCGCCAAGTCGCTCAAAAAGCTCGCGATCGACGACGCCGAACGGCCCGTGGGCATCCAGATCTACGGCCACCTGATCGAACCGATGGTCGAGGCGGCGCGCATGGCCGAAGCGGCCGGGCCCGACATCATCGACATCAACTTCGGCTGCCCCGTCAAGAAGATCGCCGGGCGCGGCGCCGGGTCGGGCATGATGCGCGACGTGCCGCTCATGGTCGAGATGACGCGACAGATCGTCCGCGCCGTGCACAAGCCCGTGACGGTCAAGACGCGGCTGGGCTGGGACGACGAGTCGAAGAACATCATGGAGATCGCCCTGCGCCTGCAGGATGTCGGCATCGCAGCGCTCACGATCCACGGCCGCACACGGGCCCAGATGTACCGCGGCGAGGCCGACTGGACGCTCATCGGCGAGGTGAAGAACAACCCCGCCATCCACATTCCGATCATCGGCAACGGCGACGTCGACTCGGGGCCGAAGGCCGCCGCGATGTTCGACCGCTACGGCGTGGACGGCGTGATGATCGGCCGCGCAACCTACGGGCGTCCGTGGATCTTCCGCGAGATCAGGCACTACCTCGCAACGGGCGAGGTGCTGCCGCAGCCCTCCGTTGCGGAGCGTGTCGCCATCGCCCGCGAACACCTGCACAAGTCGCTCGAGATCAAGGGCGAGCATGTCGGCATCCTCGAGATGCGGCGCCACCTGACCAACTACTTCAAGGGGCTGCCCAACTTCAAGGAGACGCGCCTGAAGCTGGTCACGACGCTCGACGTCGACGAACTCTTCGCGACGCTCGACTACGTGGCCGAGCGCTGGGGCGACTGCGACATGAGCGGCGCCGTTCCTGCCCCGCTGTCGCACGACATCTGACACGGCGACCCGTGCGGCAGGCCACCGTGCGCAACCCCATCCGCAAAAAGCAGCCCGGCGGCATACGATCCGGCACCCGGTATCCGTTTGAAGGGAGAACCCAACCTTCAGACCGATGAACCGAACTACTCTACTGCGGACACTGCTCCTTGCGGCAGTGCTCTTTCCGCTGCTGCTTCCGGCCGCACCCGACTCCCCGGCGTCCCCCGCAGCGCCCGACACAACGGCACTAACCGCAGCGCCCACGAACCCCACCCGGGAGGAGCTTGACAGCATCCGCCGGGCCGGCAAAAGTTTCGAGGTGCGCGTTCCCGACCGAAGCTGTGCCCTGATCGACATCAACATGCCCCGCTCGCTGATCGGCACGGGCCGACGGCTCTTTCAGGTCCGCAACCATCCGGGGCTCGATTCGCTCTTTACGGAGGCCGAGATGGCGCAGATCCGTGCCGAGATCGATGCCCGCTGCGATTCGCTGGGCAAGGATTCGCTGCTCTCCTCGGAGTTATTCTACGTGCTGCGCCCCTACCTGGACCGCCTCCACTACGAAGACCCCCACTACCGGATTTTGCTGCCACCCATCGGCGACGCGGAATCCTTCACCCGCCGCGACCAGCGGCGCATCCAGCGGACACTGCCCACACCGGGATTCAACCTGCTGCAGATCAACGACACGCTCATCGTCGACCGTTCGCTCGACCCGGCATTCCGGCGCGGCGACCAGGTGACGGCCATCAACGGCGTCGCGGCCGCCGAATACCTCAAGTACAGCTACGACGACCGCCACATGCATCCGATCTCGCTCTTGGGGCGCTATTTCTACAGCCAGGTCGTCGACCGCTTCCGCATCGAGCTGCTGCGCGACGGGAGGCAGATGGTCATTGAAACGGCCGGCATGTCGGCTGCCGGGACGCTGTTCGAGCTGTCGCGCGCCGAAGAGATGGACCGCAACATCCGCACCTGGCCCGAAGCGGGCTGCGGCTACATCGCCATCCCCAAATTTTTCCCCAACAACAACCGCCTGATCCGCATCCTCCACCGCACGCTCCTCGACTTCCGCCGACAGGGCATCACCGACGTGATCCTCGATTTGAGGCGCAACCCCGGCGGCAACGGACACAACTTCGACCGGCTGCTCTCGATCTTCATCGACAAGCCCGTCGTGGAGTACTGCACGGGGCAATGGGTCAAGGCTTCGAGGAAGTCGATGCCCTATTACGGGTTCCTCACCGAGGAGATGCTCGGACAGACCGTGCCGCTGCCCGAGGAGGAGTACGTCCGCTCGTTCCCGACCGATCCGAAGATGTATGTCGGAGGGCTGCGCTACTACGTGCTCGTGGGGCGCGACACCGGCTCGATCGCCGCGTCGTTCGTCAACATGCTCCAGTACCACGGCGCCGCCGAGCTGGCCGGCGAGCCGCTGCGGCACAATGCGCTCAAGTACGGCGAGGTGCTCGACGGAGGCTTCCTCATGCCGACGAACCTCTATCAGGGGGCCGTCTCGATGGTGCGCATCGACGAATGCACGCGCGCCGTCGACGGGGTCGTGCAGCCCGACATTCCCGTTCCGTGCATCGCCGCGGAGTACCTCACCGGCCGCGACGGGCAGCTGGACCGCCTGCTGGCGATCATCCGCACCCGCAACGGCCGCTGATACCGGCGGATGGCTGCCGCAAAGGCGTCCGACCGACCCGGAAACCGGCCCGGACTACCCGTAGCCGCCGCGCTCCCGCACGGCCACACCGCACGCCGGCTCTGCCCCGCCTCGTCGAACGCCCCCGCCACGCCAAACGCCCCCGCCTCGCCGAACGCCCCCGCACACGAAAGGCCGCACCGGACTGTCCGGTGCGGCCTTCTCATTCGCTTCCGCTGCGGCGCGCTATTTCAGCACCCGCTCGACATACTCCCGGTAGTCCTTGACCACGGGGTGGTAGTCGTCATCCTCGAACAGCGGCGAGGAGATCAGGAAATCGGCCGTCGAACGGTTCACGGCCGTCGGCACGTTGTAGAGCGTCGCCAGGCGCAGCAGCGCCTTGACGTCGACGTCGTGCGGCTGGGCCGACATGGGGTCCCAGAAAAAGATCAGGGCGCTGATGCGGCCGTCGGCGATCATCGACCCGAGCTGCTGGTCTCCGCCCAGCGGGCCCGACTTGAGCAGTGTGATCTGCAGTTCGGGCATGGGCTCCGACCCCTCGTCGCCGTGCGCCTCCTTGTGGGCACGCAGCGTCTTCTCGACCATCTTGCCCGTCGTACCCGTGCAAACCAGATGGTGGCGGCTCAATTTGCCGCTGTTCCAGTCCACCCACTCCGCCAGGTCGCGTTTCATGTTGTCATGAGCGACCAGCGCCAATACCTTCATCTTCTCCATCGTTTCCATCCGTTGTGAAAACCCTGCGGTTTTCGGTTCGACATGCTTGACTGTTTGTCGGAAAGCCTCCGCGCCGGGTCTGCCGGCCCTACGGCTACTCCTTTTCGGGCTCTGTGGCGGCAGCCTCCTCCGACGGGAGCTTGAACTCCGTGAAACCGGCGTCGACGAGGATGTTGTACCACGCAAAGCACTTCTTGATGTCCGAGACATGCACGCGGTCGCGGTCGTACTCGGGCAGTACCTCGGCAAAGGCCTCCTTCAGGTGCTCGGGCGTCTCCTTGGGGCTGATGGCGTGCTTGCCGCCCGTGTGGGCGTAGATGCGCGTGAAGACGTCGGCCAGCGCGATGTCGTCGCCCTCGGTAAACATCGAGATGTCGGAGAGCGCGCTCACCTTCGACGAGGCCGAAGCGTTCATGCGGCGCCCGTCGAGCAGCGATTCCACGATCACGCCGCGCGTCGACTGCGCCACGTATTTATACAGTCCGGGTTGGCCCGAGATGGCCAGGATTTCTCTCAATTCCATAAGTCTTTCTGTTGTTTTTATAAAGGATTAGTCGTTTTTGACGTGTACGTCCATCTGCGGGAAGGGGAAGTTGATGCCCGCCTTCGGCAGCTCCTTGTAAAAGCGTTCGTTGTACTCGAAGAAGACGTCCCAATAGTCGGCATTCGCCACCCAGGCGCGCACGGTGAGGTTCACCGAGCTGTCGGCCAGCGCCGCCACCCACACCACCGGGGCCGTCTCGCGCAGGATGCGGGCATCGGCCGCAAGCATGGCGAGGATCGTCTCGCGGGCGACATCCACGTCGTCGCCGTAGGAGATGCCCACGGTCCAGTCGACGCGCCGCTGCTCGGCCGTCGTGTAGTTGTCGATGATGGCCGTGGCGATGGCGTTGTTCGGGATGTAGATCGTCTGGTTGTCGGTCGTGGTGATGACCGTCGAAAAGAGCTTGATCTCGCGTACCGTGCCGGACTGTCCCTGCGCCGAAATGTAGTCGCCCACGCGGTAGGGCTTCATCATGAGGATCATCACGCCGCCGGCGAAGTTCTGTGCCGTGCCGCTCAGGGCCATGCCGATGGCCAGCGTGGCGGCCGAGAAGACGGCGATGAGCGACGTGACGTTCACGCCGAGCGTCTGCACGACGATGAGCACCAGAATCAGCGAGAAGACCACGCGCACGGTATTGCGCATGAACGAACGCAGCGAAATGTCGACCTTGCGGCGCTCCATGGCCACGTCGATCAGCCGCACGACGCGGCGCACGATCCAGCGGCCGAGGAAGTAGATCGCCAGTGCGATCACGATCTTGATGACGATCCACACCGCCTCCGAGAGCATCGTCTGCAGGACCTCGTGGTAGTCGAGCGTCGCGATCTTCTCGACGGCCTTCGCGAGGTTGGCCTTCTGTACGCTGTCGGGCAGGATGAGCGGTTCGGCGCTCTCCGCGGCAAGGAATGTCCACATAATTTCTAAAGTTTGTGGAGCAAAAATAAGCAAAAAACGGGGAACTTTACTAACTTTGTTAACGATTCTCACGAAGTAATCCGCAAAACAGTCCTTATGGCACAAAACAACGTCGAAATCATCCAGATAAACATTTCGGGCGAAGACAAGCCCGGCATGACCTCGTCGCTCACGGAGATTCTCGCGCGCTACGACGCCTTCATCCTCGACATCGGACAGGCCAACATCCACCAGTCGCTGACGCTCGGCATCCTGATCCTGACCACGCCCGACAAGTCGGGCAACATCATGAAGGAGCTGCTCTTCAAGGCCTCGGAGCTGGGGGTGATGATCCGCTTCACGCCGATCTCCGAAGAGCGCTACAACGACTGGGTGGCCCGTCAGGGCAAGAACCGCTACATCATCACGCTGCTCGGACGCACCGTCACGGCGCGCCACATTGCCGAGGTGACGAAGGTCGTGGCCGAGCACGGGCTGAACATCGACGCCATCCGGCGCCTGACGGGCCGCATGCCCCTCAACGAGGACAACCGCGCCGCCAAGTCGTGCATCGAGCTCTCGGTGCGCGGCTCGCTCTCCGATGCCGACCGCAGCGCCATGCAGGAGGGCTTCATGAACCTCTCCGAGATCGGGCTCGACGTCTCCTTCCAGAAGGACGACATCTATCGCCGCAGCCGCCGCCTGATCTGCTTCGACATGGATTCGACGCTCATCGAGACGGAGGTGATCGACGAACTGGCCGAACGGGCCGGCGTCGGCGACCGGGTCCGCGAGATCACGGCCAGCGCCATGCGCGGCGAGATCGACTTCCGCGAGAGCTTCACGCAGCGCGTCGCCCTGCTCAAGGGGCTCAACGTCTCGGTCATGGAGGACATTGCCCGCAACCTGCCCATCACCGAGGGGCTCGAACGCATGATGACCGTCCTCAAGCGCGTGGGCTACAAGACGGCGATCCTCTCGGGCGGCTTCACCTACTTCGGCAACTACCTGCGCCAGAAATACGGCTTCGACTACGTCTACGCCAACGAGCTCGAGATCGAGGACGGGCACCTCACGGGCCGCTACGTCGGCGAGATCGTCGACGGACGCCGCAAGGCCGAGCTGCTGCGGCTGCTCTGCCAGTTCGAGTCGATCAACATCGCGCAGTCGGTGGCCGTCGGCGACGGGGCGAACGACCTGCCGATGCTCAACCTCGCGGGGCTCGGCATCGCCTTCCACGCCAAGCCCAAGGTCAAGGCCACGGCCCGGCAGTCAATCTCGACGATCGGGCTCGACGGCATCCTCTACTTCCTCGGACTGAAGGATTCACGCATCGAGGCGTAATGTCGCACGCGGGACCGATACTCTGCGCCGCGGCGCTGCTGCTGGGCGGCTGCTACGACTCGGATTTCCGCACGAAGGGAAGCCCGTCGCAGCCGGCCGCCGTCACGACGACCATCGCCCGCTTCAACGAGGCGCTTGTCGGCCAGACCCCGGCCATCACGGGCGACATCGTGCTGTCGGGTGTGGTGACGACCAGCGACGGGGCGGGCAACTTCTACCGCACATTCTGCATCGAGGAGGCGGGTGCCGGACTGGAGGTGATGGCCGGCATCGACCAGCTGCACAACGACTTCCCGGTCGGCTGCCGCGTCACGCTGCGTCTGCACGGACTGGCCGCCGGCCGCAGCCGCGGTGTCGTGCAGGTCGGCCGCGAACCCGCTCCGGGCAGCGGCTACACAACCGACTACATCGGCTCGAAACCCGCGCTCGACGCCCATGTCGAACGCTGCGACGACGCGCTGCAGGCGGTCCTCCCCACCCGGCTCACCATCGCCGAACTGACACCCGACCGCTGCGGAAGCCTCGTCCGCATCGACGGCCTGCGCTATGCGCCCGAGCAGGTCATCGAAGCCTCGTGGGCCGGCGAGAAGCGTTTCCGCGACGATACGGGGGCCGAAATCCGCACCTATGTCCGTCCCTACGCCCGCTTCGCCGACCGCGAGGTTCCGACGGGCCCCGGGTCGATCACGGGCATCCTGCAACGCGACGACGACGGATGCTACCTGCTCAAACCGCGCCATGAAGAGGACCTGCTGCAATAACCGACCATCCGCACGGGCAGGCGCCGCACTCCGGCGCGCCGGACTCTTCGGTCTGCTCCTGCTCTTCGGCGCGGCCTGCAACCGGGCCTCGGAGCCCCGCTACGGCGATCCGGACGACGGGGAGACGGTCTCCATTCCCCGGCTCAAGGCCCTCGCGGACCGGAGCGGCGCCACCGAGATCCGGCAAGAGCTCCGCATCCGCGGCCGCATCACGGGCAACGACTGCTTCGGGGAGTTCTACAAGACGCTCGTCGTCGAAGATGCCTACGGCGGCATCAGCCTCGCCGTCGATGCCACGGACCTCTTCTACGGCTATCCGTTCGGATACGAACTGACCGTGCGCTGCAACGGGCTCACGCTCTGCGAATACGGCGGCAAGCTCGTCCTCGGGACGACGCCGACGGACGACGGCCCGGGACGCATCGCCGCCGCGGAGCTGCCCCGCCACCTGACGGTCTCGCCGGCAGACGGCTCCCGTCCCGAACCGCGCCCGCGCACCATTCCCGAAATCGGCACGGAGGACATCGACCGCTACGTGCGCCTCGACGGCGTATGCTTCCCCGACGGCGGCCCGTGGTGCGCCGTCGATCCCGAGACGGGCCGCCACACGACGACCGAGCACCGCATCGTCGACACCGAGGGCCACACGTTCACCGTGCGCGCCGCCTCGACGTGCACCTATGCCGACGAGCCCGTACCATCGGGCACGGGCTCGCTATGCGGTATTGTCGACTTTTTCAACGGGAAATTCACGCTCCGCGTCACCGACTGCGGCGTGCTGTTCGTCAGCGCTGCAGCGCCTCCCAGAGCATATCCTTGAGCTGCTGGATATTCAACCCCGAGACCGACGAGATGAAGAGCGAGGGCACCCCCTCGGGCAGGTGCGCACGCATCTGGGCGATGAGCTCGTCGTCGAGCATGTCGCACTTCGTGACGGCCAGCAACCGCTGCTTGTCAAGCAGCTCGGGGTTGTACTGCGTCAGCTCACCCAGCAGGATGTCGTAGTCGCGGCGGATGTCGTCGCTGTCGGCCGGAATCATGAAGAGCAGCACCGAGTTGCGTTCGATGTGGCGCAGGAAGCGCGTGCCGAGGCCGCGGCCCTCGTGCGCCCCCTCGATGATGCCCGGGATGTCTGCCATGACGAACGACTTGTGGTCGCGCACCTCGACGATGCCCAGGTTGGGTTCGAGCGTCGTGAAGGCGTAGTTGGCGATCTTGGGCTTGGCGGCCGACACGACCGAGAGCAGCGTCGATTTCCCGGCATTGGGGAAGCCCACGAGTCCGACGTCAGCCAGCACCTTCAGTTCGAGGATGAAGGCCCCTTCGTCGCCCTCTTCGCCCGGCTGCGCATAGCGCGGCGTCTGGTTCGTGGCGCTCTTGAAGTGCCAGTTGCCCAGTCCTCCGCGGCCGCCCTTCAGCAGCACGAGCTCCTCGCCGTCCTCGGTCACCTCGCCGACGAACTCCGTCGTCGTGCCCTCGTCGGTCTCGACAACGCGGCGTGCCACCGTGCCCAGAGGCACGGGGATGACGATGTCGCGTGCATCCTTGCCCGAGGAGCGGGCTCCGGAGCCGTTCTCGCCGTCCTCGGCGAACTGGTGGCGCTGGTACTTGAGGTGGATGAGCGTCCAGTACTGCCGGTCGCCCCGCAGCACGATGCTGCCGCCCTTGCCGCCATCGCCGCCGTCCGGACCGCCGAAGGCCACGAATTTCTCGCGGCGGAAGTGTGCCGAACCGGCGCCGCCGTGCCCCGAGCGGGCGAATATCTTCACGTAGTCTACAAAGTTGGAACCTGCCATAACATCGGTTTTACGCTGCAAAGATAGTGCAAAGCGGCCGTCGCGGCAAATTTATTTGCCGGCATGCGAAGAGAGGAGGACGGCACAACCGACCGACCCCCTCTCTCCCCGTTGCACGAGCTCGGCGTCAGAGCGCCAGCGGCTCGTAGTTCAGTCCCCAGGCCTCGGCCACGGGCTTGTAGACGACCTTGCCCTCGACGACGTTCAGGCCCAGCGCCAGTTCGGGATTCTCCTGCGCTGCACGCCGCCACCCCTTGTCGGCCAGCTGGATCGCATAGGGAAGCGTGGCGTTCGTCAGGGCCAGCGTCGAGGTGCGCGGCACGGCACCCGGGATGTTGGCCACGCAGTAGTGGAGAATGCCGTCGACGTAGTAGACCGGATCCTCGTGCGTCGTCGGACGCGACGTCTCGAAGCAGCCGCCCTGGTCGATGGCCACGTCGACCAGCACCGTGCCGGGCTCCATGAGCTGCAGCATGTCGCGCGTCACGATCTTCGGGGCCTTCGCGCCGGGAATCAGCACCGAACCGATCACCAGGTCGGCGTGCCGGAGCTCCTCGCGGATGTTGTATTCCGAGGACATGAGCGTCTTGACGTTCCTGGGCATCACATCGGTCAGGTAGGTCAGGCGCGGCAGCGAGATGTCGCAGATCGTCACGTCGGCACCCAGTCCGGCAGCCATGCGGGCCGCCGCCGTACCGACGACTCCCGCGCCGATGACGAAGACGCGCGCCGGCTTCACGCCCGGCACGCCGCCCAGCAGCACGCCCTTGCCGCCGCGCGGCTTCTCGAGGAAGTAGCACCCCTCCTGCGTGGCCATGCGGCCGGCAACCTCCGACATCGGGGTGAGCAGCGGCAGCGAACGGTCCGCCCGCTCGACGGTCTCGTAGGCGCAGCAGACGGCCCCGCTGTCGATCATCGCACGGGTCAGCGGCTCGCTGCTGGCAAAGTGAAAATAGGTGAAGAGGAGCTGTCCGGCACGGACGAGCTTGTATTCGGGGGCGATCGGCTCCTTGACCTTGACAATCATCTCGGCCGTCGCATAGACCTCCTCGATCGTGGGCAGGATCTCCGCACCCACCGCCCGGTAGGCATCATCGGTAAAACCGCTGTTCACTCCGGCCGTAGCCTGCACATACACCTTGTGACCGCGCCGCGTCATCTCCTGAACGCCGGCCGGGGTCATTGCAACGCGATTCTCGTTGTTTTTGATCTCTTTGGGAATACCGATAATCATAGGTTTTGAAAGTTTTAAGGTTTTTGGCTTTCCAAATTACAAATTTTGCATCGAAATCCAAAAAAATCCGACTGATTTTTATAATATCCGTCAAAACCGATATGAAACCGTAATGTAGAACGACCGCGGCAGGGCGTAGGTCAGGCGCGTGGCGTGGGGCTGCCAGAGGGTCTGGTCGCCGGCCGCGATACGGCGCACACGCTGCGCCTCGTAGGCACTGTAGACCATATCGTCGCCGCCGAGCAGGTTGCGCAGCATCAGGGCGACGACCAGGCGCGAACGGTCGAAATAGAAGCTCTTGAAGAGCGAGGCGCCGAGCGTCAGGGCGTCGTCCAGCCGCTCCTGCCGCACGAAGGCGTCGAAGAGTTCGGGCGACGTGCCGCCCTGGGAGGCGATGCGATCCGTGCGGCGCAGGAAGGAGGGCTCGGCATACCGTCCGCCGACATACCCCGCCGAGAGACGGAGCCCCCACCCTTTCGGTCCGAAGTACGCCAGCTCGGCACAGGCCGTCGCGCCGGGTACACCGCCCGGCACGCAGCCGCCCATGCGGCTCACGGCCCGCATGTCGACCACCGTGTTGTCCACATCCGAAAGCACCGTGACCAGCGGGTCGCGGACATACGCGCAGTGCTGCACCGAGGCGGCCAGCGCCAGGCTCCAGCGATACGACAGCCGGATGTCGGCCGCAGCCTCCACGCCGAGGGCCCGCCACCCGATGCCGCTCACGGACATGTCGCAGTAGAGCCCCGCCATGTCGTCGTAGTAGCGCCGTGTCTGCATGGCATCGAGCCGCAGCGTGGCATAGGCCGTCACCTGCAGCCCGACGACGGGGCCCGTCATGCGGTACGCGAGCTCCGCGGCGTAATTCTGCTCCGCCGCCGGGTCGTCCACCGTGCGGTTGTTGTACTGGGGTTGGAAGAAGAGCTCCTCCGCCTCGGGCATGCGGGCGGCGGCAAGCAGCGCGACCGAGAGGTAGTGCCGCGGCGTGAAGGCCCAGCCGGCCGAGGCGCGGAGCGTGTAGGGAGTGAAGTGCAGCCGCCGCGAGGCACCGTAGGATTGCGCCCCGGGGAAGAGCTCCTTTTCGTAGTGGCCCCGGCGGAAGATCACCCCGTCCGAGAGCACAAGGCCCGCATCGGCCCGCAGGCGGTCGGAGCGGTAGGCGGCATGCAGGCGCACGCCCGCCTCGCGCACCGCAAGGGTGTAGTCGTAGCCGAAGCGGTCGCCGCGCCCGATCCGCCGGTCGGGATGGCGCAGGTCGTTCTGCAGCAGGTTGCCGTAGGTGTCGTCATCGACGAGGTACTGGTCGATATCCACCAAATAATCGGCCCCCAGCAGGTCGCGCATCTGCTTGTAGTGACGTGTCGACGTGCGGCGCACCCAGGCGCCGTAACGGAGCGTCAGCCGCCCGTCGAGCTCCGTGACGAAGGCCGCATCGGCCTGCACGTCGCCGATGCGCTCGACCCGGTCCTCGAGCGCGTAGACCGCCTCGCCGCCCGCCAGGCGGTTCTGGGCGATCAGCTCGTCCCAGCGCACCTGCGTGTAGCGGGCATCGCGCGAGCGCCACGCCTGCTCGCTCTCCCGGTCACCCGTATAGGAGGGCAGGTAGCGGTAGTTGTCGGGCATGGGTGTGCGGGCGTCGTACCACCCCAATGCACTGTACCTGCGCAGGCCCGCCTCGCCGCCGAGGGTCAGGGCGAGCGACGTCTTCGCCGAAAGGGGCATGCGCCAGGTGGCGACGCCGAGCGGCACGCACGCGCGCCGCACGCGCGAATTGCGCACCCGTCCCTGCTGAAAGCCCCAGGCGGGGTTGTAGAGCGGATCGCCCGTCAGCGTGAAGGCCTCCTCCACGGAGCTCAGCCGCGTGCCCCGCACCGAGGGCGGCACGACGGCCAGCAGCGACAGCTCCGCCCCGCCCGCAAAGCGTTTCGAGAGATGAAATCCCGCCGTCAGGGCATTCGTGAAGATCCCTTCGACGTGCATGTCGCGCCCCGTGCGGGCATCGGCCGCGAGGCGCAGCCGCCAGCCGCGTCCCACGTCGAGCGACGAGGAGACCTTCGCCCCGACACGGTAGTTGCGGTCGGTCAGCCGCACCGACGCCAGGTGCGGCGTGAGCGTCTCGTCCGGCGTGAAGACAAAGCGGCGCACGCCGCCCGCCGCACCCGCGGCATCGCTCTCCGCCGCAATGCCCGCCGCACGCTCCTCCGCGGCACCCAGCAACCGCAGGGCCGCCGTATGGCGCCACGAGACGGCGATGCCGTCGAGTTCGATGCGCTCATCGTAGAAGGCCTGCCCGCGCCGCCGCAGACTCACCTGCGGGAGGTTGAAATCGGTGATCCGGCCATAAGCATCCTCCGCGACCTGCACGGCGCGGTAGAAGAGCGTCGTGTCGGTCACGATCATCGGCTGCGGCTCCTCTCGCACGGCGAAGGGATAGTATTCGTCGTCGTAGGACTGGGCCGCCGCCAGGCTCGGCAGCAGCAGCAACAGACACAGCAGGGATTTCGACATGGGAATGCGGCGTGTTCGGAATACAAAGATAAGACTTTTCCCGACACTTCCGCCGTCCGAATCCCCGTCGGCTCCGTCTTTTCCGACCCTCCGCGCACCATCCGCCGCCCGGCACGCGGTCCGACTCTTCCCGGCACCTGTTCCGACTCTTCCCGGTACGCAGTCCGTCCGACCGCCGCGCAGGCTGCCCGAGGGCACGCATGCGGTCCGGCTCTGTCCGTTGCCTCCTCCGCCGGAGAGACACCCCAAAGAGGACCTTTTACGCCGAACTTTGCCGAAAAGCCCCTTCAAAGAGGTTTCATCATGTTCCGGGGGAGGAACGCACGGAACACCCCGGCGGGGCGGGCTCCTCCGCCGGACAGGCGCCGCTGTTACATCTCGCGGAGCGTATACCCTGCCGCCTCAACAGCCTCCTGCAGCTCGGCAAACGAATACTCCCGGCCGGAGAACTCGACGACGGCAACCGCCGGATCGAGCGTCACATAAGCCGATACACCCTCCAACGCATTGAGGGCCTTTTCCACATGAGCGCGGCAATGGTCGCACATCATGCCTTCCACACGATACTTTTTCATGGTTGTATTGTTTTCAGAAACAGATTCAGTATGTTCAGTATGAGGATGCTCCGCAGCCATCCGCCGCATCGGGCGCTCCGTGAGCACGGCCCGCTTCAGGCGCAGGCTGTTCCCGACGACACAGAGGCTACTCAATGCCATGGCCAGACCCGCCAGCATCGGGTTCAGTCCGAAACCGAACAGGGGCTCGAAGACCCCGGCCGCCACGGGAATGGCGATCACATTGTAGAGAAAGGCCCAGACGAGATTCTGACGGATCGTCCGCAGCGTGAGCCGCGAAAGGCGGATCGCCTCGGCGATCTTCGTCGGATCGGAGCCCACGATCGTCACCATCGCCGCATCCATCGCGATGTCGCTCCCCCGCCCCATGGCAACGCTGAAGTCGGCCTGCGCAAGAGCCGCGCTGTCGTTGATGCCGTCGCCGACCATCGCCACGCGATGTCCGTCGGCCTGGAGCTGCCGCACGAAGTCGCGCTTACCCTGCGGCAGCACCCCCGCACGGAAGGACTCGATGCCCGCCTGCCGGGCTATTTCACGCGCCGGAGCCTCCGCATCGCCCGTCACCATCCAGACGTCGATGCCGCGTGCCCGGAGGGCCTGAACCGCCGCCGGACTCTCGCGCTTGAGCCGGTCGGCAACGCCCGCCACGGCCAGCACTCGCCGGCTGTCGGCAAAGTAGACGACGCTCTTCGCCTGCGCGGCGAGCCGGTCGGCCGCAGCCGCGGCATTGGCATCGACCGCCACGCCCGCAGCCGCCAGCAGAGCCGCATTGCCGGCATGGTAGGTCTCGCCGTCGATCCGGCCGCTGACCCCCTCGCCGGGCCGCTCCGCAAAGTCGCTCACCTCCGGGTGCGGCTGTCCGCCGAGCCGCTCCGCCACGGCCGCAGCCAGCGGATGGGTCGAGCAGCGCTCCAGGGCGCTGAAGCAGGCCGCACGGCGGTCGCCGTCCCCGCACCAGATCAGGTCGGTCACCTCGGGACGCCCCTCCGTGAGCGTGCCGGTCTTGTCGAGCACGACGACATCCACGCGGGCCGCCGCCTCCAGACTCTCGGCATTGCGGATCAGGATGCCGTTCTCGGCCCCCTTGCCGATTCCCACCACGATGGCCGTAGGGGTTGCCAGCCCCAGCGCACAGGGGCACGCAACGACGAGCACCGTAACCAGCGCCAGTACCCCGCGCGTGAAGCCGTCGGCCGGATCGGCCGCCCACCATGCAACGAATGCCACCGCGGCCAGCGTCATGACCACCGGGACGAAGACCGCAGCCACGCGGTCCACGAGCCGCTGCACGGGCGCCTTGCTACCCTGCGCCTCCTGCACCTGCCGGATGATGTGGGCAAGCATCGTCCCGTCGCCCACGCGGGTCGCCCGCATGTGCAGCGCCCCGCGCAGGTTGACCGTCCCGGCGAAGAGCTCCGCCCCGGGCTGCTTGAGCACGGGGAGCGGCTCCCCGCTGAAGAGGCTCTCGTCGACCGGGGAGCTGCCCTCGCAGACCTCGCCGTCGACGGGAATCCGCTCACCGGGACGCACCAGCAACCGGTCACCCGGGCGCACCTCGCCGATCCGGACCCGGCGAATTGTGCCGTCGGGCTCCACGAGCGAGACCTCCTGCGGCTGCAGGCGCATCAGCTTGCGCAGCGCCTCCGTTGTCCGGCCCTTGGCCCGGGCTTCGAGCAGCCGGCCCAGCAGCACGAAGGCGATGACGACGCTTGCCGACTCGAAATAGAGGTGCGCCTCCATGCCGCGGCTCTCCCACACGCGGGGAAAGAGCAGGTTGAAGAGGCTGAAGAGATACGACACGCCCGTGCTGACGGCAACGAGCGTATCCATGTTGGCTGCCCCGTGGCGCAGCTGCCGCCACGCCGAGACAAAGAAGCTCCGCCCGCAGACAAACAGCGTCACCGAAGCGAGCAGCCACAGCACCCAGCGCACCCAGCCCACCGACTGGAACCACATGCCAAGCACGGCCACGGGCAGCGCCAGCGCAACGGCCAGCAGCGCCTGCCGCCGCAACAGCCGGTAATCGGCCGCGGCCCGGCGGTCAGCTTCATCCGCGGCCTCGTCCCCGCCGCCGATCAGCAGGTCGTAACCCGCCGCCTGCACGGCGCTCCGCAAACCGTCGGCCGTACAGCACTGCGGATCGTAAACCACGCGGGCCGTGGCCGTCGCGGGATTCACCCCGACTTCGCGCACCCCTTCGCAATGCCGCAAGGCCTTTTCGACACGCGCCACACAGGCGGCGCAGTGCATGCCCGTCACCGGGAACAGGCCCGTTTGTGTCTCATTCCGTTCCATGATCTTCGTTTCGTCACTTGTTTGTGCAAAGATACGGACGGCGCCCCGTCCCGACGTTACAGAATCGTGGGCCGAATTTACAGATTTACACGGTGACGTACAAGAGACGGCAGGCAGAAACGGGGGCGGGCAGAGACGGGGACGGACAGAGACGGGGACGGACAGAGACGGGGACGGACAGAGACGGGGACGGGCAGAGACGGGAGCGGGCAGAAACAGCAAAGGAGCAGCGGCTGGCCCGAGGGGGGGGGTCAGAGTTTGTCGAGCGGTCGGCGCGGAGGCTGCGCCA
>ERZ780144.540-NODE-540-length-52326-cov-4.557537_pt1 | contig 52326 bp, 42 predicted proteins | sample MGYA00511380_ERZ780144 | MGnify/ENA primary metagenome ERZ780144 (study PRJEB29588, sample SAMEA1965858) | human gut metagenome | biome: human gut; feature: human-associated habitat; material: faeces | place: Denmark | collected 2008/2010 ... | reverse complement strand
GGGATAAACGCTGAAGGCATCTAAGCGTGAAGCCCCCCTCAAGATGAGATATCCCATTCGAAAGAAGTAAGACCCCTTGAAGACGACGAGGTAGATAGGGCAGAGGTGGAAGTGCCGTAAGGCATGGAGCTGACTGTTACTAATCGGTCGAGGGCTTGACCTGAAATGCAAAACAAAAGTTTTGCAGAAAATGGTTGTGTTCGGAAAGAAAGTATGGTATGATGTATAGGTGTTAAGTGTATGCGGTTTTGAAGGTATATCAAATATCTTCAAAATAGTTATTGTGGCCCGGTGGCTCAGCTGGTTAGAGCGCCGCCCTGTCACGGCGGAGGTCGTCGGTTCGATCCCGATCCGGGTCGCTTTAAAAAGTCTGCGGAAGCAGGCTTTTTTCGTGTATAAAATTTCTTCCAGCTATAAAAGATGCCGTATTTCAGACATAGAAAAAAGTCTGAAAGACGGCATCTTGCTTAACAGATAAATTAACGGATAAAGTTTGTGCCGACGCGTGGTTCCTTTTCCGGAAGACCAAAGGATTCTTTTCCGAGCTGGATGCTCTTCATCAGAAAACTCATATTCCGTGCAAGGGTACGCATGATCTGCAGGCCTTCGAGATCTTGCTGTGCCTCGTCCGCATTATTTCCATGGATACTGTTCCAATACTGGCCGGAAGCAACCGGCATGCCGGAGATGGTGAAGTATTTGTTCAGCTCATCAAAGGTAGCGGAAAGACCGCCGCGGCGTGCAGAGACAACCGAAGCGCCGACTTTCATGGTCTTGTCAAAGTGTGTGCTGTAGAACAGCCGGTCAAGAAAAGCAATAAGTGTTGCATTTGCAGATGCATAATAAACCGGACTTCCGACAACAAGGCCGTCAGCCTCTTCAAATTTCGGAGCAACCTCATTTACCATATCGGAAAAAGCACATTTTCCGAGCTTGGAACAGGCACCGCAGGCAACACAGCCGCGGATATCTTTATTTCCGATATGTACGATTTCCGCCTCAATACCATTTTCTGTAAAGACTTTTTCCATTTCGTGCAGGGCAGTATAAGTGCTGCCTTTTGCGTGAGGACTTCCGTTGATTAATAATACTTTCATTTGATGGTACCTCTCTTTCGTAATTTTCTTTATTATAACACCGGAAAAGATGCAAATAAAGACGCTTTTTTGGGCAAAAACTGATCTTAACAGAAATAGCTGCTGGACGGTATAATACAATCAGCAAAGAAGGCAAAACTTGCAATGGGAGGTTACCAAATGAAGATAGAGAGAATTCTGATTGAAGATCAGATGGCACCGATCGGGCTGGATGAGAAAAAACCGGCATTTTCCTGGCTGCTGACGGCAGAAGAAGGAGAACAGAATCTGATGCAGAGCGCATGCCGGATCGTTGTGCGCACCGGAGAAGATACTGTGTGGGACAGCGGAAAAATGGAAACCGGCGTATCAACAGGGATTGGTTATGAAGGAGAAGCACTGCAGCCCTGTACCAAATATGAGGTAAAAGCAGAGGTGTGGGATAACCACGGCGGAAAAGCAGAAGCAGAAAGTTCCTTCGAGACAGGCCTTATGGATTCTTTGTATGCAGCATGGGAGGGAGCTGAGTGGATCGGCGCACCGCATGCGACGGTATGCGCGGAAAACCGCGGTGTTTTTACGATCGAGAGTGAATTTTGGATGGAAGGCGGGAAGGGAGAAGCGGGTATCGTCTTTGGAGCCAATGACTTCCGTCTGAACGATCATACGAAAAATGAGCTTGGCATGGAAGGGGAGAACTATATCCGTTATGCTGTGTGCCTTGAGGATGGAGATGCACGCCTCGAAATTTACCGCGTGGGCTATGCGCCGGAGGATACAGCGGAAAAACCGTTTGCCGTTACGAAACTGGTCAACTGGAAAGAGAAAACGCAGGAAATCCTGACACCAGAGAATGCCGATGCCTTTCATAAGCTGACCGTAGAGGTTGACGGCAATGTGGCATACGCCTATGTCGACGGCATTCTCGTGGATGCAATTGAAGAGCATGGATTTTTTGGAACGAAAGTATCAGGCCGCCAGCTGAATCCGAGAGGAAATAACGATGTGCTGCCGTATCCGAGACTGAATGAGATCGGATTTTATGCAGGAAAAGGGACGACAGGATATTTTAAGAATCTGACTGTAAGAAACGTAAGAAAACCATCCGCGGAAATTATTCGTGAGACGCCGGAAGGACGGCTGGATGGGGGAAAAAGTATCTTTGCGGATCAGATTCCGGTGGAAAACGGATACTTTAAAGTAGAAGACAGCCAGATTACGGCAGATCCGTCCCATCATTCAATTCCAATGCTGCGGTCGTGTATTTCCTGCCAGAAAGAGAAAAAACTGGCATCGGCACGCCTTTATATTACTGCGCGCGGTATCTACGACTGCCGGATCAACGGACAGGAGATCACGAAAGATCTGCTGCGTCCGGGTCTGACACAGTATGACCACAGAATGAACTATCAGACATACGATATCACAGGGCTGATGAAACCGGGCCGAAACGGAATCGGCGTGACGCTGGCATCGGGCTGGTGGAGCGAGGCACAGACCTTTGTGGTGAAGAACTTCAATTACTTTGGAGACAAGGAGAGTCTGCTTGCCAAGGTTGTCATGAAGTACGAGGACGGCAGCCGCGAGGTCTTTGGAACAAATACCGAGGATTGGAAGTATTTCGGAGAAGGTCCTTACCTGTTTTCCAGCTACTTTGCCGGAGAGCAGTACGATGCGCGCCGGGCAGAGGTTTACGAAACTTATTCTCTGCCGGAGTTTGATGACAGCACCTGGGAAAAGCCAGTTGTTGTGGATACCGTCATGATCGAAGAGTTCTGCACGATGCCGGGCTTTGGACGGTCCTGGCCGGCGGTTCATGAGCAGAAGCCGGAATATATCGGTGAGTACGATGCGCCAGTGCGGATTGTGGACCAGAGAACGGCAAAGACGAGAAAAGAGCTGTTCCCGGGTGTGTATCTCTACGATCTGGAACAGGAGATGGCTGGTGTACCGCGGATTACACTGCATGAGAAGGCGGGCACAAAGATCATCATCCGCTATGCGGAGGTGCTTTATCCGGATCTGCCGGAGTATGCCGGAAAAGAAGGCACGATGATGCTGGAAAATTACCGGGATGCGACGAGTACGGATGTTTATATCTGCCGCGGCGGGGAAGAGGTGTTCCAGCCGAAGTTTACCTTCCACGGCTACCGCTATATTGAGATCAGCGGTGTGGAGCATGCGCCGGAGCTGGAAGAAGTAGAGAGTCTTCAGTATTCTTCTGTGACGGAATTCCATGGAAGCCTTACGAGTAGCCATAAACTGCTGAACCGGTTTGCCGAGAATGTTTCCTGGTCACAGAAATGCAACTTTATCAACATTCCGACCGACTGCCCGCAGAGAAATGAGCGCATGGGCTGGGCGGGCGATACGCATATTTTCTGCCATACGGCGCTCAACAACAGCAGCCTGAAGAAATTCTATGAGCGGAACCTGCAGGCGATGTGTGATCTGCAGACACCGGAAGGCCAGTACCCGGAGATTGCACCGGTGGGCGGCGGATTCGGCGGCATTACGTATGAGTGTGCGAGTATTTTTATGGCGTGGGAACTGTATGAGCAGTATGGGGATATCCGCACACTGGAGAAATTTTATCCTGGCATGCAGAAATATATGGACTATATGAAGGATAAGGGTCTGCCGGGAACGAAGGTAAATCCGGCGATCGGACCGCTTGGCGACTGGCTGGCACCGGAAGAGACGGATCTGCTGCTTTTATGGAATGCATTCTATTATAAAGAAGCCGATCTGATGAGCCGGATTGCCGGTGCGCTCGGAAGAACAGAGGAGCAGCATCAGTATGAGGCGCTTGCTGCGAAGGTGAAGAAATTCTGGAATGAGACATTTGTACTTCCGGATTCCGGAAAGACCTGCAATGCGGACGGAACGCTGTGTGATACGCAGTGCTCGTATGCAATTGCACTGTCTTATGGTGTGGCAGAAGACAGAAAGAGAATAGGAGAGCATCTGATCCGAAAGACGAGAGCGATCGGCCATACGGTCGGAACGGGATTCTTTGGAACGGGTATTCTGAACCAGATGCTGACCGAGCAGGGCGCTGTGGAGGATGCCTGGAAGATGATGCTGCAGACGGCATTCCCGTCGTGGCTGTATCCGGTGACCCAGGGAGCGACGACGATCTGGGAGCACTGGGATTCCTACACGAAGGAAAAAGGCTTCGGCGGACAGAATGCGATGAACTCGTTCAATCATTATTCTCTCGGAAGCGTTCTTTCCTGGCTGTATCACACGGGACTTGGTATCCAGAGAGACGAGACAAAACCGGGTTATCAGCACATTCTGCTGAAACCGCAGCCGGGCCCGCTCGAGTTTATGAAAGGTTCCGTAGACAGCCCGTACGGCGTGATTTCTGCCGGATGGGAGCGGAAAGGTGACAAAATAGAGTATCAGGTTACGATTCCGGTCAATACAACGGCAACCCTGTTTAAAAACACGCAGGATCCGGCGGATACCGTGGAACTGGGAAGCGGAACGTATACTTTTATGCTGTAAAAAGAAAACCCGAAAGGCTCCGGCAAAGAAATGGGAGACTTTCGGGCGGAAAGAGAAACGCTGTCGGAGAGAAGAGAACTCCGGCAGCGTTTTCTTTGTCATGTTTATTTTTCGGCAGTCATGTGCAGATGACGTTTGATCGCTTCAAAGCTTTCCTGGCTGATGACATGCTCGATGCGGCAGGCATCTTCCGTGGCGGTCTGCTCATCAACACCAAGGCTCATCAGGCCGCGGGAGAGGAGCTGGTGGCGCTCATAGATCATCTCTGCGATCGCGCGTCCGCTGTCGGTCAGGTAGATGTAGCCTTCCGGCGTTACGCGGATCTGCTCTTTTTCTCTTAAGTTTTTCATGGCAACGCTGACACTTGATTTTTTAAAGCCAAGTTCTTCTGCAATATCAACACCGCGTACAACGGGTTTTTTCTGACTTAAGACTAAAATGGTTTCCAAATAATTTTCTGCGGATTCGTTCGTTTTCAGCAAGATGTTCACCTCGTTTTTCTAAATAGCTGAAGATTCATAAATATATATACATATAGAATAGCATATTTTTCGGAATAGGGCAATGATGGTTTTTGATGGTTTTTCTTAATTTCAGAAAAGTTGTAAGATTTCAGAAAAAAAAGACAATGAGGATAGAAGAAGAAAAGCAAGATAAAAGATGACAGGGGGCAAAAAGAGAGGTAAAATAGGAAAAAACAATGAAATTTAGATGGAGGTTAGGACATACCATGGAACAGGTGATAAAGAAAAGACTGCAGCAGGTGATGGATGCGTCCGTTGCAAAAGGAGAGACACCGGGCTGTCTTCTGATGGTGATCAAAGACGGAGAGGAGCAGGTTTATCTGGAGAGCGGATATGCGGATATCGAAGCAAAAAAGCCGGTTTCCCGCGATAATATTTTCCGCCTCTACTCCATGAGCAAGCCGATTACCGCGACGGCCATGATGATTCTGGTAGAGCGCGGAATCGTCGATCTGGCGGATCCGGTCAGCAAGTATCTGCCGGGCTTCCGGAACCCGGTTGTATGTACAGCGGATGGGAAGATAGAAAAAGCGGAGCGGGAGATCCTTCTGGAGGATATTATGAATATGACATCCGGGCTGACGTACGGCGGAACGGATGAGACGGGACGGCAGACCGATGCACTTTTTCAGGAGGTGATCCACGGACTTAAGGAAGAAAACGGCGGAACGATCAGTACAGTAGAATTTGCAAACCGTCTTGGAAAAGTCCCGCTTCTGTATCAGCCGGGCCAGTCCTGGAGTTATGGAACGTCGGCGGATGTCGTAGGTGCGGTGATTGAGGTGGCAAGCGGCATGCGCTTTGGGGATTTTCTGAAAAAAGAAATTTTCGAGCCGCTCGGCATGAACGATACCGATTTCTGGGTTCCGGCAGAAAAGCAGGATCGTCTGGCGAAGGTGTATGACTGCAGGGAGGGACAGCCGTCCGTCCGTTATCTGGACAATAACCTTGGCATTCAGAACGATATGGCGTACCGCCCGGCATATGAGGCAGGCGGAGCAGGCCTTGCATCTACCATCGACGATTATGCGAAATTTACGCAGATGCTGCTGAACGGCGGCACCTACAACGGTGTACAGATTCTCCGTCCGGCGACGGTAAAATTTCTGGGAGGCCACACATTAAGCGCGGTACAGCAGGCAGGCTTTGATAACTGGATCGGTCTGGAAGGATTTTCCTACGGAAATCTGATGCGTGTTCTGGTAGATCCGACGCGTGCGGTAACGCTGGGAAGCAAGGGTGAGTTCGGCTGGGACGGCTGGCTTGGATGCTACATGGAAGTCGTGCCGGAGCAGAATATGACATTTCTGATGATGACCCAGAAAAAAGATGCCGGAACGTACACCCTGTCCCGGAAGATCCGAAATATTATTTTCAGCGAATAACTTTTCATGAGAGTGATTCTCAAGTAAGGCCTTCCGGCCCGTCAGATCAGACGAAAAAAGTGCCGGAAAAGAAACAACTTAACGAATCAGACGGAACATATGAGCAAATTGCTGTAAAACTACGTCGAATTTTGTCTAAAACGGATATTTGCAGTGAGACAGATGTATGCTATTTTAGTGTCAGTCGAAAATGAAGGCGATTTCATTACTACTTTCAGAAAAAACAGCAAAAAAGGGATATCGTGTAAGTTTTTGACCGATTTTGAAGGAAATAAAAGAAAGAATTCAAAATCATGAAAAGAAGACTAAAAAGCAGAAAGGATGCAGAAAATATGATTTCGTTACCGTTAAAGTTTGATGAAGTAGAGAGTGTAGAAGAATTTGTAAATATGGTGAAACGCCTGGATTACGACGTTGACGTAAAAATAGGACGATGCGTCTTTGATGCGAAATCCCTGATGAGTGTCCTGATGATCGCCGGAAACCCGGATGCGGTTGTGGAAGCCCATACGAACGATATCGAAGCATTTAAAAAGAAATTTAAGGATTACCTTCAGTAAGAAAAAAAGTCGGAAAGGCACTGTGTGTAAGATGCATGGTGTCTTTTTTGATGCACGAAAAAGCGGGTGAAGTATCTTGCCGGGGAGACGTGTGCATGGTAAAATAAAGTCTATTGGGATGGAAATAAGAGAATCAAAAGAACGGGCTGATGTAGAAGAAGTTTTTCGTAAAAAAGGAGGTACAAAGTGGAAGAAGAGAAACTGGAAAGAAGCATCAGAAAATCAGAGATTCCCGGACTTACGAGGGAAGAGGAGGAAGCACAGCTTGCGAAGGTGATCGGGATTGCCGAGCAGAATCTGGAACAGGCGAAGGCGGATATCCGGCTGGCGAATGAGGACCTGGCGGATCTGATGGAGACGTACGACGCAAAAGAGGCGGAAGGCCTGGCGCTCTGGAACAACGCGACGGCGAAGCTGAATGCGTACCAGCACGGCATGGCGCGGCTGGAAAAAGCGAGAAAGAAGCCGTATTTCGGGCGGATTGATTTTCAGGATCCGCGGCTTTCGTTTTTAGAGTCCTATTACATCGGGCGCGTCGGCATTTCCGATGAGAAGGCGGAGCCGGTTGTGCTGGACTGGCGGGCGCCGATTTCCTCCGTCTATTATGAGAACAGCACCGGGCCGTGCAGCTATACGGTGAGTTCAGAGGGTACTTTTTCGATTGATCTGAAAAGAAAGCGGACGTATGAGATTGAAAATGACCATCTGAAAGACTTTTTTGATTCCGATGTGGTAGCGAACGATGAGCTGCTGACAAAGTATCTGGCGAAGAACAAAAAAGCGGTGCTCGGTGAGATCATTGCGACGATCCAGCAGGAGCAGAACCTCATTATCCGCAGATCCCCGAAGACGAATCTGATCGTACAGGGCGTGGCTGGCTCCGGAAAGACGACGGTGGCGATGCACAGGATTTCGTACATCCTCTATAATTACGAGGAGGACTTCCGGCCGGAGGATTTCTATATCATTGGAAGCAACCGCATTCTGCTGAACTACATTACCAGCGTTCTGCCGGAACTCGATGTGTACGGCATCCGTCAGATGACGATGGAGCAGCTTTTCATCCGGCTTCTGTATGAGGACTGGGACGAAGAAAAGTACATGGTACACACCATCGACCGCGCGGATGAGAAAAACAGCATAAAGGGCGGAAGCGGCTGGTTTTTCGATCTGGAAAATTTCTGCCGTACGTACGAGGCAGAGCAGATTCCGCGGGAGCCGGTGCGGCTGGAAAAAACGGGAACATTGCTTCTGGACGCCGAGTATATTGATAACTATTGCAGGGAGCAGTCCACACTTTCCATGGAAGGAAAGATGTGCATGCTGAACGAGATCCTGCTGGCAAAATTTGAGAACGAGGTTTCGGGAAAAGAAGTGACGTTTCCGGCGCGCGAAAAAAAGGCGCTGAAGCGGAAATACGAGAAATATTTTGGAGATGGAAAATGGCGGGGATCCATTTTTGATCTCTATTTACAGTTTCTGGAGCAGCAGGCGGAGAAAGGAAAAGCGGTGGAAGTGCCGGAAAACTCCTTTGATGTCTATGATCTGGCGGCGCTGGCATACCTCTATAAGCGGATCAAGGAAAACGATCCCGTGCGCGAGGCGAGCCATGTGGTCATCGACGAGGCGCAGGATTTCGGGATGATGGCTTACCAGGTGCTTCATTACTGTCTGCGTGACTGTACGTATACCATTATGGGAGATACGTCGCAGAATATCCATTTTTCCTACGGCCTGAACGACTGGGAGGAGCTGAAAAAGCTGATTCTGACCGGCACGTACGATGCGTTCGGCGTTCTGCGGAAGAGTTACCGGAACACGGTGGAGATCTCCGATTTTGCAAATGAAATCCTGCGGCACGGGGATTTTGCGATTTATCCGGTGGAGCCGGTGCTGCGGCACGGAACGGCGGTGCGGAAAGAAGCATTTGACGATGAAGCGGCGCTGCTCGCCGCGGGTGTTCAGACAATCAAGACATGGCAGGCGCAGGGATATGAGACGATTGCCGTTGTATGCCGGGATGAGGCAGAAGCGGCGGATACGGCGCGGAAGCTGAAACAATACGTGCCGGTTGTGGAGGAGGATCTCGAGACGGCAGAGTTCGGCGAGGGCGTGATGGTGCTCCCGGTGGCATATACGAAAGGTCTTGAGTTCGATGCGGTGCTGCTTCTTGATCCGACGGAAGAAAAATATCCTGAAAATGACGGGCAGGTGAAGCTGCTTTACGTGGCGGCGACGCGGGCACTGCATGAGCTGGCGGTGCTGTATACAGGAGAACTGACGGGAATCCTTGCCAAAGAAGCGCCGAAGGGCCGTCACAATCAGGAATTTGCCATGGAGACGCTGACGAAGGCGAAAGAGTATGAGAAGGTTTCGCTGACGCAGAAGAAGGCGCGTGAGGAGAACCGCGCGATCGGCATTCAGGAGATGGACGAGCGGAACAGCCATGGACCGAAACGGATTGTGATCAAGCCGGAGCAGAGGCCGGGAATGGCGCTTGGAAATACAAGCACGACCGGAACAGCGGTGATGGCAAAAGGCAGTACGGCAACGCGGAGGGCTGCGGCAGAAACGGGAGAAGAAATTGCCGCAAAGACAATGCAGCAGCGTGCACCGGAAGGGGTGTCATCTATTTTTGCTGGTGCGGCTTATCATGGAAAGGCAGGCGGCAAAGCGCCGGGAAGCAGACGGAGTGCAGGAATGCAATATGGAACGGGCATGGCCGGAGTGCAGAGTGCAAAAAGACCGGGCGGAGCAGGTATGGTACCAGGAGAAGCCGAGAAGACGGAGCGCCTGAATACCTCACTTTACGCTTTCGGTGCAATCCCGGAAAACGAGCTGCTGCGCATCAAGGGCCATTCGAAGATCAAGTGTGCGGTGAAATGGGCGAAGAAAGGAAAATCGGCGGTTGAGATTGCCAGCATGTACGGCATTTTACGTATCACCCCGATCACGCCGGAGGTGATCCGCATCAGTTTCGTAAAAGGTGTGACCGCAAAAGTGCAGGACACGTACTGGAAGCCGAAGGCAGACACCGCGTTTCCGTGGAGTGCGAAAGAATCGAAGACGGCGGTTCTGGTCGAGACGGAAAAGCTGCGCGTCATGGTAGAAAAAAAGGACGGCGCGGTGCAGTTCCTGACGCCGGACAACAAACCAATCCTTTCCGAGAAGCGTGACGAGCCGCGCATGATCGACGGCGGCATGACATGGACGTTCTTCGACTGGAGCGGTTCCGAAAAGCTGAAAGCAAAAGGCATTCTTTCGACCGAGTGGCTGGATCTGACCGCGAAGGCGCGCTACGTCTCTTTTGGCGGAAAGCAGGCGCGGATGCCGCTGTTTGTTTCGAACCGCGGCTACGGCATTGCGGCCGCCGCGTCCCGGACGGCACTGCTGTGCAATGTACGGACGTTTGGAACGTATCTTCACACCGCAGGGGACGGACAGATTGATTATTACTTCATTCTCGGAAAAGACCGGGAGGAAATTGTAAAACAGTATAAAGAGCTATAAAAGGAGCAGACATTTTATGAAAACTCTGGTAATTGCAGAAAAACCATCCGTGGCACGCGACATTGCGCGCGTACTGGGGTGCAGCAAAAAAGAAAACGGAGCGCTGGAGGGAAACAAGTATATCGTTACCTGGGCGCTCGGCCATCTGGTGACGTTAAAAGATCCGGAAGACTATGACAAAAAGTATAAGGAATGGAATATGGCAGTTCTGCCGATGATGCCGGAAAAACTGCAGATCAAGGTCATTCCGCAGACGGGAAAACAGTACCATGCAGTGACGACACAGCTTGCGCGGAAGGACGTGAATGAGATTGTCATTGCAACCGATGCCGGACGCGAGGGTGAGCTGGTGGCGCGGTGGATTCTCGACAAAGCACATAACCAGAAGCCGTGTAAGCGTCTCTGGATTTCCTCTGTGACGGACAGGGCGATCCGTGAGGGTTTTGCCAATCTGAAGGATGCGAAAGAGTACGACAATCTCTACCGCGCTGCCGTTTCCCGTGCCGAGGCGGACTGGCTCGTCGGCATCAATGCGACGCGGGCGCTGACCTGTAAATACAATGCACAGCTTTCCTGCGGCCGTGTGCAGACGCCGACACTTGCCATGATCGCACAGCGCGAGCAGGAAATCCGTGAATTTGTCCCGAAACCGTATTACACGGTGACGGCCGCGGCGGGCGGTGTGGTCTACACCTGGAAAGATGAAAAATCGGGCGGCACAAGAATCTCCGATCCGGAAAAGGCAAAGCAGATCGCAGAGAAGGCAAAACGGTATCCGCTTGTCTTACAGAACGTAGAAAAGAAGAAAAAGCAGAAAGAAGCGCCATTGCTCTACGATCTGACGGAGCTGCAGCGCGATGCGAGCGCACGGTTCGGCTATTCGGCAAAACAGACGCTGAATCTGATGCAGAGCCTCTATGAGACCCATAAAGTCCTTACGTATCCGCGGACAGATTCACGGTATCTGACGAAAGATATTGTGCCGACGTTAAAAGAGCGGCTGGATGCGGTCAGCATCGGCCCGTACAAAGCACTGGCCCAGCAGGCGAAGCGCAGTCCGCTGAACGGAAAGCTCTCCTTTGTCAATGATGCGAAGGTTTCCGATCACCATGCCATTATCCCGACAGAGCAGTACGTGCAGTTATCCGCACTCTCGAACGAGGAGCGCCGCATTTATGATCTTGTTGTGCGCCGTTTTCTTGCGGTACTGCTGCCGCCGTGTGTATATGAAGAGACGGTGATCCAGGCTTCCATCGAAAAGGAATGCTTTACTGCGCGCGGAAAGCGCATGGTCGAGAAAGGCTGGCAGGAGGCGTACGAGGATAACCGGTACGACGAAGAGGATGAGGCGAAAGAAGAGGTGCGGGAGCAGAATCTGCCGCTTCTGGAGGCAGGCATGAAGATCGGGCAGCCGAAGATTAGTCTCCGCGAAGGAAAGACAAAACCTCCGGCACGCTTCACGGAAGGCACGCTGCTCTCCGCGATGGAAAATCCGGTCCGCTACATGGAAAACCGCGACAGCAGCCTGGTAAAAACGATCGGTGAGGCGGGCGGCCTTGGAACGGTTGCGACCCGTGCGGATATCATCGAGAAGCTGTTCCGCAGCTTTCTGATGGAGAAAAAAGGCAATGAGATCTATCTGACCTCGAAAGCACGCCAGCTTCTGAAGCTGGTTCCGGCGGATTTGAAAAAGCCGGAGCTGACGGCAAGCTGGGAGATGCAGTTAAACGACATTGCAAAGGGAAAGAAGCGGCGCGATGTGTTTATGAAGGAGATCCGCAGCTACACGGTGGAACTGATCGATGAGATCAAGACGGAAGAGGGAACGTTCCGCCACGACAACCTGACGAACAAGAAGTGCCCGAACTGCGGAAAACGGCTGCTTGCGGTGAATGGAAAGAACGCAAAACTGCTCGTCTGCCAGGACAGAGAGTGCGGCTACCGCGAGACGGTTTCCCGCACGACGAATGCGAGATGCCCGGTCTGCCATAAGCGCATGGAGATGATCGGAAAGGGCGAGGATGCGACGTTTGTCTGCGCCTGCGGCCACAAAGAGCGCATGACAAAATTCCAAGAGCGCCGCAAAAAAGAGGGCGGCGGCGTGACGAAGCGCGATGTGGCAGCTTATATGAAGAAACAGAAAAAAGAGGCAGAAGAGCCGGTGAACAATGCGTTTGCCGCGGCATTAAAAGGAATTAAATTATAAAAAAGGGAGCGAGTTCTGCCGAAAATCAAAAAACGGCGGAACCCGCTTTTTTTGTTAAAATCGTTGAGGAAAAGGTCAAAAAAAGTGATTGTTTTATGCAGAGTTATGCCGTAAAATAGAAACAAATGATATAAGAAACAGGAAAATTCTGAAAATAACAACAGGGAGGTTTTTCAATGAAACAGACAGATTTGGAAAAGCTGCTGGCGGATATGTCGCTGAAAGAGAAAGTAGATCAGATGCTTCAGTTAAGCGGAGCATTTTACCTCGGGGATGAAAACAGCGTCCTGACCGGCCCGGCAAATGACATGGGAATCGGAAAAGAGGACCTGGAGATGGCCGGTTCCATTCTCGGTGCAGCCGGTGCCGATACGATGAAAAAACTGCAGGATGACTACATGGCAAAACAGCCGCATCACATCCCGATGCTGTTCATGATGGATGTCATTCACGGCATGAAGACCATTTTCCCGGCGCCGCTGGCGCAGGGAGCCACTTTTGATCCGGAGCTCTCCGGCGAGTGCGCGTCTGCAGCCGCAAAAGAAGCATCCGCGGCCGGACTTCACGTTACCTTTTCTCCGATGGTTGACCTTGTGCGCGATGCGAGATGGGGCCGCGTTGTGGAATCCACAGGCGAAGATCCGTACCTGAACAGCCGCTTTTCCGAGGCGATCGTAAAAGGCTTCCAGGGCGATGATTTAAAAACACCGGGAAAAGTTGCCTCCTGCATCAAACACTTTGCAGGCTACGGCGGAGCAGTCGCAGGAAGAGATTACAACACCGTAGAGCTCTCAGAGCATACCTTCCGTGAATTCTATCTTCCGGCATACAAAGCAGGCATTGATGCGGGCGCAGCGATGGTGATGACATCATTCAACACGATCAACGGCGTTCCGGCGAGCACCAACAAATGGCTGATGCGCGATATCCTGCGCGGCGAGATGGGATTTGACGGCGTGCTGATTTCTGACTTTGCAGCCATTCTGGAAACCGTTGCCCACAGAAGCTCGAAAGATGCCGCCGATGCAGCGAAAAAAGCGCTGGAGGCAGGCGTGGATATTGATATGATGACATCCGTTTACGCCGCAAACCTCTGCCGTCTCGTAGAAGAAGGTGAAGTGGACGAGCATCTGATTGACGAGTGCTGCCTGCGGATTCTGGAGCTGAAAAACAAACTGGGACTGTTTGAAAATCCATATAAAGATGCGGATGCCGAGAAAGAGAAAGCATACAACCTCTGCCCGGAGCACCGTGCACTGGCGAAAAAAGCAGCGGAGGAATCCTTCGTCCTGCTGAAAAACGACGGCGTACTGCCGCTCGACACTTCGAAAAAGATTGCATTTGTCGGCCCGTATACCAACAATCATGAAATCAAGAGCAGCTGGTCCTTCACCGGCGACAGCAAGGACTGCGTGACGATTCAGGAAGCAGCCGAGAAAGTCTTCGACGCATCACGCACCACGTATGCGGAAGGATGCCCGGTTATCGGAAACGATGTGGAGCTGATCGGATTTACCGAGACGACACCGAAAAAATACAGTGAGGAAGAGCTTGCTGCCATGGAGCAGAGCGCACTACAGGCAGCAAAAGAGGCCGATCTCGTGGTAATGCCGATGGGTGAGCATTATCTGCAGAGCGGCGAGGCGACCAGCCGTGCCATGATCGATGTGCCAGAGATCCAGATGGAGCTGTTCCACAAAGTGCTGGCCGTCAACCCGAATGTGGTTGTCGTTCTGTTCAACGGCCGCCCGCTGGATCTGCGGGAAATTAGCGTTAAAGCAAAAGCCATTCTCGAGGTATGGTTCCCGGGAACCGAGGGCGGAAGCGCTGTTGTGGATGTTCTGACCGGAAAGAAAAATCCGTCCGGCCATCTGCCGATGAGCTTCCCGTACTGCGTGGGCCAGGCACCGGTCAGCTACAACGAGTATTCCACCGGAAGACCGAATCTGCCGGGCATGAAAGAGCGGTTCCGCTCCAAATATCTCGATATTCCGAACGCACCGCTGTATCCGTTTGGTTACGGACTTTCCTATACCACGTTTGATATTTCCGCGGTAACACTGGATCAGAACGAGATGGATAAAAACGGCAGAATTGCAGCGCATGTGACCGTGAAAAATACAGGTGATACGGCTGGCTGTGATGTTGTACAGCTGTACATCCGTGATGATTATTCCGATGTGGTTCGTCCGGTGCGAGAGCTGAAAGGCTTCCGAAGAGTAGAGCTTGCTCCGGGCAAAGAGCAGGAAGTGACCTTCTATATTACCGAAGAAGATCTGCGCTACTACCGTCTCGACGGAACTTTTGGAAGCGAGCCTGGAACGTTTACCGTATTTGTCGGTGACAGCAGCACGACGGAAAACAGTGCGGTATTTACACTGAAATAAATGCAGCAGGAAAAAGGAGAAAACTTATGGAGAAAACAACGAAAAACGGAATCCACCGCATCACACAGGCAGACGGAAAAACGATTGCCTGGGCAGAGGAGTCCGGAGTTAAGGTATTGGAAAAAGATGGATATTACTTTAAAGATCTTGCAAAAACCGGCGAACTGCTGCCGTACGAGGACTGGCGTCTTTCCGATGAGGAGAGAGCGGCAGACCTTGCGGGTCGTCTTTCGATTGAAGAGATTGCAGGCCTTATGCTGTACTCGCCGCACCAGGCGGTACCGCCGATGCCGGGCGGACCATTCCAGGGAACGTTTGACGGAAAAACGTATCTCGAATCCGGCAAAGAGCCGTATGCCATTTCTGACCAGCAGAAGGAATTTCTGGAGGACGAACACATCCGTCATATTCTGCTGACGAATGTAGAAAGCCCGGAAATCTCCGCAAAGTGGAGCAATGAGCTGCAGAAAAGAGCGGAAACACTGCCGTACGGTATTCCGGTCAACCTCTCCTCCGATCCGCGGAACGGAGCAAAGGATTCCGGCGCGGAGTTCAAGAGCGGCGGAAGCGAGATCAGCAAATGGCCGGAGGGCGTTGGTTTTGCAGCCTGCTTCGATCCGGAAGTAGCCGGACAGTTTGCAAAGGATGCCTCCCGTGAATACCGGGCACTCGGCATCACAACGGCACTCGGACCGCAGATCGACCTCTGCACCGAGCCGAGATGGATGCGCTTTGTCGATACGTTAGGCGAAGAAGTGGAGATGTCCAAAAAGCTTACCAAAGCGTACTGTGACGGTATGCAGACAACGGAAGGGGAAGCAGACGGCTGGGGAAAAGACAGCGTCAACACGATGGTCAAACACTGGCCGGGCGGCGGCACCGGAGAGGCCGGACGCGATGCACACTATGCATTCGGACAGTTTGCCGTTTATCCGACCGGAAATTTTGAGGAGCATTTAAAACCGTTTACCGAGGCAGCCTTCCACCTGGACGGACCGACCGACTGCGCATCCGCGGTTATGCCGTACTACACCGTATCCTACGGCGTGGACAAGAAAAACGGCAAGAACGTCGGAAACTCCTACAGCGAGTACCTGATCAAGGATCTGCTGCGCGGAAAATATGAATTTAAAGGCATTGTCTGCACCGACTGGGGCATCACCCAGGATCCGGAGAAGACGATTGAGGGATTTGGAAGCCGCTGCTACGGCGTGCAGGATATGACCGAGGCAGAACGGTGTCTGCTGGCGATCACAAACGGCGTTGACCAGTTCGGCGGAAACAGCGAGTCCGGTCCGATTGTCGAGGCATATAAGATCGGCTGTGAGAAATACGGCGAGAAAGCGATGCGTGAGCGCATGGAGCTGTCCGCCAAACGTCTTCTGATCAACATTTTCCACTGCGGCTTGTTTGAGGACCCGTATCTTGATCCGGAAGAATCCGCAAAGATTGTAGGATGCGAAGAGTTCTGCCGCCATGGCTATGAGGCACAGCAGAAATCCATCGTCCTGCTGAAAAACAGTGCGAAACGTGCACCGGAAGGACAGAAGGGTGTGCTGCCGCTGAAGAAAGGTTTGAAGGTTTATATTCCGGAGAGAAAGATCGGACCGTCCAAAGCGTTCTTCCGCATCGATCTGCCGGCAAAAACCGAAGATCCGCTGCCGGATGGACTGCCGTCCAAGTACGGTACACGCGTGGCATCACCGGAGGAGGCCGATGTGGCGCTGGTATTTATCGAAAGCCCGGCATGCAACCCGTATTCCACCGAAGATCTTGCGAACGGCGGCAACGGATATCTGCCGATTACACTGCAGTACCGCCCGTATACGGCGAAAAAAGCGCGTGAGGTGAGCATTGCCGGCGGTGATTTCCGCGAGAATTTCACGAACCGCAGCTATCTTGGAAAGACAAACACTGCCTACAACGAGGCTGATCTCGACAATATTCTCGAATGCCGCCGCGCGATGGGTGACAAGCCGGTGATCGTCTGCGCAACCGTCAACAACCCGATGGTGATGCATGAATTTGAAGCCGAAGCCGATGCGATCGTCGCAGAGTTCGGTGTTTCGAGAGCCGCTGTGCTCGACGTTGTCTTCGGCGGTTACAACCCGACCGGCCGTCTGCCGATCCAGATGCCGAAGGATATGGATGCGGTTGAGGAGCAGAGTGAGGACCGTGCGTTGGATATGGAAACCTATATTGACAGCGAAGGACATAACTATGACTACGGTTATGGCATGAATTACGAAGGCGTTCTTCCTGCATGGAAAAAGTAAAAGAATAACAGAAAACCTGATCGGCACCGGGACCGCGTGTGTTTCGGTGCCGATATTGGAAACAAAAGACAGAATAAGGAGGACTTAAAAAGAGATGATTGTTCCAAAATATTTCGAAGATTTCGATCACCTGCATGTGAATACCATGCCGAACCGTGCCTACTACATTCCGGCATCCCGCCGCATGGAGGATCTGGTGGAGAACCGGGAGGCGTCGGACCGCTTTTTCCTGCTTTCCGGCGACTGGAAATTCCGCTATTTTACCAGTGTTTACGATGTAAAAGAGGAGTTTTTCGCAGAAGGATACGACACTTCTGCATTCGAGACGATTCCGGTGCCGTCCGTCTGGCAGAATTATGGCCATGACCACCATCAGTATACGAATGTCCGCTACCCGTTCCCGGTGGATCCGCCGTATGTGCCGTATGAGAACCCGTGCGGTGCGTACGTGAGAACGTTCGAGTGGAAAAAACAGGAGGAAGCACCGAGGGAATTCCTGAATTTTGAGGGCGTGGATTCCTGTTTCTACGTGTGGATGAACGGCAGCTTCGTCGGCTACAGCCAGGTGTCTCATTCTACGAGTGAATTTGATGTAACAGACTTCTTAAAAGATGGCACCAACATCATCGCCGTACTGGTGCTGAAATGGTGCGATGGAAGCTATCTCGAGGATCAGGACAAATTCCGCATGAGCGGCATTTTCCGCGATGTTTATCTGCTTGCAAGACCAGAAAAAGGCATCCGCGATTACTTTGTAAAGGCAGCGCCGGACGCATCGTACCAGAATGGAGAAGTTTCGATTGCGATTACCTGGAATGACGGGGAACCGCAGGAAGGAACGGCAAAGCTGTTTGATGCAGAAAATCATCTTGTGGCAGAGGCAGCGTTTGGCGGCGATACGGTTCAGATGCATGTAAAAGATGCACATCTGTGGAATGCCGAGGAGCCGTATCTGTATACGCTGGTGCTGGAGACGGCGGGTGAGGTGATCACTGATCATGTCGGCATCCGTGAGATCCACGCGAAGGACGGTGTGCTGTACCTGAACGGCGTGAAGATCAAATTCCACGGAACAAACCGCCACGACAGCGATCCGGTGACGGGATTTGCAATCAGCCTTGCACAGATCAAAAAAGATCTGAAGGTAATGAAAGAGCACAACATCAATGCGATCCGGACCAGCCATTACCCGAATGCGCCGTACTGTTATCAGCTTTATGACCGTCTCGGTTTTTATGTCATCGATGAGGCGGACAATGAGAGCCACGGCACAGAGGCAATTTATGCGGATTACACGAGCTGGGAAGAGTATGCGAAGAACTGGAATAAACTAATTGCGAACAATCCGGTATTTACCGAGGCAACCGTAGACCGCACACAGCGTTGCGTGGAGCGCGATAAAAACCGCCCGAGCGTTGTCATCTGGTCGATGGGAAATGAGTGCGCATACGGCTGTACCTTCGAGGCGGCCTTAAAGTGGACGAAGGAATTTGATCCGACGCGTCTGACGCACTATGAGTCGGCACGGTATGTGGATGATCCGAAGAAATACGATTACAGCAACCTCGACCTCTACAGCCGCATGTATCCATCACTCGAGGAGATCAAAAAAGAGCTGGTGGAGTACGGGGATAAGCCGTATATCATGTGCGAATACTGCCATGCGATGGGCAACGGCCCGGGAGATCTTGAAGACTACTTTGAACTGATCCACAGCGAGGAGAAGATGTGCGGCGGCTTTATCTGGGAGTGGTGCGACCACGCGATTGATATGGGAAAAACGATCGAGGGAAAGAAGATGTACGCGTACGGCGGCGACCACAACGAGTATCCGCACGACGGCAACTTCTGCATGGACGGACTTGTTTATCCGGACCGCACACCGCATACGGGACTGATGGAATTTAAAAACGTGTATCGTCCGGTGCGCGTGACGGGATATGATGCCGAAAAGGGTACACTGACCATCAAAAACTATATGAATTTTGTGAATCTGAAAGATTACGCTGTGCTCGGCTATGAGGTGCTTGTGGACGGCGAAGTGACGGAGAGCGGCAAGATTACAGATGAAGCACTGCTGGAGCTTGCGGCAGGCTGTGAGAAGACGATTCCGCTTGCCATTTCCGTGCCGGAGCAGGGAAAATGTGCGCTGAAGGTTACCTGGTATCAGAAACAGGCCACTGAGGTGCTGCCGGAGCAGTTCGAACTGGGATTTGAAGAAGTTCCGGTGAAAACGAAAGACAATCAGAACCAGAAGGCAAAAGAGATGATGAAGCGCCCGGAGGGAACGGCTTCGTTTGGATGGAAAGAGGACGATCATTATCTGACGGTATCGACGGAACAGTTCAGCTATACCTATAATAAATTCACCGGCCTGTTCGAGGAAATGTGCTATGCCAACCAGAATCTGCTCGACCGCCCGATGGAGCTGAACATCTGGCGTGCGCCGACAGACAATGACCGCAATATCAAGAATACCTGGATGCGTGCTCAGTATGACCGCACCGTGACGCGGGCGTATGAGACAACGGCAAAAGAAGAAAACGGCTGCGTGGAGATCGAGACAAGCTATTCGATTTCGTCTCCGGCTCTGCAGCGGATCCTTGCAGGTGTGATCAAATGGACAATTTACAGCGACGGAACGACCGATGTCCATGTAGAAGCAAAGAAAGACCCGGTATTCCCGGTTCTGCCGCGTTTTGGCCTGCGCCTGTTCCTGCCGAAATCGTTTGCAAAACTGACCTACTGCGGTCTCGGTCCGGTGGAGAGCTACGTGGATAAGCACCAGGCAAGCTATCACGGCGTTTTCCACAGCACACCGGCAGAACAGCAGGAGGACTATATCCGCCCGCAGGAGAACGGCAGCCACTACGACTGCGATTATGCAAGTCTTGCCAGTGATCGTGCGGTATTGACGGCAGTGGGCGAGAAAACCTTCTCATTCCAGGCATCTATTTACACGCAGGAGGAGCTGACCGCGAAAGCCCACAACTATGAGCTTCGGCCGTGCGGAAGCACTGTTTTCTGCATCGACTACCGCCAGGCTGGGATCGGATCGGCAAGCTGCGGACCGATGCTGCTGGAAAAATATCAGCTGAAAGAAACCGAAATCAGCTTCGATGTGCGGCTGAAACCGAAACTTCTGTAAAGTGTAGAATTTGAAAAATAAGAAAAGCGCTGTGCCCTCTCTCTGAAAGGTGAGGGAACGGCGCCTTTTTATATGATGCACAAAAAAGTCTTGATAAACCTATTGAATTGCTATGAATATAGGATTATAATGGACGAAATTATAATTCAAATCCAATCCAGGTGATTCTGGAAAGAGAAAAGGGAAGGAGAAAATTAAGCATGAGTGAAATTACAAGAGATGAGGCATTTACTTTATTAAAAAAATACAACAAAGATCCCTTCCATATTCAGCATGCGCTTACCGTAGAGGCCGTGATGAAATGGTATGCAAGAGAGCTTGGCTATGGGGCAGAAGAGGAGCACTGGGGTATTGTCGGACTGCTGCATGACATTGATTTTGAGCTGTATCCGGCAGAGCACTGCCTGAAAGCACCGGAGCTTCTGCGGGAAGGCGGCGTGTCGGAAGATATCATTCATGGTGTCGTTTCCCATGGCTGCGGCATTACCATTGAGTGCGGCGTCACACTGGATGTGGAGCCGGTGCATGAGATGGAAAAAGTTCTGTTTGCAGCAGATGAGCTGACGGGACTGATCTGGGCAGCTGCGCTGATGCGGCCTTCGAAGAGCACAAAAGACATGGAACTGAAATCCTTAAAGAAGAAATATAAGAGCAAAGGCTTTGCAGCAGGATGTTCGAGAGAGGTCATTGAGAGGGGCGCCGATCAGCTTGGCTGGCCGCCGGAAAAATTACTGACTATGACCCTGCAGGCAATGGCCGACAGCGAGGATGAGATCAACCGGGAAGTGGAAGCGGAACAGAACGCATAAAAAAGAGAAGGGCGGTTCAGTGCGCGGAAATCAACATGGAACCATTGCATCAATGTTGGCAGGAAAACTGCCCGAGTTTCAGTACAAAAACTGGAATTCGGGCAGTTTCTGCGTTGCCAAGCATATCAATAATTGGTCCAGAGGAAAGAAACAGTTTAGCAGATTATGCATGGCGCATTTTTTCCAGACGTTACCATATTTTGGGGGGTCAGACGGTAAAATTCCACATGATTTCCAATAAATTTCTGAACCAGAGCAACGGTTCGTCCTGTTATAAAGGCACAGGAGAAAGTACCGATGCCGATTCCATAAAGATGATGAAGGATCAAAAGGGAAAGAAGTACGGTCGTTGTCAGACAGGTGAGGTCGAACGTTGTCTTGATCCGGTGGTACTTTTTGTGTAGCAGTTCAGACAGATCGCGCGGAAAAATATCGGTCGGGACAATCGGCATCGTGGAAAACGGCTTCGGCATTTCCATCCTCCCCTACATGGACATCGTCCGCCTCCATCACATCACTGCAATCCCGGTGCAGACCTCAAGCTGGAAATCAAAATTCTACATTGCAAGAAGAAAATACGGCATCCGCACCGGGCAGGAAGAGGCGTTTTTTCAGCATTGGAGGAAGTGATGAAATTTTACGGGATTCAGAAAACATTTGTGGTTAGAAGAAAGAACCGTTATAATAAAGTCGTGAGCTACATGAGAAAGCAGGAGAAGATATGAATAAAGCAGAAATTAGAAAGTTAATTTCAAAATATCAAGATAAGCAATTAAGAGAATTGATCTGTCTGTTGGTTGAAAAAATATAATGGCACAGAAGGCATTTCTTGAATATTGCAAAAAATGAGAAGCAGGCGCTGAAGCTGGCAAAAGAAGGACTTGAAAAGGGACAGGGATGCCAGGATGAAAATTTCAGTTTCATTGCAGGATATACGGCAGGAGGATTTCCATATGGTACGCCATGGGAAGAATCAGATATGGAGCTAGAAGAAGAGGATATTTTCTAAATATATGAAAAAATAAAGAGGAATGAAAAATGATTAGTGAAAAAATTTTTGAATTAATTCTCAAAAACGGCATGTCGCAGAAGGAATTCTCTGAAGAAACCGGAATCTCCCAGAGCACCATCAGCGACTGGAAAAGAAAGGGCACGAATCCGTCGGCGGATAAAATATTAAAAATCTGCGAAGTGCTGAAGGTTACGCCGTATGAACTTCTGGGAGAGAGCGAAACAGAACAAAACGCGGTAGATCTGGAACTGCGCGCAGTAAATTCCGAGGAAAAAGTAATTCTGGAAGGCTTCCGCAATCTGCCGGGCAGACAGAAAGAGAGAGTTCTGGGGTATCTGGCGGCGTTGCAGGAAGAAAAATAAAGCAGGTAGAAATCGTATGTCAGAATGGGATAAAATGATTGCACGTATCTGTGGATTATCAAAGGATCTACGATTTGATGAACTGCGAAAAGTGTATGTGGAAATGGTAAGACAGGTGATAGAACGTGAGGAAAAGAAACATGAAAACGTTGAATGATTATATGAAAATGTCCTATCGTATGGAGATTGTAGAAGATCAGGATGAAGGCGGATTTGTAGTGTCTTATCCGGATTTGCCAGGCTGTATTACCTGCGGGGAGACCATAGAAAGTGCAGTGGCAAATGCGGTGGATGCAAAAAAGGCATGGCTGGAGGCAGCTTTGGAGGAAGGAATCGAAATCTCCGAGCCGGATGGTCTGGAAGCGTATTCCGGCCAATTTAAGCTGAGAGTGCCGCGAAGTCTGCACAGAGCACTGGCAGAACATTCGAAACGGGAAGGCATCAGTATGAATCAGTATTGCGTGTATCTTCTTTCAAAAAATGACGTAATGTTTTCAGCAAAAAATTAAGGGGGCGAAACACGATGCAGAAACCATCGTATATACCGAAGAAATATATCTACGTCGCCCGCACCGGAAATCTGAAGGCAGAGGCGGTTGGAGTTGTGAAAGGGGAGAAGCATTTTCCGGTTTTCGAGGGGGCTGTTGTTTTCAAACCGCTCACAAAATCGAAACCGCTGTCTACGCCGCTTTTTGCTTATGCGGAAGTTTTCTGGTCGTGGGTGATTGGGGCGTATTTTATGCCGGCACCGCAGTATCGGCTTGCGTTTTGTGAAGGGTATGAGGCGGAGGTGGAAAAGTATTATGACTATGGAACCGTTTCGCCGATGATTTATAACAAGGGAGAGCATCTGCTGAATCTGTTGGAATTTTTTCGAAAATATCCAGATCCCAAAGTTCACATCGATGATTACGTCAATTACTGCCAGATGTTCTACGATTATACCGAAATCCTCGAATCGGACTACTTCCAGAACAACACGGCGATGGCGGAGGAGTTGGTAATGCAGATTCTGGTTTCGATTTTGAAAGGGGATCAAAATTATCACTATGAAAATATTGCGTTTGTCTGCGATGAGGATGACAAGATTCTGCGTCTGGCGCCGATGATCGATCACGAGTTTTCTACGTATTTCATGTTCCCAGACAGCATGCCGCGGCAGATGTACTGGTTCGAACAGCTTGCGCGGTCCATTCAGGGGGATGAAGTGCAGCGGGGGGAATTTGACTATCTGACAAAAGAAACAGAGCGTCATCTGATGGAAAAAAGTGCGACATGTCTGCACAAAAATCTGGTATACATCAGAGAACATTATCCGAAGGTCTGCGCCGCATTTCTGGAAGACTTAAGCAGACTGGAAAATGATCTGAAAGAAGAGAAAGAGCTGTTTGAACTGGAAAAAGGCCCAGGCTACCCCGATACGGCCAATTCAGATGCCTATCTGATCGGCAAAGCACGGTACAAAGACCATGACGAAGAAAGAGCCAGAGAGTATGAAGCGAAATACAGTGGAAAAGAAAAGCAGATCAATTTTGAAGTCGTAAACAGCGTATCGGTTTATGAAATCAAAAAAATTATACAGCAGATGCGGGAAATCCTCGAAAAATAAGCATCCGTAACCGCCCGCGCCGCCGAGATGGCAGGAATCGGAGCCGAAACCGGAACGATCGAGCCGGGAAAATGTGCAGACTTCATCGTCACCGCAAAGAATCCGCTCGAAGATCTCCGTGCTCTGCGCCAGATCGAAATGGTTGTCGCGAAGGGAAGAAAAATCGACCATCCGCAGGTAAAACGTAATCCGGTCGTGACGGCGGAGCTGGATAAATTTCTGGTGGATTAAAAACAGGATGGAGAAGACAAACAAGATGGAAGAAATGAAAGAAACACAGGAAAGCTTACAGCGAAAAAGAGAACAGGCCCTGCAGCGGCTCCGCAAGGAGCGGACAGAAGAAGCCTTATGGGACTGTGTTACTGCGTATCAGGATTTTGAGTTCCATACGTATTCCGGTCTGCCGTATTCCTACCATATGAAATACGGCAGAAGCGGCACCTATACAAAAGAGCTCTGGATCAACCGCAGAGAAAAAAGCAAAAGTCTTGTCTGGAGCTCCGTCCGGAGTGCATATCAGAAAGTGCTGGAATTACAGCAGGAGAGCGAAAGACCAGTTGTCGAGCGCCCGAAAGCGCTGGGCGATATCCGTGGAATCACGTATATTTACGGCATCTTTTACGAGTTTGCCCTGCTGGAAATGCCGGAAAAAGCAAAAGAAAAAATTGCTCTGCAGACAGCAGGACAAAAATCGCCGGAAAAATAAATTTTTCGCCCATGCAGGTCTTGACAACCACGCATTGGGTGATATAATCTAAAACTATCGGGAGCCAAAAAGCACCGAACACAAAAAAAAAGCGTAGAAGAGACGAGTAAATCACAGCGAATGTGACAGAGAGAAACCCCGTTTTGTGGTGCAAGGGTTTTAACAGGAACGTGATCGAAGACCAGCTCTGAGCGGCCCCAATCCGGCCCGGTGATTCCGTTATCGTCAAATGAAGTGGTTTGAAAAAACAAAATGGGTGGAACCGCGGTGAATGAAAATACATCGTCCCTTTTGACAGCATAAGCGTGTCAGAAGGGACTTTTTTGTTGCTGTAAAAAGTATAAAAATTCTGAAACACGCTTGCGAAAAATATACAAAGAAAGAGGTAAAGCAAATGATCATCACACTGAAAGATGGAAGTACCAAAGAGTACTCCGAACCGAAATCCATCATTGAGATCGCAGCAGACATCAGCGAAGGCCTTGCAAGAATGGCCTGTGCAGGTGAAGTAAACGGTGAAGTAGAAGATCTTCGTACCGTCATCGACAAGGACTGCAATCTTTCCATTCTGACCTTCAACGATGAAGGCGGAAAAGCAGCATTCCGTCACACCACATCCCATATCATGGCACAGGCAATCAAGAGACTGTACCCGGATACCAAGCTTGCAATCGGACCGTCCATCGCAGACGGATTCTACTACGATGTAGACAGAGATACTCCACTCACCAGCGAAGACCTTGAAAAAATCGAAGCAGAAATGAAGAAAATTGTAAAAGAGGATCTGAAACTGGAGCGTTTTGAGCTGCCGAGAGCAGAAGCCATCGCTTTCATGAAAGAAAAAGAAGAGCCATATAAAGTAGAACTGATCGAAGATCTGCCGGAAGACGCAGTCATCAGCTTCTATCGCCAGGGTGAATTCACGGACCTGTGCGCAGGCCCTCATCTGATGAGCACAAAGCCGGTCAAAGCCTTCAAACTGACCAGCCTTGCAGGCGCATACTGGAGAGGCAGCGAGAAAAACAAGATGCTGCAGAGAATCTACGGAACTGCATTCACAAAGAAAGCAGAGCTTGAAGAGTACCTCCACATGATCGAGGAAGCAAAGAAGCGTGACCACAGAAAACTCGGAAAAGAGCTCGGCCTGTTTATGATGAGTGAGGACGGCCCGGGATTCCCGTTCTTCCTTCCAAAAGGAATGGATCTGAAAAATGCACTGATGGATTACTGGCGTGAAATCCACAGAAAAGCAGGATACGTAGAAATCTCCACACCGATCATCCTGAACCGTCGCCTGTGGGAGACCTCCGGTCATTGGGAACACTACAAAGAAAACATGTATACCACCGTCATCGACGATGAAGATTATGCAATCAAACCGATGAACTGCCCGGGCGGCGTTCTCGTTTACAAATCCGAGCCTCGTTCCTACCGTGATCTGCCGCTGCGTCTGGCAGAGGTTGGTCTGGTACATCGTCATGAGAAATCCGGCCAGCTGCACGGCCTGATGCGTGTACGCTGCTTCAACCAGGACGATGCCCATATCTTCATGACACCGGAGCAGATCAAAGACGAAATCAAAGGCGTTGCAAACCTGATTGACCAGGTTTACAAACTGTTCGGATTCAAATATCACGTAGAGCTGTCCACCCGTCCGGAAGACAGCATGGGAAGCGATGAGGACTGGGAGGTAGCAACCGAAGGTCTCCGCGGCGCACTCGATGATCTTGGCCTTGACTATGTAGTCAACGAAGGCGACGGCGCATTCTATGGCCCGAAGATCGACTTCCATCTGGAAGACTCCATCGGAAGAACGTGGCAGTGCGGTACCATCCAGCTTGACTTCCAGCTGCCGCAGAGATTCGAGCTGGAATACACAGGAGCAGACGGCGAGAAGCATCGTCCGATTATGATCCACCGTGTTGTTTACGGTTCTGTTGAGCGTTTCATCGGTATCCTGATCGAGCATTTTGCAGGTGCATTCCCAACCTGGCTTGCACCGGTACAGGTAAAGGTTCTGCCAATCTCCGACAAATACGCAGATTACGGTAAGAAGGTTCTGGACGCCCTTCACGAGGCAGGCATCCGCGCAGAGATGGATACCCGTTCCGAGAAGATTGGATATAAGATCCGTGAGGCACAGGGACAGAAGATTCCATACATGCTGATCGCCGGAGCAAAAGAGGAAGAGGCAGGTCTTGTATCTGTCAGAAGCCGTTTTGCAGGTGATGAAGGCCAGAGAAGCCTGGAGCAGTTTATCGCAGATATCAAAGAAGAAATCGCAGGCCGCGTTAACCGCCCGGTTACTGTTGGAACAAAAGAAAATAAATAAGGTAGGTGTCAAAAAAATTGACACCTATGATACCAGATTGCTCCGTACTTCGTACTCCCGCAATCTTCAAAACATTCGTACTCCGCTCATTTTTCTTCGAAAAATGGCTACTTACTCATGTTTTGGCGTGTCCAAAATTTAAAAATCCTCGTGCAAGCTTTGCTTGCACGAGGATTTCCAAACTTTGGACACTGGTATTATCAAATAAATAAGGCATAAAAAATTACCTCTTGGAAATAATGGTTTCTATGCGGGCGAAACCGCAGAAAACTAAATTTCAGGAGGTAATTTATTATGCCAGCATTAAGTTGTTCCGCTATGACCTGTGTTTACAACCAGAACGAGCTCTGTTCCAAAGGAGATATCCGCGTAGGCGGAAGCGGAGCCAAAAGCTCCATGGAAACGTGCTGCGAGAGCTTCAAGGAGCGCGGTGAGGGCACGATGTCCAACTCCACCGGCTGCGGCTGTACGAAAATCGGTGTCGACTGCAAGGCGCAGAACTGTACCTTTAACGACAACTGTAAATGCGAAGCCGGAGACATCCATATCGCCGGAGACAGCGCATGCAGCTGCCAGGAAACCGAGTGCAGCTCCTTCCGCTGTGGCTGCGGGAGATAAATACGAAAAAATGCGAAAATCAGTATTGACAACAGGATGGGAGAGTGCTATACTGCAATAGTCTGAGAAAAAGAAAGTAGAGTATCCACTCTCACCCTAGCGCAAACACGCGACTACGGTCCAATATTGATCTTAAGTTCTCTTTGTGTAGAGATTTATGTACAATGTTAAGTGGATAGTCTGTCTATCCACTTTTCTTGCGTTATCAGTCAAATCCGGTCCGGTGAGCCGAGTTTGATTTCGTTACACCGCAAAAGCGGGAACACAGTCTTTTATAATGATGGAGGTGCACTACAATTAGCGAATTAATGATTAATGAGCAGATCAGAGACAGAGAAATTCGTCTGATCGGTCAGAACGGAGAACAGCTTGGAATTATGTCTGCCAGAGATGCGTACCTGAAAGCACAGGAAGCAGGTCTGGATCTTGTGAAAATTGCTCCGACAGCGAAACCGCCGGTTTGCAAAATTATCGACTACGGAAAGTACAGATATGAACTGGCCCGCAAGGAAAAAGAAGCAAAGAAAAAACAGAAAACAATTGAAATCAAGGAAGTTCGCCTTTCTCCAAACATTGACACCAATGATCTTAATACCAAAGTAGGTGCAGCCCGCAAGTTCATTACAAAGGGAGACAAAGTAAAAGTAACACTTCGTTTCCGCGGCCGTGAGATGGCACATATGAACAGTAGCAAATACATCCTCGATGAATTTGCAGAGAGTCTGTCCGATATTGCAACGGTTGACAAAGCGCCGAAGGTGGAAGGCAGAAGCATGACCATGTTTTTGACGGCTAAACGTTAAAATACATTTGAATCAATATCAAGGAGGAAATTAAAATGCCAAAGGTAAAAACAAGCAGAGCAGCTGCAAAGCGTTTTAAAACAACAGGAACAGGAAAATTAGTAAGAAATAAAGCTTACAAGAGCCATATCTTAACCAAGAAATCTCAGAAGAGAAAAAGAAACCTGAGAAAACAGACTACTGTTGATGCAACAAACGTAAAGAACATGAAGAAAATCTTACCTTACATGTAATTTTTGCAAGGTAGAGTTACGCCCAACAGATCAAGGAGGAAAATAAGAAATGGCAAGAATTAAAGGCGGCATGAACGCTAAGAAAAAACATAACAGAGTATTAAAACTGGCTAAAGGTTACAGAGGAGCCAGAAGCAAACAGTATAGAGTAGCAAAACAGTCCGTAATGCGCGCACTGACCAGCTCCTACGCAGGAAGAAAACAGAAAAAACGTCAGTTCCGTCAGCTGTGGATCGCTCGTATCAACGCAGCAGCAAGAATGAACGGTCTGTCCTACAGCAAATTTATGTATGGTCTGAAACTGGCAGGCGTTGAGCTGAACCGTAAAGTTCTGGCTGACATGGCAGTTAACGATGCAGAAGGATTTGCAACACTGGCTGAGCTTGCAAAAAGCAAAGTAGCATAAGTAAAAACATATTCTGTGTGAATATACGAAGAAGCTGTGAGAACCGGTAAGGGGATCGCAGCTTCTTTTGAAATATAGAAAAACATGAGGTGAATATGAAAAAAAGCAAAGTGGCAGTGGTTGCCTGTCCCGACTATGAGCCGGCGCACGTAAAGGAAAGCCTGCAAAAGGGATTGGAAGCAATTGGCGGCCTGGAATCTCTGATCGGAAAAGAAGAGAATATCTTATTAAAACCAAACCTCGTCCGCTCCGCAAAACGAGAACGCGCCGTCGTGACCGACCCGGAAGTTATGGATGCCCTGATCACGATTTTGCAGGAAAATGGCTATGAGAATATTTCCTGCGGCGATTCCTGCGGCCTTGGCACCCCGGAGGGCATTGCAAAGGAAGCCGGGCTGAAAGAGGTGCTGGAAAAACACAACGTTCCGCTGAAAGATTTCCTTACGAGCGAGCGCGTAGAAACCGCCGATGGTAAATTTCTGATGATTGCGAAAGATGCACTCGACTGCGACGCCCTCATCAGCGTCAGCAAAATGAAAACCCACGCGCTGGAACGCATCACCGGAGCTGTCAAGAACCAGTACGGCTGCATCAGCGGCGTCTACAAAAAACTCGGCCACACGCAGTATCCGAACGCTGAGAGCTTCGCGCACATGCTGATCGAGCTGAACCAGAAAGTCGCCCCGCGCCTCTATATCTGCGACGGCATCGTAGCAATGGAAGGCAATGGTCCGACTTCCGGCGACCCGGTTTCGATGGGAGTTCTTCTTATGTCCACCGATCCGATTGCACTGGATACCGTGTTCTGCCATCTGGTGAACCTCGATCCGTCGTATGTGCCGACAAATCTCTACGGGGAAACGCTCGGCCTTGGAACGTGGCACGACGACCGCATCGAAATCGTGACAGCGGATGGCACCATATCCGAGAAAGAACTGAAAAGAAAGTACGGAAATCCAAACTTCAACGTCGACCGCCGCAAAGCCCGCAAAAAAGGAGCCCTCGACCTGCTCGAGATCCTCGGGGTCTTCCAGAGCCGCCCCTATATCATAGAAGAAAAATGTAAAAAATGCGGCGTCTGCGTCGAGAGCTGCCCGGTGGAAGGGAAAGCCGTCCGCTTTGATAACGGCCGCAGAAATCCGCCGGTCTACGATTATAAAAAGTGCATCCGCTGTTTCTGCTGTCAGGAAATGTGCCCGCATCAGGCAATCCAGGTAAAGAAACACCGTCTGCCGTGGGAAAAATAAGGGAGCTATCCTACAAAGTGACTGGAAAAGCAAAAAGAGAAGTGTTATACTTGAAACCGGACAAAATTTAGTACAGGAGGAACAACACCATGGAATTAGAAACTTTAAGAAGTGATATGATAGCAGCAATGAAAGCCAAAGACAAAGCGAGAAAAGAGGCCATCTCTTCCCTGATCTCCGCAGCAAAGAAAGTAGCCATCGACGAGGGCTGCCGCGATGACATCAAACCGGAGCTGGTAGACCGCGTCATCTTAAAAGAGCTGAAGACCGTAAAAGAGCAGATCGATACCTGCCCGGCATCCCGTGAGGACTTAAAAGCAGAGTATCAGTTCCGCTATGACGTCATCAGCGAGTATGCACCGAAACAGATGAGTGCAGACGAAGTCAAAGCCTACATCAAGGAGAAATTCGCAGACGTTCTGGCAACCAAGAGCAAAGGTGCCATCATGAAGGCCGTTATGGCAGATATGAAAGGTAAAGCAGACGGAAAAGTCATCAACCAGACCGTTGCAGAACTGTGCAAATGAATATCATCAACATCGAACACATCAGCAAACTGTTCGGCGATAAACTGATTTTTGACGATGCTTCCTTCGGCCTGCAGGAGGGCGACAAGGTCGGCATCGTCGGAATCAACGGAACCGGAAAATCCACGCTGCTGCGCATAGTAGCAGGAGATGAGACCCCGGATTCCGGCCAGATTATCCGCCAGAACAACCTCAAAATGGCCTATCTTCCGCAGACACCGGAATTTCCAAAGGATGCCACCGTGCTGTCCTACGCCCTTTCCGGCGATGAGGAGGACTGGCAGGTGCAGAGCAACCTTGTACAGCTCGGTATCACCGAATACGACGCAAAAATCGACACCCTCTCGGGCGGCCAGCGCCGCAAGGTTGCCCTGGCAAAAGTGCTTGCGTCCGATTTTGACGTCCTGATCCTCGACGAGCCGACAAACCATCTCGACAATGCGATGCTCTCCTGGCTCGAGGATTACCTGAAAAATTACCGCGGAACCGTCTTTATGGTCACCCATGACCGTTATTTCCTGGATAAAGTGTCGAACCGCATCCTCGAAATCAGCCACGGAAAAATGTACAGCTACGATTCCAACTATTCCCGTTTTCTGGAACTGAAAGCTGAGCGCGAGGAGATGGAACTCGCCTCTGAACGGAAACGCCAGAGCATCCTGCGCATGGAACTCGAATGGGCGAAACGCGGCTGCCGCGCAAGAAGCACAAAACAGCGCGCAAGACTCGAACGTCTCGAAGTACTCAAAAATGGCACGGCACCGACCGCAGACGCTGTCGTGGAGATGGATGCTGTCGAGACCCGCATGGGAAAGAAAACGATTGAATTCCATAACGTCAGCAAAGCCTTCGGCGATAAAACGCTGATGAAAGATTTCGAATACATCTTCCTGCGGAACCAGAGTGTCGGCATCATTGGCCCGAACGGCTGCGGAAAATCCACAATGCTGCGGATGATCACCGGAGAAGTCCTGCCGGATGCGGGAACCATCGAAATCGGCGACACGATCCGCATCGGCTATCTGGCACAGGAAGAGCCGGACATGGATACGAATCAGCGCGTGATCGACTACGTGAAAGATATCGCTGAGTATGTCCAGACCCGTGACGGCCGCATCAGCGCATCGCAGATGCTCGAACGCTTCCTGTTCACACCGGATATGCAGTACACCCCGATTTCCAAACTCTCCGGAGGCGAAAAACGGAGACTGTATCTCTTATCCGTCTTAGTGAGCGGCGCCAATGTTCTGATCCTCGACGAGCCGTCCAACAACGTTGATATCCCGACCCTGACCGTGCTTGAGGATTTCCTGAACACGTTCGTCGGCATCGTCATCACCGTTTCCCACGACCGCTATTTCCTGGATAACGTCGTGGACCGCATCTTCGAATTCGACGGAAACGGAAATCTTCTGCAGTACGAGGGCGGCTACACCGATTACCTCGAAGCAAAAGAACGCCGTTTCGGCGGAAGTGCGGAAGAAACGGCAAAAGCAGCGCCGTCCAAAACGTCCGCGGACGAACCTGCAAAGTCAAAGAACAATGACTGGAAGCAGAACCGTCCGACCCGCCTGAAATTTACGTTCAAAGAACAGCGCGAGTACGAGACCATCGATGACGATATCGCCGTACTCGAGGAAAAGATTGCATCGCTTGACGATCAGATGCTCAAAAACGCCACCAACTCTGCAAAGCTCGCCGAACTGATGGTGGAAAAAGAGAAGACCGAAGCTGCTCTGGAAGAAAAAACCGAGAGATGGGTTTATCTAACCGACCTCGCAGAACAGATTGAGGCGCAGAATCAGAAATAAAAGAAGCAAAGGAACTGTCCGCAGAAGAGAAAAAATATGCGGGTCGTTCCTTCTTTTTTTATCAAGAAATTCGACGCGGAATTACCAGAAGTTGTAAAAAACTTGTATTTTTCCCTGAACACCCACAGAAAATCTGGACAGAATGCCCAATCGGTGTTATAATTCAAATACTGGACATAGTGGCATTGCCATGCCCTTATCCGGGTTTTTCGAAGCGCGGAGGCAACCGAAACCCGGCAGAACACCAACCTGAGAAAAGCCAAAGTAATTTTTGGTCATCATTTTTTAAGGAGGATAAAATCAAATGGCTAGAAAGATGAAAACCATGGATGGTAACCAGGCTGCAGCACATGCGTCTTATGCGTATACCGACGTAGCAGCTATTTACCCAATTACCCCTTCATCCGTTATGGCGGAGCATACCGATGAGTGGGCAACCCAGGGAAGAAAGAACATTTTCGGACAGGAAGTTCAGGTAACTGAGATGCAGTCTGAGGCAGGAGCAGCAGGTGCAGTACACGGATCACTGGCAGCCGGAGCTCTTACCACAACCTACACCGCATCCCAGGGACTTCTTCTGATGATCCCGAACCTTTATAAAATTGCCGGCGAGCAGCTCCCGGGCGTATTCAACGTATCCGCTCGTGCCCTTGCAAGCCACGCACTTTCCATCTTCGGAGATCATTCAGACGTTTACGCCTGTCGTCAGACCGGAGTCGCAATGCTCTGCGAATCCAGCGTACAGGAGGTTATGGACCTGACACCGGTTGCACACTGTGCAGCACTGAAAGGCAAAGTTCCATTTATCAACTTCTTCGACGGATTCCGTACCTCCCACGAGATTCAGAAAATCGAGACATGGGATTACGAAGATCTGAAAGACATGGTAGATATGGATGCAGTAGATGCATTCCGTAAACATGCCCTGAACCCGAACCATCCGTGCCAGAGAGGATCCGCACAGAACCCGGATATCTTCTTCCAGGCAAGAGAAGCATGTAACCCGTACTATGATGCTCTTCCGGCAATCGTACAGGAGTACATGGACAAAGTAAACGAGAAAATCGGAACCGATTACAAACTGTTCAACTATTATGGAGCAGCAGACGCTGAACACGTAATCATCGCTATGGGTTCTGTCTGCGATACCATCGAGGAGACCATCGATTACCTCGTAGCAGCAGGCAAGAAAGTCGGCGTTGTAAAGGTACGTCTGTACCGTCCGTTCTCCGCAGAAGCACTCATCAATGCAATTCCGGAGACTGTAAAACAGATTTCCGTTCTGGACAGAACAAAAGAGCCGGGATCTCTTGGCGAGCCTCTGTACCTGGACGTAGTAGCAGCATTAAAAGGCAGCAAATTCGAGAGCACACCGGTATTCACAGGTCGTTACGGACTTGGTTCCAAGGACACCACACCGGCTCAGATCGTTGCTGTATATGAAAATACAGAGAAACAGAGATTTACCATTGGTATCGTAGACGATGTTACCAATCTGTCTCTGCCGGTTGGCGCTCCTCTGGTAACAACTCCGGAAGGAACCATCAACTGCAAATTCTGGGGACTTGGCGCAGACGGTACCGTAGGTGCAAACAAGAACTCCATCAAGATCATCGGTGACAACACAGACATGTACGCTCAGGCTTACTTCGATTATGACTCCAAGAAGTCCGGCGGTGTTACAATGTCCCACTTACGTTTCGGACATACTCCGATCAAGTCCACATACCTGATCCACAAAGCAAACTTCGTTGCATGCCACAACCCGGCATACATCCGCAAGTACAACATGGTTCAGGAGCTTGTTGACGGCGGTACATTCCTCCTCAACTGCCCGTGGGATGCTGAGGGCCTTGAGAAACACTTACCGGGACAGGTTAAGAAGTTTATCGCTGACCACAACATCAAATTCTACACCATCGACGGTGTTAAACTTGGTATCGAGACAGGCATGGGCCCGACCCGTATCAACACAATCCTTCAGTCCGCATTCTTCGAGTTAACAAAGATCATCCCGGCTGACAAGGCTAACGAGCTTATGAAAGCAGCTGCAAAGGCTACTTACGGCCGTAAGGGTGAAGACGTTGTTATGAAGAACTGGGCAGCGATCGACGCCGGCGCTAAGGGACTTGTAGAAGTTCAGGTTCCGGAGAGCTGGAAGAACTGCGCAGACGAAGGCCTTGACATGGTTCACGCTACAGAGGGCCGCGAGGATGTTATCAACTTCGTTAACAACATCCAGGCTGCTGTAAACGCTCAGGAAGGTAACAACCTCCCGGTATCCGCATTCAAGGATTACGTTGACGGTACAACTCCGTCCGGTTCCGCTGCATACGAGAAACGTGGTATCGCAGTTAACGTACCGGTTTGGAATCCGGACAACTGTATCCAGTGTAACTTCTGCTCCTATGTCTGCCCGCACGCAGTTATCCGTCCGGTAGCTATGACAGAGGAAGAGGCTGCTAAGGCACCGGCTGGCACAAAGACCATCCCGATGACTGGTATGCCGGAGTACAAGTTTGCTATGACGATCTCCGCTCTTGACTGTACCGGATGTGGTTCCTGTGCGAACGTATGCCCGGGCAAGAAGGGTGAGAAGGCTCTTACAATGGTTCCGCTTGAAGGAAACGCTGCAGAGCAGGAAGTATTCAACTACGGTCAGACACTTGACATCAAACAGGATGTAATCGATAAATTCAAAGAGACAACTGTAAAGGGCAGCCAGTTCAAACAGCCGCTCCTTGAGTTCTCCGGCGCATGCGCAGGCTGTGGTGAGCCGCCGTACGCTAAATTAATCACACAGTTATTCGGTGACAGAATGTACATCGCAAACGCAACTGGTTGTACTTCTATCTGGGGTAACTCTTCACCGTCCACACCTTACACAGCTAACAAGGCAGGCAAGGGACCGGCTTGGTCTAACTCCCTGTTCGAGGATAACGCAGAGTTTGGTTATGGTATGTTACTCGCCCAGCAGGCAATCCGCGATGGCTTAAAGGCTAAAGTTGAGGAAGTTGCTGCAAACGAGAACGCAACAGCAGAAGTAAAAGCTGCATGCCAGGAGTGGTTAGACACATTCAGTGTTGGCGCTACAAACGGCGTTGCAACTGACAAACTCGTAGCTGCTCTTGAGAACGTTGACTGCCCGACATGCAAGGACATCGTCAAGAACAAAGACTTCCTGGCTAAGAAGTCCCAGTGGATCTTCGGTGGTGACGGTTGGGCTTACGATATCGGATTCAACGGCGTTGACCACGTACTTGCAAGCGGCAAAGATATCAACATCATGGTATTCAACACTGAGGTTTACTCCAACACAGGCGGACAGTCCTCCAAGGCTACTCCGACAGGTGCTGTTGCTCAGTTCGCTGCAGGCGGTAAAGAAGTTAAGCAGAAAGACCTTGCTGCAATCGCTATGAGCTATGGCTACGTATACGTTGCACAGATCTCCATGGGTGCTGATATGAACCAGACCATCAAGGCAATCGCTGAGGCTGAGGCATATCCGGGACCGTCCCTGATCATTGCATACGCTCCGTGTATCAACCATGGTATCAAGAAGGGTATGGCAAAGGCTCAGACAGAGGAGAAGCTTGCTGTTCAGTCCGGTTACTGGAATCTCTTCAGATTCAACCCGGCAGCTGAGGGCAAGAAGTTCAGCCTTGACTGCAAGCCGGCTACAGTTGACTACCAGGAGTTCATCAAGGGTGAGGTTCGTTACACATCCCTCGCACTTAAGAACCCGGCAAGAGCTGAGAAGCTGTTTGCTAAGGCAGAGCAGAATGCTAAGGATAAGTACGCTTACCTTGAGAAGTTAGTTACACTCTACGATGAGAAATAATTAACAGAATCATGAAAGACCCCGGAACAGCTTCAGCTGTGGCCGGGGTCTTTTTGCGCTGCGGTGTGCCCGGAAGAAACTGCCGGTGGGCAGCTGGTGAAAATTTGTGCATGTACGAGACTGTACTGTATCGTAAGAATTCCGTAAGAGAAAAGACCTGTGATGTTCATTGACATTACAGGTCTTTTCTAATATACTAAGTGTATTAAGAGTGTTCATACAGTTAAGACATACACAGAAAGGAGGATACCGATGCTCATATTAGACTACAAAGACCGCCGCCCCATCTACGAACAGGTGGTCTCAAAGCTTGAGGAGCTGATGCTGCTCGGCGCTATGAAAGAGAATGAACCGCTGCCGTCGGTAAGAAGTCTTGCGATGGAGCTGTCCATCAATCCGAATACGATCCAGCGCGCCTATGTGGAATTAGAGCGGCAGGGATATATTTACACAGTGAAGGGGAAGGGAAGTTTTGTGGCAGATAATACAGCGATGAAGGAAAACAGGAAGAAGGAAGTTCTCCTTCAGGTGAGTGATATGATCGATGAGGCGATCCGGGTGGGAATTCCCGGCGATGAGATCAAAAATATGGTAGAGATCCAGTATAAAGCGGCAAAGAGGAACGGAGGTGGAGAAGCATGATTGAGACAAGTGGATTGACAAAACGGTTTGATGATATTCTGGCGGTCGATCACATCAGCGCAAAGATCAGGGACGGCAGTGTGTTCGGACTGATCGGAACGAACGGTGCCGGAAAAAGTACATTTCTGCGCATGGTCAGCGGAATCTTAAAACCGGACGAGGGAGAGGTGCTGATCGACGGTGAAAACGTGTACGAGAACCCGGCGGTGAAATCTAGATTCTTTTATATCTCAGATGACCAGTATTTTTTCGCTAACGGAACCCCGTTGGAGCTTATGAAATTTTATAAGTCTATCTACCCGGCTTTTGATGAGCCAAGATTTTTCCATCTCTTACAGTCCTTTGATCTGGACAAAAAGAGAAAGATCTCCACATTCTCAAAGGGAATGAAAAAGCAGCTTTCCATTCTTTACGGAATCTGCGCGGGGACGGACTATATCTTCTGCGACGAGACCTTTGACGGTCTTGATCCGGTGATGCGTCAGGCGGTAAAGAGCCTGTTTGCAAGTGATATGGCGGAGCGGAATCTGACTCCGATCATTGCGTCCCACAACCTGAGAGAGCTGGAGGATATCTGTGATCATGTCGGCCTTTTACACAAAGGCGGGATCCTGCTCTCCAAGGATCTGGACGATATGAAGTTAAACATTCACAAGATCCAGTGTGTCTTAAAACCAGGCATAAAAGTGGAAGATCTTACAGAGCTTGATATCTTAAAGACAGAATACAGGGGAAGTCTCGCGACGATCACTGTCCGCGGCGCGAGGGAGAATGTAGAACGGCAGATGGCGGCGTGCGAACCGCTGTTCTTCGAGCTGATCCCGCTGTCTTTGGAAGAAATCTTTATTAGTGAAACGGAGGTGGCAGGATATGACATCAAGAAACTTATTTTTTAAACTTATGAAGGAGGATCTGAAGCGGAGACTCTGGGCCATCGGTTTTTCGGTTCTGGCGCTGTTTTTTGCGATGCCGATGGCGGCAGCCATGGGGATCGGAGAGATCGGAAACCAGTACAAGCAATGGCTGATCTCCGGAACCGGATACGAGAATATGGTGCCGGAGACACTGCGCCAGACGAAGATCCTGCGGCTTGCCGGTGAGATCCTGGGCTTTGAAAATTATGCCCTGTTTATGGTGGTTGGAGCCGCGGCGATGATCCTCGGACTCACAGGATTTTTGTATCTCCACTCAAAGAAACAGATCGATTTTTACAACAGCCTCCCCGTGAAGAGGGAGATGCTGTTTACAGTGAAATTCCTTGACGGATTCCTGATCATTCTGGCCGCTTACCTGATCAACATGTTCGCGGCGTTTGGAATTTTCTGCGGAAACGGGATCGCGGCGGGCGATCTTTTCAAGATGATGTTTGCTTCCTTCGCGGTCAATATGATCGGATTTCTCCTGATCTATGTGGTGATGGTGATTGCGGTACTTCTCACAGGGAATCTCTTTATCTCGATCCTCGGCGCAGGCGTTCTGTACGGATATTTGCCGGCGGTCTCCCTGCTGATCGAGGGCTTAAAATCCCTGTTCTTTGTGACACGGGGAAGAGAAGGCGATGTGTATTGGCTTGCAAAATACGGTTCCCCCATCGGCTATTTCACAAAACTGGCAGGCGCGGGGCTTGATGCGTTCCACTCAGACCAGTTTTATGACGATATCGACTATGGATTTTCCAGGATCCAGATGGAGCTGCAGAGTACCGCTGACAGCGGCGCAGACCTCTTAAAGCTTTGCGGGCTCGGGATCTTTGCGGCGGTGATCCTCACCGGGATCGCACTGGTCCTCTATAGGATCCGACCGTCGGAGGCGGCGGGAAAGGCCATGTCATTTAAGAAGACTCAGGCGCCGATCAAGATCCTGCTTCTCATTCCGATGACCGTGACCACGACGGTATTCTTATGGAGCATCTACTACAGCGGCGTATGGGCAGCGGTCGGCTTTGTACTTGGACTTGTACTTACGAGCTGCCTCATCGAGATCATTTATCATTTTGATTTCACGAAGCTTTTTGCAAATCCGGTCCAGACGGTGATCGGAGGTGCCATAGCTATTCTGGTGGTGGGGGTCTTCTGGATGGACGTTTTTGGATATGATTCCTATATTCCGGATGAAAAGGACTTCGTATCCGCATCCATCGACCTGAACCTTGACAATGAGCCGGACTGCGGGCTTCCGTACCGGAGCGGTGATTCGTATCGTTGGCGCTATATGAATTCAAGTGATTACGCGGACGCAAATATGAAGCTTACCGATTACGCTGTAGTCCGTGCCTTTGCGGAAAAGGCGGTAGAGAACGCGAAGCAGCAGAGAAACCAGCAGATAAAAGGCGACAGCTCCTACAGCTACCGTGATGACGGCGGCTATATGATCTATATTCAGGCAGGCTACCGGCAGAAAAACGGAAAGACGGTTTATCGTTCTTACCGGATCACCCGTTCCGTTCTTGGCAGTACCCTGGATGAGATCTATGCGACGAAGGAGTACAAGGATGGCACATATCCGGTGATGTCCTATCAGCCGGAGAATATCACGGGGATCTACTGGCTGTCAGACCGTGGTATCCTTGAGGTGAGTGCGGATGACACACTCCGCGCGGAGATCCTTGCGGCGTATCAGGAGGAACTGGCAGGTCTCACCATCAATGAGAGAGCCGTCGAAGCTCCGGTGGCAGCACTGAGATTTCTCACAAAGGCGGAGAATGAGTATCTAGGCGCGATCAGCACCCAGAGAGGCTATACTTCCCAGGGATTCCAGATGGAAGATATGCAGATAGTGAACTTTGTTCCGGTCTATCCGTCCTTTACAAAGACGATTGCCCTCTTAAAGCAGGCGGGCACGGATGTGACAGCGAAGCTCTATGCGGATGATGTCACACAGGTAAAGATCCTGTATCCGACGGAGTATGAGAGTACTGCAGCCGGGGAGAATGCGGTCACAGGAGAGGACGTCCCGATCAGCGAAAAAAGCGGGGGAGTGACGGCAGAAACGGAATTGAAGGCTGTTTCTTATGGTGGTCAGAAGATGATCACCATTGTAAATGACGGGTCAGAGGAGAACCGAAGGAAGATCGAGGAGATTCTTTCCGCCAGTGCGCCGGAGATCATGCTTGACAGAAACCGCCTCTGCACCTATGAGATGGGAATCGAGATCGATGTGTCCATAAAACCCGACAGCGCCTTTTCCTCCGGAAATGGAACTGTGGATGAACGGGTCTACCGGATCATGGGAGATACGGTTCCGGAGTGTATTGAGAAAGCGTTAAATTACAGTAAAATCAGTACAAAATATGTTAGAAAAGGCATCGGAGTGATGAAAAACGATTGATAGATCAACGAATATCATGTATAATCGAACAAGTCTGAATAGGAGAGGAAAAACCTGGCAGGGAACTGCCGGGTTTTGCCGTTTCCTGAATCTGGAATATGGATAGAAAAATCGGAGGTTTATCATGGAATTTTTTGGAAATATCATAAAAGGGATCATGATCGGCATCGCGAACATCATTCCGGGCGTATCCGGCGGAACGATGGCGGTGTCTCTCGGCATCTATGACCGGCTCATCGGCTCGATCTCCGGCCTGTTTCGGGAATTCAAAAAGAGTATCCTGTTTCTGATCCCGATCATTATCGGCGCCGGAATCGGCATTGTGGGTTTTACCTACGCCATCGAATACCTGCTCGATAAGCATACCTTCGTTACCTGTATGGCATTTGTGGGCCTGATTCTCGGTGGACTTCCGGCGATCTTTTCGTCCATGAGGGCAAAGGTATCTTCGGGCGGAGTCGGTGTGTTTGGAATCCTTGCCTTTGTGATCGCCTTTGCGATCTCCGGCGGCATGCCGCTTTTAAAGGAGAGCAAGGATGCCCTCACGGTGATCGCGGTGACTCCGGGGAATATGGTGATCTTATTTATCCTCGGTATTGTGGCTTCTGCCACAATGGTAATTCCGGGTGTTTCCGGCTCCATGATGCTGATGATCTTCGGCTATTATTACGCGATCATCAATACGATCAAGACATTCCTTGACAATCTCCGCGCCTTTGACCTTGCGGGCATGAAGGACGGGATCCTGCTCCTGGCGCCGTTTGGGATCGGAGTGGCTTTGGGAATCTTTCTGATCGCAAAGCTGATCACGTTCCTCTTTGAGAAGTACGGCGTGCAGACATTCTGCGCGATCTTAGGCCTCGTGATCTCGTCCCCGATCGCAATCTTTATCAACACGGGACTTGTATCGAAGCTCGGCTCCCTGTCACTGTGGGAGATATTATTTGGAATCGTCCTCATGGCTGCCGGGGCTTTCGTTACGGTATTTGTGGGTGAGCGGTAAATAAAAAAGACCGTCTGCGGGAAATGATAGGAAAGATATCCTATGCCCACAGACGGTCTTTTTACTCGATTTATTTAGTCCCGGTCCCACAGGACCGGTCCCGCCATTGCGAAATAGCTTATTCCTGATCCTCTGTAACGTTCACAGTTGTCTCAGCAGCTTCGGTCTCAAACTTCTCATCCGGTACTGTCTCGCAGGTGCAGGTCTCATCCGTCTTTTCTTCTCCGGCGGTTTCGGACGCTTCGGCTGTATCGACAACATCGATATCGTCATCCTCCGGCTTTGTCTCCGCGATCTTTGCGCCGCATTTGCTGCAGAAAGCAGAGGTCTTTTCAATCTTTGCACCGCATTCCGGACAGTGGATAAATCCTTCTAAGGTGGAGAGCTTGTCCTGAAGCTCGTCGATGGTCTTTAAGCTTTCGCGGATCAGGGTGAATTCTGCGGTGTAGGCCTCCTCATCTGCTTCATTTGCGGCTTCGAATACCTTTTTGCCGATCTGCGCATACTGGCGGTTCAGCGCCTCCTTCTCCCTTGAGAGCTGCGCCTTTAACTGGACAGTGTCAGAAAGCTCCTTTGTCTTCTGGGCAACCTGTTTCCCGGTTTCGGTGAGGCTGCGTTTCATATCTGTAAAAAATGCCATTGCAATAAACTCCTTTCGAAAGTGGATTGGTACGGCCGCCTTAAAAGGCGGCTATATATTGTCTCTATTTTAATCTTTTTAGAAGAAAAAGTCAATTTCCAATGCCAGATTCATGAAACGGCGGAAAAATCCAATGCCACCGCTGTATTGTACAGAATTTTCAGATCGGAAAATTCCTGCCCGCATACAGTAACCGCAGAACAATTATAGGACTTTAGTAGGTTGATGTGGAAGATAAAGTGTGCTATGATGGAAGCATTCAGCAGGTCTGCGCTTCCTGCGCAGTCCATATGTCAGACATAATGGAGGAAACGATCATGGGAGAAAAGAGAAAACCGGCAACGATCTGCATCCAGAGCGGATGGAAACCAAAGAACGGAGAGCCGAGAGTTCTTCCGATTTATCAGAGCACAACTTTTAAATATGAGACGAGCGAACAGATGGGAAGACTGTTCGATCTGGAGGAAGATGGGTATTTCTATACAAGACTTGCGAACCCGACGAATGATGCGGTAGCGGAAAAGATCTGTGAGCTGGAAGGCGGAGTGGCTGCGATGCTCACATCTTCCGGACAGGCGGCGAACTACTATGCGGCCTTCAATATCTGCAATGCGGGTGACCATATTATCAGCGCAGCGACGATCTACGGCGGAACCTCCAACCTGTTTACAGTGACAATGAAGAAACAGGGGATCGATGTGACACTGGTGGATCCGGACGCACCGGAGGAGGAGATCGAGAAGGCGTTCCGCCCGAATACAAAAATGGTATTCGGTGAGACGATCGCGAACCCTGCTCTTGTCGTTCTCGATATTGAGAAATTTGCACGGCTTGCCCACAGACATGGGGTGCCGCTTATCGTGGATAATACGTTCGCGACACCGATCAACTGCCGGCCGTTCGAGTGGGGCGCGGATATTGTGACCCATTCTACCACAAAATATATGGACGGACATGCGATGACTGTCGGCGGCTGCATCGTTGACAGCGGAAACTTCGACTGGAATGCCCATGCGGATAAATTCCCGGGACTTACCACACCGGATGAATCCTATCACGGAATCGTGTATACCGAGCGCTTCGGTAAGAAAGCCTATATCACAAAGGCGACCGCGCAGCTTATGCGTGATCTGGGTTCGATCCCGTCCCCGATGAACTCCTTCCTTTTAAATGTTGGTCTTGAGACCCTGCACCTGAGAATGCCGAAGCATTGCGAGAACGCCCAGAGGGTTGCGGAGTGGCTGCTTGCGAGAGAGGACGTGGCATGGGTCAATTATCCAGGGTTAAAGGAGAATAAGTACCATGCTCTGGCTGAAAAATATATGCCGGACGGAAGCTGCGGCGTGATCTCTTTTGGATTAAAGGGCGGAAGACAGGCGGCAGGAGAGTTCATGGACAAACTGAAATTCGTTGCTATCGTCACACATGTTGCCGATGCAAGAACCTGCATTCTCCATCCGGCAAGCCATACCCACCGCCAGCTCACCGATGAGCAGCTCGTGGAGGCGGGAGTTGATCCGTCCCTGATCCGGCTCAGCGTTGGAATTGAGGATGCGGATGATATTATTGAAGATTTAAGACAGGCACTGGAAGATTAAATGCTCCTGATGCACAGGCTGCGTTGAGGAGCAGATGAAAAGAAGCCGCCGGGGAAACAGTCTCCGGCGGTTTAACAGAAGATATGAGGCATAATTTATGATCGAAATGGATGAAATGAAGGGAAGAGGAAAGCGTGGCCTTTTAAGGGTCGTATTTGGACGAACCATGTTCTTCCTGCTGTTTATCGCGCTGCAGCTGGCGTTTTTCTTCTGGATCTATGTATGGCTGGATAACAAATATCAGGCCTGGGGATACGGCTCCTTCGCGTTGATCAGCGCGATTCTCACGATCCATATCCTGAACGAAAAGCAGAACGCCAGCTTTAAAATGGCGTGGCTGATCCCTGTCCTGCTGTTTCCGGTATTCGGAACCTTGTTCTACGTGTTTGTCCAGCTTCAGATGGAGACGAAGATCTTCGCCAAACGGATCGCCGAGGTTCAGAAGAGGACGGACCACTTTCTGGAGCAGGACACGGCTGTCTATGAACGGCTTAGCCGCAGGAGCCGGAGAAATGCGAATCTCAGCCTTTATATGAAGAAAAGCGGCGGCTATCCTACCTGGGACCGCACGAACTTCAAATATTTTCCACTGGGAGATGAGTTCTATACGGATGTCCTTCAGGAGCTCCAAAAGGCCAGAAGATATATTTTTGTCGAATATTTCATTATTTCAAAAGGGATCCTGTGGGATTCGATCCTGAAGATCCTTGAGCAGAAGGCGAAAGAGGGCGTGGAGGTAAGAATCCTCTATGATGGCATGAACTCCTTTTCCAACCTGCCCCACGACTATCCGAAGGAGCTGGAGGCAAAGGGAATCCGCTGCCGGATCTTCAATCCGATCCGCCCGGCGATCTCTACAAGCCAGAATAACCGTGATCACAGAAAGATCCTTGTGATCGATGGCCATACCGCCTACACCGGCGGCGTGAACCTCGCGGATGAGTATATCAACCGGAAAGTCCGGTTTGGCCACTGGAAAGACAATGCGATCCGCCTGAAGGGAGAAGCCGTGAGGAACTTTACGGTGATGTTCCTCCAGATGTGGGATGTCTGCTCAAAAAAGCCGGATTCGGATTTTGATTACAGCCCATATCTTGATACCGGGGATTATTTCCATTCTCCGGAGCTTGACATGGACGGATTTTCGATCCCGTTTTCTGACAGCCCGATCGACGGGGAACCGGTGGGACACCAGCTTTATCTGGATATTATCTATCAGGCAAAAAAATATGTGTACATTATGACCCCTTATCTGGTGCTCGATGATGATATGATCACAGCCCTGACCTATGCGGCAAAGCGCGGGGTGGACACGGTCATCATCATGCCTCATATTCCCGATAAAAAGTCAGCGTTCATGCTGGCCCATTCTTACTATACGGAGCTGATAGAGGCGGGGGTAAAGATTTACGAGTACCTGCCGGGGTTTGTCCACTCAAAGACGTTTGTCAGCGATGGGGAGAAAGCTGTGGTTGGATCCGTCAATATGGATTTCAGAAGCCAGTATCTGAATTTTGAGTGCGGGGTTTATATTTATGAGAATCCGGTGGTGGAGCAGATCAAAAAAGATTTTGATGAGACGCTGCCGAAATGCGTGCGTATGACAGAAGAGAGCGTTGAGGCGCTTCCGGCACTGCATAAGTTCTGTGGAAAGGCGATGCGTCTGATCGCACCGTTGATGTAGGGAGAATGCAGGAGAAGGACAGCCGTGCCGGGAGAAAATTCCCGGATGGCATCATACAGAAAAAGAAAAGGAAGCGGGAAGAGGATGATCCTCTACTCGCTTCCTTCTTTCTCGTTTAGCGGGTCGGCAGCGGCCGTGTTGACAGATGATTCTGCGCGTTCCCGTAAAGAGGTTGCGCCAATCTCCTTTTTGTAGGCTGCGATCGCGTCCGCGATCCGTTCTTTGATGTACTGGTCTTTTTCTAATTTTCTTTCCTGCTCATCCGGATTATCCAGAATGGGTACGAAGAGAAACCTGCGGACAGCGAAGAGGATCGCAACGGCAACACAGCCGATAAGAGCTTCTTTGATGGCAAGGTGGTCGATGACCATCTGTCTTGCCACGGAGAAGAGAAGGACTTCGACGATGGAGTCGATGTCATGGCGGCAGAACATTTTTAAAAGCTCTACGCCAATGACGAGATCGAAGCTTTTCTTCATGAAATCGGAAAGATCGAAGCCATTGTCGAGATACAGGCTGTACAGGTTTTGGGGAACCGGTATAAATGCGATACAGATCGCGACGATCAGGACCAGGGCACAGGCGATCTCCAGATAGGAGGAGACTTTCATAAGGAATAGCTGCGCTCTCTGGATGCGGGGACTTGTGTAGTGCTTCATGAGCTGGTACCTCCCGGGGTATAGAGAAGTCTTGATGACTTATGCAGAGGTGGACGGGTTGCTGCTTTGTCTTGAAACGTGCTGCAGGTGGTGGAAAACTACAGCAATATGGACAAATATTTAAAAATATTATACAGAAAACCGGCAATATTATCAATTATGAATTGAAATTGTGTTAAATAAAATACAAAATCGCCCCGTATCTGTTCATACTTTTTTAATAGAAAAAATTTTGATTTTTTATTACAAATATGTTACACTATTGTTCGTATGTATCGTACAGGAAGACGGAAAACAGTAATGGAGATAAACACATGAATGATGATAAAGATACAGTAAACTATATGGATTCTATCAACAAGGCGAGCAGAAAGCGGAGAAGGAAACCGTCTTTCTGGGAACAGTACGGAATCCTTGTGATCGGAGCGGCTGTCCTTGCAGTGATCGTTGTGGCGGTGGTATTTGGCGGAAAGGCCGTGAACGCCGTAAAAGGGAAAATGGCGGCAGCGCAGGCTGCATCTGAGTCCGCCTCGGAGAGCGAGAGTGCGGAAGAAGCTTCTCTTCAGGCAGAGGAGGAGAGCCGTGCAGAGATCGAATCCGAGTCGGCGGAAACGGATGCAAAGATTAAAGAAGTGATCGATTCCTACTCGAATCTTGGTATCGCGAAGGTCACAGGCTACTTAAATATCCGGAAAGACCCGAATGAGGCAGCGAATGTGATCGGAACACTTTCCGATGGAAGTGCCTGCGAGATTCTGGAGACTCTGGAGGGCTGGTATAAGATCAGCTCCGGCGAGGTCGAGGGATATGCCAGCGCGGAATATATCCTGACCGGGGATGAAGCAAAGACCGCGGCGAAAGACCTTGTAAAGGAACGTGTATATATTACCGCAGACAATTTAAATATCCGTGAGACACCTTCTATGGACGGAAACATCGTTGGTAAATGCCTTCAGGGTGAACTTCATGAACTTCTCGGGGAGACAGATGGCTGGTATCAGATCTCTGGCGGCTATATCTCTGCGGATTACGCGGAAAAACGGTTTTGTATGAACGAGGCAAACAAGCTGGATATGAAGGAGATGGTCTTAAACTTCTATGACCATCCGGGCGTATCCAACGTTTCCAATTACTTAAATATCCGTGCGGGCGCAGGTGAGAGCGAAAAGATCATCGGAAAGCTCCCGAGCTATGCCGGATGTGAGATCTTAGAGGATGCCAACGGCTGGTATAAGATCAGTTCCGGTGGAATTACCGGATATGTAAAGAGCGAGTATATTCTTACCGGTGACGCTGCGAAAGAGGCGGCGATGAGTCATGCGGAGCTTATGGCGATCGTCCATGCGGACCGCTTAAACGCGAGAACAGAGCCGTCCACCGACGCGAAGATCTGGACCCAGATCTCCGAGAATGAGCGGTATCATGTCGCGGAGCAGCTCGACGGCTGGGTAAAGATCGAATTTGATGAAGGCGGAGAAGGCGATGGAAACGATGAAATTTCTTCCGCTTATGTCTCCTCAGAATTTGTGGAAGTACGATATGCCCTGTCTGAGGCGATCAAATTCTCACCGACGGAAGAAAGTGCTTCCTTAAGAAGCCGGATCGTAAACTACGCGATGAAGTTCCTGGGCAATCCATATGTCTGGGGTGGTACGAGCCTTACAAGAGGCGCTGACTGTTCCGGATTTACCATGTCGGTTATGAAAAACTTCGGGATTTCTCTTCCGCATTACTCCGGTTCCCAGGCGAACAGCGGAAAACGGATCAAGTCGAGCCAGATGAAGCCGGGCGACCTGATCTTCTACGGAAGCAGCCGGGGAAGGATCAACCATGTTGCCATGTACATCGGCAACGGACAGATCATCCATGCAGCGAGCCGAAGAAGCGGAATCAAGATCTCTACCTGGAACTACAGAACTCCGGTGTGCATCGTGGACGTGATTGGAAACAGGTCCTGATCGGGTAAATTGTGATAAAAATGGATATGAGAACTCCTTTCTGGACATACTGGGTGTACCTGGCATGTCAGAAAGGAGTTTTTTTGTTATGAATGAAAAGGAACAGAAGGAGACAAAGGCGGAGGAGGAGCGGATCCGGGAGAACGGACAGGTGACGCTGGAAGAGAACGGTAAGAGGATCCATCTCTTATCTATCATCGGGGAGATCGAAGGGCATGACAATCTATCCGGGAGTACGAAGACTACAAAGTATGAACATATTCTGCCGGAACTTGCGAAGGTGGAGAGCGATGAGAAGATCGGAGGGGTCCTGATCCTTGTGAATACCATCGGAGGGGATGTGAGCTGCGGGCTTGCACTGGCGGAGATGATCGCCTCCCTCAGCAAGCCGACGGTTTCCTTAGTCATCGGGGACAGCCATTCCATCGGGGTGCCGTTAGCGGTGGCATCGGATTATTCCTTTATCGTGCCGACCGGGACCATGCTGGTGCACCCGGTGCGCATGAGCGGGATGGTGATCGGGACGGCACAGACCTACGAATATTTTGAAATGATCGAGGAACGGATCATAAGCTTTGTATCAGAGCACAGCAGGATCGACCGGGAAAAACTGAAACGGCTCATGCACAATACGAAGATGCTGACGAAGGATCTCGGGACGGTGCTGGTCGGAAAAGAGGCGGTAGAGTGCGGACTGATCGACGGGGAAGGCGGAATACGGGACGCCATCGAAAAGTTGAACGCGCTGATAAAAGCCGGCTGACCGAAAATATGTTCGATTTATAATTTCTTACGGTTGCATTTTGGCATTTTTTTTTGTATACTATATTTTGGGGTACTTGCCCCGTAAAGTTAAATGTGCTGATCAGTTGAAAAATGTCGCTGTTATCATAAAAAGTGTCAAAGATTCTAAGGAAACTTAGGGTCTTTTTTTATTATAGACTGCTGCTGCCACTGATCTGTCCCTGAAAAGCCTCTGAAAGAGATTTACGAGGATTTAGATCAAGAAACGTAGAAACAGCCGCAGAGACATTAAAACTCTTATAAAGAGGAAAGAAGAAGCTGAAATAGCCAGAGAAGCGCAAGCAATGAAGATCAAAATAAGAATTGCTGTATTCTTCAGATACAGCAGATGACAGAGCAAGCAGCAGAAGCAGGAGAAAGCCTTCTGTAACTAATATCGGGATTGCATATGTTATACATTCAAAATTGCAAAAATGATTTTATTGAAAACCCGTTAATTATGGGTGAAATGAATTGATTTTCTATCTATAACTCATTAGAAAACCAAATCTATAACCGAAATTTTATAAAAATATGTTTTATAAGATTTAGAATTGTAATGAAATATTTTTTCTTTATGATATAATCAGAAGCAGACGCAGAAGGAGGACTACTCATGAAGAAAAAGTATTTAGTTACAGTTGATGGAGATCGGTATATTTGGCAAAGAATCGATGATTGCTTAAATACAACCGTAAAAAGACCTTCATTGTTTGAAGTTATTAAGAAATTTCCAAAAATATTTAGAAATATGGAAGTAGACAGGCGGCACGCAATATATGTAGTCTCTTTGTATACATTTATTTTTGCAGTTTTCTCCGCTGGAAAAACTAAAGAAATAACAATTATTGTGGGATTTGTCGCCTTTTTGCTTAGTTTATTGCTTGGACCTTTTGCCAGATTTACTGATAAGATAAATGCGAAGCTGATTGTTTTTTTAATAATCTATCCGGTTTCCATGCTGATTTACTTTTCATGTTACACATATATTTCTCAAATTGAAATTTTAAATAAAGATAATGTTGGAAATACACTAACGGCAATTTCATTAGTGATAACTATATTTTGCGAGTTATATAAAATATTGGCAGATTTATCCCTACTTGTTTAAATTGTCGATCAAATCTATTAATTTGAGAATACTTAGCAGAAAAGCAAATAATAGAGATATCATCTCGATAATAATTTTGTTAGGATTCCCGGAATAGATCGAACCAACGTAATATCCACTGATAGCTCCCAAGAATGCTGTTGGTATCAATACGGTAGGATATGAGATAAAAAAAGCATACAGTTTTTTGAAAAGAGTATATCTATACATTTTTTTAAGATGAAGTTTGAAACTAGGAAAACAATAACTCAAAAATGGAATGATAATCCAACTTATAATAATAAGTAATATAGATAGTATCGTCATAATAAACTCCTTTTTATTTAGTATGTGAGTTTTAGGAAGAATGGAATTGAAGGTTTGATATTTTCTGCATCTGTCTATGGAATCAACCGCAGCTGATGGCAGCAGAACTGAAATCATGATTAAGAGCTGATCGGCAGCTCAGAAGAAGTGACAGCCGCAGAAGCAGGAATATTTTTTCTTTATGATATAATCAGAAGCAGACGCAGGTTAAAGTAAAAGCCTGGACGCAAAGGAGATTATCAATGAAGAAAGCATACTTTGTTACTGTTGAAGAAATTACAGATACTGTTAAAGACAAATCATATACTACAAAAGAAAGAATTGTAACAAAGATTATCTTGTGTATTTATTTGACAGCTTTAACAGTGGGTATACTTTTTTCAATAAAACAAGTTATATTAATAGCATCATTTGTTTCGTTCATTGCATCTATCGCTTTTGGGCCATTAAGCAACATAGCATCAAAATCTGATTTGTCTAAGATGATTACATGGCTAATCTCATTTACCGGTGGATGTGTATTCACCTTAATAACTTACGAAAATTCATTGTTCGAAGGAATAATTCCGCTTAATGATGCAAATATTGGAAATACCTTGACTCTCAGTGCTATAGGAATAACTCTTTTGTATGACTTACTGAACGTAAAATAAAGAAATGAGCTACTTAGTAGGTTTAACTACAGCAAGAACCAATGAATAAATAAAAAATGCGTCTATTATCAAGAACAGTATCATCCCTATAACTTTATTGGGAAAATAGGGATATATAAAAACAAGCATGAGATTAATTGTTAAATATAAACCTAAAATTGAATAAAAAAGGACATTAGATGAATCTAAAATTTTTTTATATTTAATATTGAATTTATGAATAAAATTTTTCATGCAAAAACTCCTTTTTATTTATTATGTGAGTTTTATGAAAAATGGAGATGGTAGTTTAAGGTTTTTCTGCATCTGCCTCTGAATGCCACGACCGCTGATGGCAGCAGGACTAAAATTATGATTAAGAGCTGATCTGCAGCTCAGAAGAAGCGACAGCCGCAGAAGCAGCAGGAGCTCATAGGTTTGAATAACAGTACAAATTGCCTGAAATGCTTCTGCATTTAAACTCTATGATTTAAAGCAATTGCAGTTAAAATTCAGCCGCATTCGCAATAGTATATTTGCTATTAGCTCCACAGATAACTCTTTCGGAAAATTTGAAGTGTTTTCGACTGATGAATATAGGAAATACATTAACCTTTTTTGGATTATTTCTTTCAACAGGCGTGTTTTACTATAAAAAAAGAAATAATAAATGCAAAACGGAAGCGCCATGAAAACAATATGTTCAATATATATAGCTATAAGCTGTTTAATATAGGTGCCAAAACTATGCAAAACGGAAGCGCCATGAAAACAATATATCCAATATATGTGGCTATAAGCTGCTCAATATAAGTGCCAAAACTATATTCCTTTGTATTGCGAAGCCAATAACAGATTATTGGCAACAGAAAAGCAGCCATAACTGCCATAACAATAAATAAATGTAAATGATGTGTTTTTGGATCTGGGACGGCATTTATATAGTTATTAAGCTTCCCGATCAAACTAGAATCAATATATAGCTGTTGTCCTTGTTTAGTAATTTCCATGATGAAAAACTCCTTTTTATTTATTATGTGAGTTTTATGAAAAATGGAGATGGAGATTAGAGATTTTTCTGC